>Ga0224557_1001598_pt1 | contig 21370 bp, 22 predicted proteins | sample 714S31014metaG_FD_180677 | JGI IMG/M metagenome (GOLD analysis project Ga0224557, IMG submission 180677) | Peat soil microbial communities from Stordalen Mire, Sweden - 717 S3 10-14 | ecosystem: Environmental > Terrestrial > Soil > Wetlands > Peat | place: Sweden: Norrbotten County, Stordalen...
CAAGGGGCGGTCATCAGCCCGCTGCTGGCCAACATTTACCTGAACCCCCTGGACCATCTGATGGCCCGGACGGGCCGGGAGATGGTGCGCTACGCGGACGACTTTGTCATTCTGTGCCAAAGCGAGAAGGAAGGCCAAGAGGTGCTGGCGCAATGACGCCAATGGGTGGCCGGAGCGGGGCTGACCCTGCATCCGACCAAAACGCGGATAGTCAACGCCAGTGAAAAGGGCGGCTTTGATTTTCCGGGGTGTCACTTTGAGCGGGGCCATCGCTGGCCGCGCCAGAAGAGCCTGGATAAATTCAGAGAAACGATCCGGCAAAAGACCGGACGATTAAGGCCCGGCAGCATGGAGGAGATCATCGGAGAGGTGAACCGGACACTGCGAGGCTGGTTTGAATACTTCAAGCACAGCATCAAGGGTGTGTTCGACAGGGAAGACCAATGGATACGCGGACGACTCAGGGCCATCCTGAGAAAACGGCACAAGGGACACGGACGCGCGCGGGGACTCGACCATCAACGCTGGCCCAATGCCTACTTCGCCGAACTGGGGCTATTCTCCTTAGCCATAGCCCGAGCGCAAGCGATCCAATCTCGCAAGAGAAACCACTGACTGGAAAGCCGGATGCCCGAAACGGGCCTGTCCGGTTTGGAGGGAGGGGTGGAGACGAAAACTCCATCCCTACCCCTATCCCGAAGGCAACTGCATCGTTACGGCTAACGGGATGGCCGGTGATACTCGGCGGCGTCGGATTTCCATTGGCCCCCGATTCTTTGCATGTCCATCCACAAGGGCTGATCCGGTTGATCCAACCCATTGATATAAACCGTGAAATGCGCTTGGTCCTCAGAGAACATTTGGACATTAAGAATTTCAAATCCCGTGACCTGACCCAGACGCTGGACCCCCACATCCGCGATCTGGCCATCGGTTTTGTTTTGCCACTCGCCCGCCGCCCTCCGTGCCTGTTCCGCGGGGGTGATGCTGTCCCGGACCGCATTGACATCGCCTTGCAGAGTGGCCCAGAGCATGGACTGGAGCGCGGCTTCCGGCGTGTCATAACCGGCAAAGGCCCACTCATTTTTCGGAACGTCAACGAAGCTGAGGGTTGCCGGATAGTCCTGATGTATCGGCACAACGGCGGCGGCGGCAAGCTGGGTCCGCAGTTTTTTGATTTCGTCTTTTCGCGCCCCCACTTCAGCCCGCAGGCGTTGCAGTTCGATGGACTGCTCAATCGCAGAAGATGGAGCGCTTGCCGCCCCGGCAACCTTATTTGACAGGCGATCGTGCTCCGCAACCTGAGGAATCATCTGATTGATTTGCTCTTGCAACGCCAGGTTTTCCGCGCGCAGATTCATCCTGGACCGGTGTCGCAGCGCCAAAAGCGCGGCCGCCGCCGCCAACAGCATCGCGCCGATGATGACAAACTTGGATGTTTTCATGGGGTGTCGGAGTTTCCGATAATTTTCCATTCGTTTCCGACTTGTTTCACACGCACGCTTCCCCAAATATCCGCTCCTTGGTTGTAAAAAGTCAGGAACACCGCGCCGTCGGGAAGCGTTTTCTCATTCACAATGCGGAGTCCATCCACCTGCTCAAAGTGGCTGGTATTCGTGGCGATCTCGTTGGAGATTTCGTCCTGGGATTTGCCGGCGAACTGGTTTGTCAGGTCCGCCTGGGCCTCCGGGCTTACGCAGGCCAAAACACCCTTGATATCACCACGACTGGCTGCCCAAGACATTGATTGCACCGTGGACTCCGGCGTGGCCAACCCGGCGGCTGCCCACGATTCCTTCGGATAATAATTTTTTGCCGCCCGTTCCCGCGCCGCCAGGGAGCGCGCCGAGTTTGGCCCCAGGGCTGCTTCCGCCCGCAATTTGGCCAGTTCATTCTTTTGCACTCCCGCTTCGCCCCGGAGTCTGAGCAATTCCGAAAACTGGTCCGCCGGCAATGGCTTGACCGGCTTCGCCGCCGCAAGCTGATTGGACAGGTTCTGATTTTCCGCTGCCAGTTGTGCCAATTGCTCCGCCCGATCGCGCAATGCCAGATTCTCCTTGCTCAGGTTGGCGAGGGCGCGCTGTTGAATCACCAGCGGCGTCAGAACGCCCGCCAAAATAATGCCGCCGATAATGCCAGCCTGAATTTTTGTCATCGTCATAAATTTCATTAACGTGATGGTTGTTCCGGTTCCCGAGACCGCGCTTGCAAGCGATGCGCTTGCCAACGTCGCGGCCAGCCCGGCGGGCGCGATTTGAACCGCGCTGGCTGAGAGCATGGTCCCAAGCGCCACACTCGTGGTCACTCCTCTCTTGGCAAGCAGCACGCGCAGCTTCTCCAAGGCGCGATCCACCCGCTTGCGCACCGCATCCTCGCTTAAGCCAAGCCGCTCTCCCATGTCGGAAAACGGGCGATTCTCAAAAAACCGCATCAAAAGGACGGCGCGGTCGGTTTCTTTGAGATCATGCATCAGCTCATCCAGCACGGGGCGCAGTTGTTGCCAATCCAAATCGGGTGTCGGGTCTTGAAGTAATTCGCGCATGACCAAGGCCTCCTGCTCGTGGATGCGCCGGCGGCCTTCCTTTCGCACGACATTCGCGGCGGCGAAGTGCGTGCTGGTGTAAAGCCAGCCGGCCAAAAACTGACGGCGCGAAAGGACGGCGGCCTTGCGGGCAAGGTCCGTAAAAACCATTTGCGCCACGTCTTGCGCCATCTGCGTGTCGCCGTTGACCTGCCGCAATGCCGCCGAGTAAACCAGGCCAACATGGCGTCGCACCAACTCCGCGAACGCATCCTCGGTCTCCGCCTCCGCGTAACGGCGAAGCAATTCGCTGTCCAAAATCATCGTCACTTCCTAGTATAACACCCGGCGAAAGGCAAACCGGACGAAAATTTGGAGCGGCCAGGGTGTTTTTTTGGCTTTTCCGGCGTGCTGTTTCTTATACAGTATGGGGCGTGATAGATTCGGATGGCAAACTGGCGGAGTTCCTGAAAGCGCTTCAAGCGGCTGATTGGGTGGCGATAGACACCGAAGCGGACAGCTTGCACGCGTATCCCGAGAAGCTGTGTCTGTTGCAGATCAGCATGGGAGAGGCGGACCGGCTGGTTGATCCGCTGGCGCCGATCCATTTGCAGGCGCTCTGGCAGGCGCTCAAGGAGCGGCAGTTGATCCTGCACGGCGGGGATTACGACCTGCGCCTGTTGCGCAAGAAGCACGGTTTTGTGCCGAGCCGGATATTTGACACAATGGTGGCGAGCCGGCTGCTCGGGGAGAAGGAATTCGGCTTGTTCAACCTGGTGAAGAAGCACCTGGGCGTGGAGCTGGAAAAAGGTTCGCAAAAGGCCGATTGGGCCAGGCGGCCGCTGACGCCGCGCATGGAGGCTTACGCGCGCAACGACACTCATTTTCTCAAGCCGCTCTCGGACATTTTGCGCGGGCAACTGCGCGAGAAAGGGCGCCTGGACTGGCTGGAGCAATCGTGCGCCCGGCTGATCGCCGATTGCGCGCTCCCGACGCCGCCGGAACCGGACCTGGTCTGGCGGGTCAAGGGAAGCCATAAGCTGCCCAACCAGAGCCTGGCGGTGTTGCGCGAGATGTGGCGCTGGCGGGAGCAGGAGGCCATCGGCGCGAACCGCCCGCCCTACTTCGTGCTCAGCCACGAGGCGCTGGTGGACATCGCGGCCGCGGCGGGAAACAACGGGGAAGTCGAGACGCTGCTGCCGCGGCGGTTCTCAGCCCGGCGCAAGGACAGTTTGCTGGAGGCGATCCAAAAGGGGCTGGCGCTGGGGCCGGACGAACAGCCGCGTCCGCTGCGGCCCTCCTCGCAACGTCAGACGGAGCCGGAGCGGCGGCGGTTCCTGGAGTTGGAACGGCGCCGCAATGAGCGGGCGGCGAAGCTGGACCTGGACCCGACGCTGATCGCCAGCCGGGCCACGCTGGCGGCGCTGGCGCGGGATTGGAACGTGCATCAGGTGGAACTGATGGACTGGCAGCGGGAACAATTAACAGGAGACAATAATTAAATGAAAATAGACATAACAGATTTCATGGCGCGTCCGGGCAAGAAAGTCAGGCTCAAGGAATGGCCGTGCAAGATCGAACCGTACTATGAGTCGGAGGAGCAGTACCTCAAGACGCTCGACCATCATGTCAAGCAACTCAGCGCGATGCAGGACCTGCTCTACGCGCACAGCCGCCACGCCTTGCTGCTGATCTTCCAGGCAATGGACGCCGCCGGCAAGGACAGCGCGATCGAACACGTCATGTCGGGGGTCAATCCCCAAGGGTGCCAGGTGTTCAGCTTCAAGCGGCCCAGCGCGCGGGAACTGGCGCATGATTTTCTGTGGCGGACGACCTGCTGCCTGCCGGAGCGGGGCCACATCGGCATCTTCAACCGGTCGTATTATGAATCGGTTTTGGTGGTGCGGGTGCATCCGGAGGTTCTGCAAGGGGAAGGTTTGCCGGACGAATTGATGGACGACAAGGACATTTGGAAGCACCGCTTCCAATCCATCACGGATTTCGAGAAGCACCTGCACCGCAACGGGACGCGCGTGCTGAAGTTTTTCCTGCACATCTCCAAAGGCGAGCAGAAGCGGCGGTTTCTCAGGCGCATTGACGAGCCGGAGAAGAACTGGAAATTCAGCATGGACGACATGCGCGAGCGCAAGCTGTGGAAGCTATACGTGAAGGCTTACGAATCCTGCCTGGCCTCCACCAGCACCGAGGAGGCCCCCTGGTATATCGTCCCCTCGGACGACAAACCCAACGCCCGCCTGATCATCTCGCAAGTCATCGTCGATGCGATCAAGAGCCTCAAGCTGGGCACGCTGCAACCGACCAAAGAGCGGCGCAAAGAGTTGCAGCAAATCCGCAAGGCGCTCGTTGCGGAATAGGCGGCCCACAGCCCGTCAGGAATCGCGTGAGAAGCTGCTCAGGCAGCCGCCATGGCGCGCACGTGAGCAATCTCGCCGCCCTTGAAACCAGAACTATTGACAAGTTGAGGGGTTTGCAAACGAGGCGAATGAATCGCAAAGCTACAGAGCCGTTGTCGCATTTCCTGGCGCCGGAAGCGCCACCCTCATTCCGGCGGATCAAGAACGCGAGATCGGGTGCGTTCACGTTGGTGGAACTGTTGGTCGTTATCGCCATTATCGCGATTCTGGCTGCGCTGCTGATGCCGGCCTTGGCGAAGACCAAGAAGAAGGCGGTGCAGGTTGACTGCGTGTCGAATCAAAAGCAAATCGGCATCGCGCTGGAGCTTTACAAAAACGATGGCGCCGATGTCCTGCCGCGGCTGCAAGACTGGAATTCCCTGGGCGGACAGGATGGCACGTATGACTTCTTCGTCGCGGCCACCCACCGCGGCCTTTACGCCTACGAAGGCAATGCGCAGGTTTTCCACTGTCCGGCAGATCGGGGGGATGCTTTCGCGGCCCACCCTACTCCGCCCGGAGCGACATGCTGGAGCGTTTTCGGGAACAGTTACCTGGTGGAATGGGATTTTGACTTTTTTGGTGTGAAACACGCCTTTGGCAATGTGAACATGCCGGCCACCTCTTATGAAGGCCAATCGATGAAGGGGAGCGACATTGGCGTCGCGCCGAGCACCAAGATCGTTCAAGGCGACTGGCTATGGCATCCCAATCGCGGCGCCACCGACAGCCGCAGCATCTGGCACAATGACAAAGGGCAGAGCTACACCGTGATGTTGTGGGGTGACAGCCATGTGGCAGCGTTCAGCATTCCGCTGGCGACGCCTTCGGGGATGCCTATCAGCATATCGAACCAATGGTGGTGAGGCTCCCCTGGGGTTGACTACGGGCCTCAAGTCTGTTTTCCATCAAATCATTTCCAAGGCGCCGGCCCCTTTCCTCTCCGCTGAGATGGCAGGCAATTAGGCTGCCAACCCGCGGCACGGCGCGGAACCAATTTCCGAAGAATCGGGCGCGTGACAAAAATCCTCACCTTCCGGGTGGAGATTCTTGTCATGCGCCCTTGAGGGAAATAAGTTGCGCTTTGCCCTCTGGCGTGGCTTTCTAACGCCGTATTTCGCGCCCGCCCGTCGGGCGTCTTTACAATATGAGCATGATTGCGCTATCGCCGGAAGAATTAACCAAACTCATCGCCGACCTTAACCGTCTTGCCCGCAACATCTGGTGGACCTGGAACCAGGGCGCGCAGGAGATTTTCCACGAGCTGTCCCCCCGCTGCTGGCAGAATCTTTATCATAACGCGGTGGCCGTCCTGCGCGAGGTTTCCGATTACGAGTTGCGCGTGCGACTACAGGATGAGGAGTTTGCCCGGCGCGTGCGGCAGGTGTTGCAGGATTTCGACGCCTACCTGGCGGACAAGGAGACTTGGGGCCGCCAACATGCGCCCGCGCTCTCGCAGCATCCCGTCGCCTATTTTTCCGCCGAGTTCGGTTTTCACGAAACGCTGCCGATCGCGGCCGGGGGCCTGGGCATCCTGGCGGGCGACCACGCCAAGTCGGCCAGCGACCTGGACATCGGATTCATCGGCATCAGCCTGTTTTATCGGGAGGGGTATTTCCAGCAGCAGATCAACCAGGACAACTGGCAGACGGAATACTACACTTTGTTGAACCCGGATAACCTGCCGCTGGAGCCGGTGCTCGACGCGCGGGGCCAGCCCTTGGTGTGCGTGGTGGAAATCGAGTTGACGGATGTTTATTTCCAGGTCTGGCGCGTCAATGTCGGCCGCGCGGTCGTTTATCTCCTGGATTCCAACCGGCCGGAGAACCCGCAGCATCATCGGGATTTGACCCGGCGGGTTTACGGGGGCGACAACACGATGCGCATCATGCAGGAGGTGCTTTTGGGCGTGGGCGGCGTGCGGCTGTTGCGGGCGCTGGGCGTCCAGCCGTCGGTCTTCCACATGAACGAAGGCCACGCGGCTTTTCTGACGCTGGAACTGGTGCGCGAGAAACTGGCCGCCGGACGGCCCTTTGCCGACGCCGTGGCCAAGACCCGCGAGCAGTGCATTTTCACCACCCACACGCCGGTGGAGGCGGGCCACGACCGTTTCAATCAGGATTTGATGGGTTACGCGTTGAGAAAATTGATGGGCCAATTGAAGATTTCGCTGGAGACGCTGATGGGTTTGGGGCGCGTCAACCCGGCGGACGATGCGGAGTCCTTCTGCATGACCGTGCTGGGGCTGAAGCTCTCGCGCGCCGCCAATGGTGTCAGCGAATTGCATGGCCGGGTCAGCCGCCAGATGTGGCATGCCCTCTGGCCGGACAAGCCGGTGGACCAGGTGCCCATCGGCCACATCACCAACGGCATCCATCTGACAGGCTGGATGAAAGGGCCGGTGCGGAAGTTTTGGCAGCGCAAGCTTTCCGGCGCGGGGGGGTTGCCGGACCCGCTGGCCAGCGACTCGACCTCGTTCTGGAAGCCGGGGCACAACATTTCCCTGGAGAGGGAATTCAACTCGACGGGGTTCTGGCAAAAAGTGGCGGACCCGGAGTTCCTCAGCGATGAGGAATTGTGGGCCTTGCGCTACAAGCTGCGGCGGGAGTTGATCGAATTTGCCCGGCGCCGCCTGGAGCAACATGTCTCGCAGCCCGATTTCATCGCCTTCGATCAATTGCTCCAACCCGACGCCCTGACGATCGGTTTCGCGCGCCGCTTCGCCACCTACAAGCGCGCCCCGCTCATTTTTGATCAATTTGACAACATCGTCAAATTGATCCGCGACCGGCGCCAGCCGGTGCAATTCATTTTCGCGGGCAAGGCCCATCCGCGGGACGATGACGGCAAACGTTACATCCAGCGCATCATCCACCTGAGCAAGTTCAGCGACCTCAAAGGGCACCTGGTGTTCATTGAGAATTACGACATCCATGTTGCCCGCCAGATGGCTTCGGGCTGCGATGTCTGGCTCAACAACCCGCGCCGCCCGCTGGAAGCCTCCGGCACCAGCGGCCAAAAAGCCGGCTGTCACGGCTGTTTGAACCTGAGCATCATGGACGGTTGGTGGCGCGAGGGCTTCGACGGCACCAACGGCTTCGCCATCGGCACGGACAATCATCCCGACTCCATCGAAGAGCAAGACCGCCTGGACAGCGCCAACCTGTTCAAAGCCCTGACCGAGGAAGTCATCCCGGCGTTTTACAATCGGGACGACCGCGGCATCCCCCGCCAATGGCTGCAATTAATCCGCCGCGCGATGGTCACGCTGGTGCCCCAATACAACACCTGGCGCATGGTCCAGGAATACACCCGCAAATACTATCTGCCCCCCCAGACAGGCAAATAAACCCGCGCACAGATTGTGAGCTACGAAGCCGTCATCGGCCTGGAAACACACGTCCAGCTAAAGACAAAATCGAAAATGTGGTGCGGCTGCGCCAACGAATTCGGAGCGCCGCCCAACACCCGCGTCTGCCCCGTTTGCCTGGGCCTGCCCGGCGTCCTGCCCGTCGCCAACGAGGAGGCGCTGCGCCTGACCGCCCTGACAGGTTTGCTCCTCAATTGCACCCTGCCCTCTCACGCCAAATTCGACCGGAAGAACTACTTCTATCCGGACATGCCCAAGAACTACCAGATCACCCAATACGACAAGCCCTCGGCCATCAACGGTCACATCGACTTCGAGTTCGGCGGCGGCGTCGCGCGCGTCCGCATCACTCGCGCCCACCTCGAAGAGGACGTGGGCAAGAATATTCACTTTGACAGAACCAGCGGCGTCGATTTCAACCGCGCAGGCGTGCCGCTTCTGGAAATTGTCTCCGAGCCGGAGATCACCGGCGCGGACATGGCCTATGAGTACCTCAACGCCCTCAAGGACGTTCTCATCCATGGCGGCGTCAGCGACGCGGACATGGAAAAGGGAATGGTCCGCTGCGATGTCAACGTGAGCGTGCGCCCCGTCGGCACGGAGGCGCTGGGAAAAAAAATCGAAATCAAGAACATGAACAGCTTCAGCGGCGTCCGGCGCGCGCTGGAGTACGAAATCCCCCGCCAAATCGCCGTGCTGGAAAAAGGGGGCCAATTGACCCAGGAAACCCGCCGCTGGGACGACGCCGGCGGCATCACCGAAACCATGCGGAGCAAGGAAATGGCGCACGATTACCGCTACTTCCCGGAACCCGACCTCATGCCCTTCGAACCCACCGAAGCCTGGCTGGAGGAAATCCGCCGCCGCGTCGTGGAACTGCCGCTGGCCAAGAAACAGCGCCTCATGCGCCAGTACCAATTGCCCGCCGCGGACGCGCAGACCTTCGTCTGGGACCGCGCGCTGGGCGATTACTTCGAGGCGCTGGCGCGAAAAGCGAAAAACCCCAAGTCGGCCGCCAACTGGATCATCAACAATTTGCGCGCCCAACTGGCCGCCGCGGGCGGCACGCTGGCCGGACTCAAATTCCCGCCTGAATACATACTTGACATCGTGGACCTGGTCGAAAGCCGCAAGATCAGCAGCTCCGCCGCGCAACTCGTCTTCGCCGAAATGTTCTCCGGCGGCGAGGCGCCGGCCGTCATCGTCGAGAACAAGGGCCTGGCGCAAGTCAGCGACGCGGGCGCGATTGAGGCGTATTGCGACCAGGCCATCGCGGCGCATCCGGGGCCGGTGGCGGACTACAAATCCGGCAAGGCGGCGGCGTTGAATTTTCTCAAAGGCCAGGTAATGAAATTAAGCAAAGGCAAAGCCAACCCGAATCTGGCCGGCGAAATCCTCGAACGGAAGCTGAAGTAGAGGAAGAGTGGCCGGCAGAACAGCGCGCCAAGTGGCAAACAAAGAAGGTTAACCACGGATTTCACCGATGACACGGATGGGAAAGCAAATCTTTCTTTATCCGTGTCAATCCGTGAAATCCGTGGTTAAAAATCTTCGCGGAATCCCCAGAGCTGCCGCTCCGCCCTGAAATCGCTTGACTTCAAAAGCGAAATTCGACTACAAAAAACCAAACGTGAGCTCGGACATCGAACGATGGCCGCCGCCGAATGATCCAACGGCATTCGAGTCCCTGTGCCTCGATTTGTGGAGGGACATCCGGCAGAATCCCAGCGCCCAAAAGAACGGTCGAAGCGGACAGACTCAAGCTAAAGTTGACGTCTTAAAAGCAAGTCACCACCCGCGCCGTAACTTTTGGAAAACAATCGCGGTTTGCCGGGGTTTCGATATTGTGGACAAGTCGAAGCCGGCGTGAAAGCTCTGGTGTCGAACCGGGCTGGCCGGGGGCGCAGAGCAGCTCTTGTCGGGGCCTTTAGCCGTGGCGCAGACTTCCAAGTCTGCTGTGCCGCAGGCTTCCAAGCCTGCTCCGGCGATGACTTTGCGCGGCGGGCCGATTTGAAAATCGGCGACACGGCAGACTTGGAAGTCTGCGCTACGAAAGCTGATTTGCGCCCGATGGCTGGCATAACCCGGCCTCGGAAGAATAATCAGGAGCAGTAATATGCGTGGCACAATCTATCTGACGTTGCTCAGTGTGGGAATTGTCTTGAGCGTCGCGGGTCAGACGCGGCCGCCTGCGGCGCAACCGGCGCAATCTGGCGCGTTACAACCCGCGCCGGAGTTCACGAACTATACGATAGTGTCCACGAGCACGGTGCCGGTCTTTACGAACCGCGCCGGGCCCTTCACGAATCGTCCGGCGGCATTTACGAACCGACAGCCAACATTCACGAACCGCGCCAGGCCCTTCACGAACGGTTCGCCGGCGTTCACGAACCGCTCGTCAGCGTTCACGAACAGAGCGAGGCCGTTCACGAACCGCTCCCCAGTCTTCACGAACCGGGCGCCCGTGTTTACGAACCGCGCGCCCGCGTTCACGAATCGCGCGCCGGTATTCAGGAACAGTATGCCAGTGTTCACTAATTAGAACCCCAAATCCCATGAAAAAACTTGTTCTCTTGCTTGCCTTGGGCGCGGCCTGCGTGGCGCACGCGCAAACGACCAACGCTCCCCTCACCTATTTTGAAGCCTACTGCGCCGTGGCCGACGCGCCCCTGCTCAAAGGGATGTCCAGCGTCGGCCTGCTCAACGATCAGATCACCTACCCGGTCGAAGTGCGGGCCGAGCGGTTGTACAACATGCAAACCTCCAACGCCGTCTATGCGGTCTCCCTGCGCACGCGCGTTTCCCGCCAGGCCCTCGTGATCAATTACATTGATTACGACGAACTGGACGGACTCATTCGCGGCATCCAACTGATTTCGCAAGCCGATCACACGACGTCGCCGATGGACAATTTTGAGGCCGTTTACCGCACCCGCTGCGGGCTATCCATACTCAAGGTATCCAACGGCAACAGACTCACCGTCGTCATCAAATCCGGCGACCCGGCGGCGACTCGCAATCAACTGGCGCCCTTCGTCCTGGACGACCTGGGAAAATTCCTGACAGCCGCCAAGGCCAAGCTGGATGCCGTCGCCGCCGGCGGCCAGTAGCGCGGCGCGTGACCAAAAGCGCAAAACATGTTTGAGTGCGGCATTTCCGTTTCAAAGCAGGACAAAGAGCCGCAGACGAAGGCGTTTAACCACGGATTTCACGGATGGACACGGATGGGAAGTTTTTCTCCGTGTTAATCCGTGTCCATCCGTGGTCAAGTCCCTCTTTTTTGATAAAGGCCACCAGACAGTGTAGAGTGAAACCATGACGATCACGAAGCAAATCGTTGCCGGACAGATTGCCACGTGCCTTCACCACGAGATCACGTTAGATCAGTTGGTGGATTGGTCGGAGCGCGTGTTAATCGACGACGAGCTTGCCGAGCGCGACGCCGGGACTCTTTCCCACGTCATTGCCCGGCTTGGCGTGGCGGATGTTCGTGCGTTCGGCCTGGCCTGGGAGGATTGTGAGGAACTTCTTGGCAAGCTTGGTTTCGCTCCTCGCGTGGAAGTCGTCGCCGCTTAACGGGCGCCTTGAGCAATCCTGAAGGGATTGCGATCGCTCAGCCCGAGGTTGCGAGGAACGAGCTACCTTGGGTAAGAAGACAAAAGAAGCACAACCCTGAAAGGGTTGAATCGGATTCGTAAGGGTTTGATATTCAACCCTTTCAGGGTTGTTAAACTTGCTGGCACACACCCAAGGTAAGCCCTCTGGAATCGGGCCAACCTTGGGCTGAATGCTCCAATCCCTTTGGGATTGAGAAACAGGAAACTCAAAAGGCAACGGCTGAGGGAGCGGATTCAGAGGGAAGTTGTCGGATTTTGTTTGCGCGCGGCGGCGTTTCTGTTTCAAAGCGCAATCGCCCCCCGATTACAAATGCCTCAATCCGTTGTAATTGACTTCGACGCTTGAGCGGGCCAGTTTGGAACGGCAATCATGAAAGGCCGTCTATGATCAAGGTCGTCGATGTCAGCCACCATTACGGGCTTCGCCCGGTCTTGAGCCACCTCAGCTTCGACATCGCCGACGGCCAGGTGGTCGCCGTCATGGGGCCGAACGGCGTGGGGAAAAGCACGCTGTTGAACATCATCGCGGGCATTCTCGCGCCCGCCAAAGGCTTCGTCGAGATCAACGGCCTCCGCCGCCGCGCCGACGCGGAGACGGAATTGAAAATCCGCAAACAGATGGCGTATCTGCCGGACCATCCGTGGCTGCCGGAATTCATGACCGCCCGCGAATGGTTGCTGGCCGTGGGACAATTGTAAGACATCGATTCCGAACGCTTGATGGACCACATCTCCCGGTTGCTCGAACTATTTCAACTTTCCGACAAAGGTGAGTCGCCCATCCGCGCTTGTTCCAACGGCCAGAAAAAGAAAGTCGCGATCTGCGGGGCGCTCGTCACCGAGGCGCCGATCCTCGTCCTGGACGAGCCGTACACAGGCGGCCTGGACCCGTCGGCAATCCTCGCCCTGAGCCGCGTCCTCAAACTGCTGGCGGAACGAAACGGCGTCACGGTGGTAATGGCCTCGCAAATCGCGGAGATGGTGGGGCCGGTGGCCCATCGCATCGCAATCATTGACGGCGCGCGCCTGGTGGCCCACGACACGCTGGACGGACTCCGCGCCAAGACGGGCTGCGCCGGCTCGCTGCCGGAGGTCTTCGAGAAAATGGTGCATCCGCAGGAACGTCATCAACCGTTGGCTGGCCGTTCGGGCAACTTTCGCCAAAAGCCCGGTTTACCTCCGTTTCGACGGCAACCAGTTTTTGGGTGAGCCTTTTGCTCGGCTGGTGGGCCTACTGTCTGAGTGTGGGAACCCACATGGAGTCCAATCCCGAACTGATTCTGATTTTTGGGATTATTGGGTCACTAACGCGCGTTGGATTCTATTGGGTCGGCCTTGCGCCATCCTTCAGTTTTCGCAGCCGGCTCGTTGGACGATTGATCGTGCCCGGGTTCGACCAAATTTTTGCCGCTCCGTTGGCGGCCATCGCGACGGCCATCGTTGGCGCGGTGGTCATACGGCATTCCGGTTCGTGGCACCCCGCCGCGCACGCCGTTTTCTTTGGGCTGATTTGGTTCATTCTGCTCGCCTGTGGACCGACCATGCGCAATTGGGTTCTGACGGGAGAGCATCGCTTCCGCCCGTGTATCGTGGGTGGAACAAGCCGGCAAACCTTCCGCCCCGTTTGAGGTTCGCCCCTGTCGCCGGCGGATTTTATAAATTCCCGGTGGATATGGAAGTCTTCATTTTCAGCAAGGTTTTTCTCTTTGCGTTATTTGTTGCCTTCTTTTTTCTTATCCGTGTCCATCCGTGTCATCCGTGGTAAATGGAATATCTATATTGCACAATGCAAGTTCTGTGGTATTATGCGGGCAGTGGTTGAGGGCGGTTTGTTCTTTGAAAGGCCGCGGATCGGGGCGTTTGAGCGGTGAACCCGTTCGAACCACGCCATGCCCCGATTGTCGCGGCTGTTGATCCGCCTTCGCGCTATGCGCTACGGCGCGACAAGTCCGCCTTTGCGCGGAGCGCTGGCCCCGTTTCCGGCCTGTAGGGGGGATGGGCAAAAGTCCTTAACCACGGATGGACGCGGATTAACACGGATAAAAAAGCTCCCATCCGCGTCCATCCGAGAAATCCGTGCTTGAATGTCTTTTTCTGCCGCTCTCTGCGCTTGCGACTCTGCGCGAGACAGGCTGTTTTGCCTTGTTGGCTGGTGTTCCGGGGTTTCACCCGATGGCGCCTTCTGGCAAGTTATAAACGGGGGTTTTGACGGGTTGTGGGGCGCCCCATTCGCACCTTTATGCACCCTTGTGCACCCTTGTGCACCATAAAAAGCGCGGGTGCTGGAGTTCTCCCGCAGTCCAATAGGGCTTGCCAGCGCGGCCTTATCCGCCGGAGTGTCCCCGGACAACTCCTTTGCCGGCAGGTTTTGGTTGCGCGGGGCGGCGGATTTGCTTCAGATTTAGGCGTCGTGGCCAGAATGATTTCCAGGCGCTTTCGATTCGAGCTTGAATTGCTCGATCGGGGTGTGACGCGCATCGCCGGGGTGGATGAGGCGGGGCGCGGTCCGCTGGCGGGACCTGTGTTCGCCGCGGCGGTGATTTTTCCGGCGGATTGGATGCGGCGGGGTATGCCCGAAGGGCTGCGGAAGGTCAACGATTCCAAACAGTTGACGGCCGCCACGCGCGAAGCCCTTTTCGGCGAACTGACCGCGCGGCCGGAAATCCAATACGGCATCGCGCGGGTCGATGCGCCGGAGATCGATCAGATTAACATCTTGCGCGCCACGCATCGGGCGATGAACCTGGCCCTGGCCCAGTTGCGTCCGCCGCCGGAGCATGTGCTGGTGGATGGCTTGCCCTTCGATTCCATGCCGCTGCCCCAAACGGCGCTGGTGTCGGGCGACGCCTTGAGCTACTCCATTGCCGCGGCGAGCATCCTGGCCAAAGTGAGCCGCGACCGGCTGATGATTGAGATGGACAGGGTGTATCCCGGATACGGTTTTGCCGAGCACAAGGGGTACGGCACGCGCCGGCACAAGGCCGCGCTGGCGGCGCTGGGCGCCTGCCCCATTCACCGCCGGTCGTTTGCGCCGTGCCGGGGGCCGTCCCAGGTGGAATTGTTTGGCTGAGTATGGGCCTGCTCGACCGAATCAAACGATGGCGCCAGGACGACGAAGGCCCGTTGACGGCGCGGCGCGGACGCTTGGGCGAAGAAACCGCCAAAGATTACCTGAAAAAGAACGGGCTGAAGTTTTTGACCGCCAATTTCCGCACCGAGCGGGGTGAGATCGACCTGGTGTTCCGGGACGGGGATTGCCTTGTGTTTGTCGAAGTCAAGACACGCAGCGGGGGCCGGGTGCGGCCGGCGCGCGCGGTGAACGCCGGCAAGCGGCTGCGGTTGACGCGTTGCGCCTTTGATTACCTGCGGCTGCTGAAGAACCCGCCGGTCAAAATCCGGTTTGACATTGTCGAAGTGCTGCTGGAGGACGAGAGGGTGCTGGAAATCCGGCACTTGCCCAACACGTTCACTTTGACGGCGCCGTTTCGTTACGGGTGAGTTAGATGATAAGGTAATCGGCGGGGACGCCGGGGAGCGGAGGGTTCAATTGGGCGGCCTCAATCCATTTCTCGCGCGTGGCCTGGAGGCGGGCGATGAAGATACTGGACATACGCCTGAATAGTTCGTAGCCGAAGTCGTGGTCGCGGTCGCATTCGCGGCGCAAACGGCTGCCGTAGAGGAGGATGGCTTCCGTGGGAATTTCGGCGGAGGCATTGAAATGCCAGTAATAGGGTGAGAAAAGCCAGGACCAGCCGAGAATATCGCCTGAGCCGATGGTTTGAACGCGGAGGACGGATGGCGCGCCCGGACATTCCAAACCGATTAACCCGTTGATTACCAAGTAGAAGCAACTGGCCGGTTCGCCGGTTTCGACGATTGTTTCGCCCGGTTCAAAGTTGGCGGGCATGGCGCATTGGGCGAGTATATGGCGGTGGCGGCCGATCATGCCCTCAAACAGCGGATGATCCGGCAACGATTCGGCAGTAAAAGCGGTTCGCGCCCCCGGCTCCATCAGAGTTAAATTCATGTTCTAATCCTTACGAAATGCTCGTTATAGCTAAATGAGTGCCACGCACAGAGATGCGAATGGGCGGAGGGAACGGCGCGGCGGTCCGAGAGATGAATCGACAGGCATTGGGCGCGGCTGGCCGCGCCGGACGGGAATCGGCATCGAAGACGGAGGCGCAGCCCGAAATGGGTCAATTACAAAACAGAGCGGAGTTTATTCTGGCGCCGGAGGGGGAAATGGAGTTGGCTTGGCGAAACGAAAGGAAAAATGAACGCACGAAAATCTGTCATCCAATTCACCACCACGCTTTTGGCCGGTCTGGTTTTTCTGGGCGGTTGCAAGCGGCAGCAGGAGGAAACCGCGCCGGCCAAACCAGCTGTCCCAGCCGAGTCCATTGTCTCCGCCGAGAAGACCTGCTTTGACCAGGTGACCGCCAAACTGAACCGGGGGGGCAACCTCTACGTTTTTCTTGACACCGAACAGACCATGAGCGGGCTGTCCAACCGCGTGGAGGCGTTCAGCAACCTGGTTTCCGCGATTCCCAGCATCCCGGGCGACGGACGGGAAACTCTTGGACGGGTGGCGGAGTTTCTCAATGGATTCATCAAAGACAGCGGGTTGGGCGAAATCAGCGGGTTCGGGATGAGTTCCATCGCGCGCGAGGAGGGATTTTATTACGGGAAGATGGTGGTGTATCATCAGGAGGGCCACAATGCGGGCATCATCTGGTCGCTGTTCGGCAAGACGCCGCATCAATTGGACGGTCTGGACTTGCTGCCGGAAAGCACGGCGCTGGCGATTTTCAGCGATTTCGATCTGCCCCTGGCGTGGACCAACATTGAGGAGCAAACGGCCAAGCTGGACATACCCGAGGCGTCCAAGGCGCTGGGCCAGTTTCCGGCCCAGTTTCAAAAGCAGACGGGTTTGCAGTTGGATGACGTGCTGCGTTCGCTGGGCGGCGAGTACGGCCTGATACTCACACTGGATGAGCACAAGAAAATCACACTGCCGGTGCCGGGCAACCCCCTGGAAATTCCCAATCCCGGCCTGGCCATCGTGGTTAAAGTCAATTCCGATGTCATTTTCGACCGGGTCGATCAGGCCCTCAAAGGCAATCCGCTGGCGATCAAAATGGACGAGCCCAATTTGAAAATGCGCACGGTTGCGCTGCCCATTCCGCTGCCGATTGACCTCAGGCCGAGCATAGCGCGAAGCGGGGATTACCTTCTGCTGGCGACCTCGGACACGCTGGTGCGCGAGATTCTGGCGGTGAAGTCGGGGGAGAAGAAGGGCTACAAGGCGGGCGATGAGTTCAAGAAACTCTCGCAAGGCATCCCGGCGGCGGGGAATAATTTCTCGCTCGTCACGGGCGCCTTTGGCAACACGTTGGTGCAATTGCAGCAACAGGCCCCGGAGCCGATGCGAAAGTATTTCAAAAATACCGGAACAAACACACATTCCTACAGCGTTGGCTATAATGGGCCGGAAGGTTGGGAGGCCTTTGCCAACGGCAATCACAACCTCCAGGCGGTGTTCGCACCGGTTGCGATTGCCGCCACCGCCGCCGCTGCTGTCGCCATTCCCAATTTTGTCAAAGCGCGCCAGACCGCGCAGAACAACGGTGTCGCTCCGGTAAGATTGTGTGACCGCTTTGCGCCCCGTCGGCTAGGCTCTGCTTCAACAAAACGTAGTGGAGTCAGCAATGAAATCGAACCGGTCAATCTCGTCGGATATTGAAGGGGCACGCCGTCGGCTGGAGGTTTGGCGAAAATCGCGCCCGCGCGGCAAACGCATACCCGCTCCCCTGTGGGCTTTGGCGGCGGCGTTGGCCCGCACTCATGGAGTCAGCCCCGTCTCGCAGAGGCTGGGTCTGGATTACAACGGACTCAAACGGCGGGCGGAGGCAATCAGGACGCCACGACGGTCGCGGCTTAAGCCCCCGCCTGGATTCGTGGAACTGCCGCTCATCGGCCAGCCCGGCCTCGGTCCGAACTGCACGGTGGAACTGGCACGAGGTGAGGGAGCCAGGATGACGATTCGCTGGGAGGGCAAAGAAGGATTGGACCTGGTCGGCTTGGCCGAAGCGTTCTGGAGGTCTGGAACGTGATCCAGATCACCCCGCAGATGCGGATTTGGTTGGCAGTCGAGCCGGTGGATTTCAGGAAAGGAATAGACGGCTTGGCGCAAGTGTGCCGGCAACATCTCAAAATCGACCCGATGGCAGGTGCTTTGGTGGTTTTTTCGAGTCGGCGGCGCAAAGCGTTGAAGTGCCTCGTATTTGACGGGCAAGGTTTTTGGTTGTGTCAAAAACGCCTTTCCACCGGCCGCTTTGCCTGGTGGCCGACCGATGCGAAACCACCGATCTTCGGGCTGGACGCCCATCAACTCCAGTCGCTGCTGTGGAATGCCCAGCCCGCCAGCGCCCAGGCTGTGCCGCTGTGGCGACCTATTACGCCTGCGGGTTAACGCCAGTCGTAATAGGAATTGCACCCTAAATTCGCCCGATGCAATATACGGCTGGATGGTGAGATGAATTATTTTTCGTCGTCGACTCATGATGAGTGCGTTTGATCAAGTTTTGGAGATTGCGACTTCAGTCATTTTCCTGGTCGTTGGGCTGTGGGGTACAGGCTTCGGCTACGGCCTGGTTGGCGCCAAGTTGGTCGGGGGTTTTCGTTGGCGACTAGAATTCCAGCGCTCGTTGCGTTGGTTGGGGCCACTGCTGGTTTTGTTGTGTATTGGGTCGCTTGTCATACTTCTCAGATAGCGAGTTTCCGTCAGTGACGGTCGCTGAACTCAATCGTTGGACTACGCGTGCGACCTGCCCGCAAAAAGATTCAACAATGGGCTTGCGTTCCAAAATCGACCGCCTATGCTGGCAGTCGTGCAAACGGAGTTTCGTTATCGCGGGCGCAATATCAGTGGCGCCGACATTGAATCCATCCGGCAGGTGATCGCCGATCATCCCGGACTGAGTCGGCGGCGGCTTTCCGCCAAGCTCTGCCAAGCTTGGAACTGGGTGCAAGCCAACGGTCAACTCCGCGACATGGTGGCCCGCGGTCTGATGCTGCAGTTGCACCGGGCCGGGCTGATTGTCCTGCCGGCCAAGCGAAAGTCCGTGCCCAACAATGCGGCACGGCATCGGGCACCCCTACTGGAGCCGTCCTTGGAGGTCACGCCGTTGGAATGTGATTTGGCCGAGTTGGGGCCTTTGGAGATCCGGCAAGTGCGTCGCACGCCGGAGGAAGCCCTCTTTGGCCGGTTGCTCCAAACTCACCACTATCTGGGGTATCGTCGTCCCGTCGGCGAGCATGTCAAATATCTGGTTTATGGTCGGGGTCAGCCGATTGCCTGCCTGGCGTGGTCGTCGTCGCCCAGACACCTGGGTCCGCGAGACCGTTTCATCGGCTGGTCTGCCCCGCAGCGCCGGGCCCAGATCCACCTGCTGGCTTACAACACGCGTTTTTTAATACTGCCTTGGGTAAAAGTCCGGCACTTGGCCAGCCATTTGTTGGGCCGGGTGGCGCGACGGATCTCGGACGATTGGCAGCAGCTTTACCAGCACCCAATTTATTTACTGGAGACCTTCATCGAGCCGGCCCGCTTTCGCGGCACTTGTTATCGCGCCGCCAACTGGCTTCCCCTGGGCTTGACCACGGGCCGGGGCAAGGACGATCTCACCCACCAACCCAACCGCTCGCTCAAGGAACTTTGGGTCCAGCCCCTGGGGCGGGACTTTCGCCAACGGCTTTGCCGGGAAGGCCATGAATAAAAGTGATGCCCCACAGATTATCAGCCTGAGCGCGGCGGATTTGGAAAAACTGCTGGGTGAACTACGCGGGCCACTGGCGCCAGCGACCTATGAACTGGTGGAAGGCCTGCTGCGAACCCTGCAATGGGTCATGGGGGCGCTGGAACAGAAGACGGCCAGCCTGGGCCGACTCCGGCGGATGATTTTCGGAGGGAAAACTGAGAAAGCTTGCAATATCCTCCCGGCGACCATTGCAGAGATCCTCTCCGGCCCAGCCAAGCCCAAAGCCAAGGGACACGGGCGCAAGGGAGCCAAGGATTATCCGGCGGCCCAGCGGGTGCAGGTGCCTCATCCTGAGCACAAAGCCGGTGACCTCTGTCCCAAGTGCCTCAAGGCCAAACTCTACCGGTTCTTGACCCCGGCCCGACTGGTCCGCATTGTGGCCCAACCCATCTTCCAGGCGACGGTCTTTGAATTGGAACGGCTTCGTTGCGCTCTGTGCGGAGCCCTCTTCACCGCGCCCGCTCCCCCGGAGGCTGGACAGGGCAAATACGATCCGAGCGTCGGCACCATGCTGGCGCTGATGCGCTACGGGACCGGTGTGCCGATGTATCGAACCGGCAAATGGCAAAATCATTTCGGGGTTCCTTTGCCAGCTTCAACGCAATGGGAACTGATCGAGGCCGCCTCGGAAACACCCCAGGTCATCTACGAGGTCCTGATCGGCCTCGCCGCGCAGGGCCAGCTTCTGTTCAATGATGACACCCACATGCGCGTCCAAAGTGTGCGCAAGGAAATCGCGGCGGCTGGCAGCGAGCAGGAGCGCACCGGCATCTTCACCACCAGCATCATCTCCAAGACGGGCCAGCGCCAGATCGCTCTGTTCTTCACCGGCCAGAAGCATGCCGGGGAGAATCTCAACCAATTGCTCCAGCGCCGGGCGGCCGGGTTGGACCAACCCATGCAGATGTGCGATGCGCTTTCCCGCAATGAACCCAAGGAGTTCCACACGCTGCTCTGTCACTGCCTGCTGCACGGACGGCGCCAGTTCGTGGACGTGGTCGAAAACTTCCCTGAGGAATGTCGCAAGGTCATTGAAAGCCTGCGCGAGGTGTATCGGTTCGACGCCCTCACCAAAGAGCAGAAGCTCTCGGACCTGGACCGACTGGCTTTTCACCAGGCGCACAGCCGACCGGTCATGGACGACCTCCAAAAATGGATGCAGGAGCAGATCGAGCAAAAGAAAGTCGAACCCAACTCCGGTCTGGGAGAGGCCATCCAATACATGCTCAAGCGGTGGGAGACCTTGACCCGGTTCCTCTCGGTGCCGGGCGCGCCCCTGGACAACAACATCGCAGAACGCGCTCTCAAGATGGCGATACTCCATCGGAAAAACTCCCTGAGCTTTAAAACGCTGCACGGGGCCAGAATCGGCGACGTTCACATGAGTCTCATCCATACGTGTGAACTCAACCGGATCAACCCGTTCGATTATCTGATGGCCCTCCAGCAACACGCCGCCGCCGTGCCGAAAGCCCCGGAGAGTTGGCTGCCCTGGAATTATGAGCAGGCCATCGCGGCTGCGGGCTGCGGTTGACTCGCCAGGGTCCCGTGCCCGCCTACATGGAACCGGCGAAATCCCGCCGGGGCGCGGTTTTTGCCGCTACGCAAGCTGACCGAAGCAACAC
>Ga0224557_1001601_pt1 | contig 21342 bp, 17 predicted proteins | sample 714S31014metaG_FD_180677 | JGI IMG/M metagenome (GOLD analysis project Ga0224557, IMG submission 180677) | Peat soil microbial communities from Stordalen Mire, Sweden - 717 S3 10-14 | ecosystem: Environmental > Terrestrial > Soil > Wetlands > Peat | place: Sweden: Norrbotten County, Stordalen...
GTATTTCCAGGAGCCAGGTGTTGCAGACGCCGAACTCAACGGGGACCCCGCCCGCACGATGCGCCGGATGATCGGTGGCCTGCGGCCGCCCGCTGACAAGGAGGCGGCATTACGGATGGTGGCCCCGGGCCCGGAAGGCTTCATCGATCGGCTTCCCGAGCCTGACGCGCCGCCGGACTGGATCAGCCAGGACGAACTCGACCATTACATCAGCGAGTTTTCCCGGACCGGGTTCACCGGGGGCCTGAACTGGTATCGCAATTTGGACCGGAACTGGGAGACCACCGCCGAACTAACCGACGCGAGAATCTCGGTGCCGTCGTTGTTCATCGCCGGAACAGCTGATCCGGTGTTGGCCTTCACCCGTTCCGACCGCGCGTCGGAAGTAATCTCCGGCCCGTACCGTCAGGTGATGATCAACGGCGCGGGGCACTGGATACAGCAAGAGCGACCTGATGAGGTCAACGCGGCACTGTTGGACTTCCTCAGCGGACTGGAATTGCGATGAGCGCCCCACTGCGTTTCGGCGTCTTTATCACACCATTTCATCCGACCGGCCAATCCCCCACGCTGGCCTTGGAATACGACATGGAACGTGTCGTCGCGCTTGACCGACTGGACTTCGACGAGGCGTGGTTCGGCGAACACCACTCCGGCGGCTACGAGCTGATCGCCTGCCCGGAGGTGTTCATCGCCGCCGCCGCCGAGCGGACCAAGCACATCCGGCTGGGTACCGGAGTGGTCTCGCTTCCCTACCACCATCCACTCATGGTGGCCGACCGCTGGGTGCTACTGGATCACCTGACCCGCGGCCGGGTCATGTTCGGTACCGGTCCGGGCGCGCTGCCGTCGGACGCCTACATGATGGGCATCGACCCCATCGAGCAGCGGCGGATGATGCACGAGTCCCTAGAGGCGATCCTGGCACTGTTTCGCGCAGCGCCCACGGAGCGGATCGACCGCCACTCCGACTGGTTCACCCTGCAGGACGCGCAGTTGCACATCCGCCCATACACCTGGCCTTATCCGGAAATCTCCACGGCAGCAATGATTTCGCCGTCCGGTCCCCGCCTGGCCGGGTCGCTGGGTACGTCGCTGCTTTCGCTCTCGATGTCTGTGCCCGGCGGGTACGCCGCGGTGGAAAACACCTGGGAGATTGTCCGTGAGCAGGCCGCCAAAGCGGGCCGGGACGAGCCGGACCGGGCGGATTGGCGCGTGTTGAGCATCATGCACATTGCGGACACCAAGGACCAGGCGATCGACGACTGCATCTATGGGTTGCAGGATTTCGCGAACTACTTCGGCGCGGCCGGGTTCGTCCCGCTGTCGAACTCGGTCGGAGGCACCCAGTCACCCCGCGAGTTCGTCGCTAAGTATGCGGCGCAAGGAAATTGCTGTATCGGCACACCCGACGACGCAATCGCATACATCGAAGATCTACAGGAACGGTCGGGCGGTTTCGGAACACTGCTGATGCTCGGCCACGACTGGGCTTCACCTCAAGCCACCTATCACTGCTATGACCTGTTCGCGCGCAAAGTAATTCCCCACTTTAAGGGACAACTGGAAGCGCCCCGGTCATCTCACGACTGGGCCAGAGACAATCGCGAACAGCTGATTGGCCGCGCCGGCCAGGCCGTGGTCAAAGCCATCACCGAGCATGTCGATGAACAGAAAGGCGTGGGGAACTGATGCGTGCCGCCGTTTTGCGAGACAACCGGATGATCTACCGGGACGATGTGCCCGAACCGGTGCCCGGACCCGGCCAGGTGCTGGTTGCGGTGCGAGCTTGCGGAATCTGCGGCTCCGATCTGCATTTCGCCGCCCATGGAGACCAGGTACTGGCGCTTGGCGGACGGATGGCAGGCGATGCCGGCACCGGGCTGGACGTCGATCTGGGCGGCGACGTCTTTATGGGTCATGAATTCAGCGCCGAGATACTCGAAGCTGGACCTGAAACCGAAACGCACGCGCCGGGAACGCTGGTCACCTCGATCCCGGTGTTGTTGTCTACCAAGGGTGTTGAGCCGATTGTCTACAGCAACAGCACGATGGGCGGCTACGCCGAACGGATGCTGCTCTCGGCTCCGTTGTTGCTGCCCATCCCCAACGGCCTTGACCTCAAACATGCCGCCCTGACCGAGCCCATGGCGGTGGGATTGCACGCCGTCAACAAGTCCAACATCAAGCCCGGCGAGGCTGCGTTGGTGATTGGTTGCGGTCCGATCGGGATCGCGATCGTCGCCTCGCTTCGGGCGCGCGGTGTTGAAAGCATCGTGGCAGCGGACTTTTCACCGAGACGGCGTGAGTTGGCGGCCGCAATGGGGGCGCACCAGGTGGTAGATCCGGCAATTGGCTCGCCATTCGACTCTGTCAAAGCGGCAGTGGTGTTCGAAGCCGTCGGAGTGCCCGGAATCATCGACGACATCTTGTTGCGGGCCCGGCCGGGCACCCGGCTGGTCGTTGCCGGGGTGTGCATGCAGCCCGACAGCTTCCATCCGTTCTTCGCCATCGCCAAAGAAATCAACGTGCAGTTCGTCCTCGCCTACAATCCGGAGGAGTTCGCCGGCACGCTGCGCGCGCTGGCCGAGGGCGAGATCGACGCCACCCCGATGATCACCGGAGAGGTCGGCTTGGACGCGGTCGGCGCGGCATTCGACGACCTCGCCGACCCCGAACGACACTGCAAGATTCTCGTGACACCATAGTGGCGGTAGCGTTGGAGCCTTCCGGTCCGGTCTACGTCACGCTCGTTGCGAATCAGATTGACATGCTTAGGTGAAATCCAACATCGTGACTGATGCGCATCTTCACTGTGGATTGCTTCACGGACCGGCCGTTTGCCGGCGGCCCCGCCGGGGTGTGCGTGCTCGATTCGGGGTGGCCCGCGACTGAGCGGTTGCAACAAGTTGCGGCCGAAGTGATGCTGCCAGCCACCGCGTTCGTCCGTCGTGCTCAGCCGCGCACCGAACTGCGTTGGTTCAGCCCACAAGCCGAGCTCATCTTATGCGGATCCGGCACTTTGGCCGCTGCACACATTTTGTGGGAATGTAGCGACGGCGCTGACCACACCCTGAACTTCGATACCTGTGCTGGAGTGCTCGGTGCACGCCAGGAACCGGGCAGAAGAATCACGTTGGACTTCCCGGCCGACAGCCCTCGACCCGTGCCGGTTCCGCCGATGCTCCCTGCAGCGCTTGGTGTTACACCCCTGGAAGTAGCACGTGGACGGCTGGACCTGCTCGTAGAACTTGACTGCGCTCAAACAGTGCGCAAGTTGGCGCCCGATCTGACGGCGCTGGCGACCCTGGACGCACGCGGTGTGATCGTCACCGCCGGCGGTGAGATCGGCAGTGATTTCGTATCCCGCTTCTTTGCCCCCGCTGTCGGTATCGACGAAGATCCCGTGACCGCCTCCGCGCATTGCACCCTGGGCGCCTACTGGTCGAAAAGGCTCCGCAAGAAGCGCTTAACCGGTGTGCAGGTGTCGGCCCGCGGCGGGCGCATCGAGGTATACCTCCGCAATGGCCGGGTCGACCTCACCGGGCAAGCGGTCACCATCACCCGAGGCGAACTGGCCATCTGAGCAATCGTCACGCGACACGGCGGATTTCCCCCTGAGCAACAGTTACGTTTGGAACCTGCCGCTCCAGAAAAGGCCCCGACACAGAATCAATGTCAGTGGGCGTAGCTATAATCGCAAGTATGTTCGAACAATTGCGAGAGCTTGATCCGGCCGCCCTGGTGACCGAGGTCGAGTCCACGTACCGGCAGGAGTCGGCCCTGATGGCCCGGCGGATGGCCGCGGTGGCAGCGTTGCTGCGGCATCGGGACGCCACGTTGGGGAGGTCCCGCTCGCAAGGATTTGGGCTGATCGGCGGGTTCGATGCGACCACGGCGGAGGTGGCCGCCGCGATGAATCTGTCGCCGATGGCGGCGGGTTTTGTGGTAACCGACGCCGCCGCATTGGACACCCGGTTGCCTCGAGTGGCGGCGCTGCTGGCCGAAAGCCGGACCGATTGGCGGACGGTTCGATTGATCATCAGCCGCACCGACTTGATCTCTGACGACAAACTGATCGCGAAGGTCGACCAGTCGCTGGCCGCGCGCATCGGCAACTGGCATGGCTGGTCGAGACAGCGGATCGTCAACGCCGTCGACGCGGCGGTGCGCACCACCGATCCAGATGCCGCCCGCGAGCGCCGCCTCGAAGCCGAGGACAAGCGGCATGTGGGAATCACCGCGCAGGACAACGGCATGGCCGAGCTATACGGCATTGTCGGCGCACCGGCCGCGACGGCTTTCGACCGACGACTGTCCCAGCTCGCCAAGCAGGTGTGCGCGGAGGACCTGCGGACAATGGACCAGCGCCGCGCCGACGCGTTCGCCGCACTGACCCAAGGCCACCGACTTGCTTGCACGTGTGGGCGCTCCGAGTGCCCAACGAGATCCGGCGAGGGCGACACTGACCGTGATCCGGGCGGCGTGAAAATAGTGATCAATGTGGTGGCCAGCGACCGGACCGTGCATGACGGCGGCGCTGCGCCCGGTTACCTGGAGGGCTACGGCGTCATCGACGCCGAGCAGGTTCGCGCATTGGCCGCGGCAGCATCCGCACTCATTGCCGATCCGCTGACGAGTCCGGTGCAGGCGCTCCGCTACCAACCCTCCGCGGCACTCGAGCGCGCGGTGCGTTGCCGCGATCTCACCTGCCGGTTCCCCGGATGTAGCCGACCGGCCGTTGCGTGCGATTTGGATCATACTGTTCCGTTCAATCACGCGGATCCGGCATGCGGTGGACTGACGGTGTTCGATAACCTCAAATGCCTTTGCCGCCAACATCATCGGCTTAAAACCTTCGGCGGATGGGGAGATCGTCAGCTTGCCGACGGTACCGTGGTGTGGACCTCGCCCACCGGTCAGACCTATCGAACCTCCGCCGCAGGCGTGGATCTGTTCCCGCAGACGCGTGGACCGGCGTGCGCGGCACCGACTCCCAACAAACGAAGCCGATCGCAGCAACGAAGTGTGCGGATCGCGCAGGCGCGCAAGCATAACCGGGAGCTGCGCCCTGTCAACGAAGCCCGGCGCCAACTGGAAGAAGCCCGAAAGCGGGAGATCGACGCGCGCAAATTCCGGAACCACATGCGCGACATGTTGTTCGCGTTCAAGGGCTCACCCAGCACCAGTCCGTATTGCACCTGGGTGAACGATCCCCGAGAGCCGGAAGAACTGCCCGAAGACTGGGTCCCTGACGAACCGGCCATGGCATCCCTGCCCGACGATCCGCCCTTCTGAGACCAGAGCCGCGCTAGTGTTGGCAGGCATGGCGAAATCCAGCGCGTTTTTCCGCAGATCGATTCCCTTGGCTGCTGCCGGGGCGGCTATCGCTGCCCTGGCGGGATGTGATTCCGACAGCTCGACGGGCTCCGGGGCCAACCCGCGTCAGGTCACCGTGGTGGGTTCGGGGCAAGTGCAGGGGGTCCCCGATACCTTGACCGCGAACGTCGGCATCGAATTCACCGCACCCGACGTCACCGCCGCGATGAACCAGACGAATGACCGTCAGCAGGCCGTCATCGACGCTCTGGTCGGCGCGGGCATCGATCGTCAGAAGATCAGCACCACCCAGGTCACGCTGTCGCCGCAGTACAGCAATCCCGGACCCAACGGCACCGCGACCATCACCGGCTACCGCGCTTCCAACGCGATCGAGGTCAAGATCCACCCGACCGACACGGCGTCACGGATGCTCGCGCTGATCGTGGGCACCGGCGGCGACGCCACCCGGATCAGCTCGGTCAGCTACTCCATCGCCGATGACTCACAGCTGGTAAAGGACGCGCGTGCGCGAGCCTTCAACGACGCAAAGGACCGCGCCGCCCAGTACGCGCAGCTGTCCGGACTGAAGCTGGGCAGGGTGCTTTCCATCTCGGAGGAGACGGGTGGCACGCCCGCGGCAAAGGTGCCGTTCGCACCGACAAGGGCCATGCCGACTGCAGTGCCGCTGGAACCGGGCCAACAGACGGTGAGTTTCTCGGTTACCGCGGTCTGGGAACTCGACTAGCTACTGCTGATAGACCCTGGGATCGAGCGTCCCGATGTACGACAGGTCGCGATAGCGCTCGTCGTAGTCCAAGCCGTAGCCGACGACAAACTCATTGGGAATGTCGAAGCCCACATACGCGATCCCCACATTGGCACCCACCGCGTCAGGTTTGCGTAGCAATGTGCACACCCGCAGCGAACGCGGATGCCGGGCGGTCAGGTTGCGCAGCAGCCACGACAAGGTCAGGCCAGAGTCGACGACGTCCTCGACGATCAGCACATCGCGTTCGTGGATATCGCGGTCCAGGTCCTTGAGGATCCGCACCACTCCCGACGAGGACGTCGAGGAACCGTAAGAGCTGACGGCCATGAATTCGAACTGCGTGGGCAGCGGAATCGCGCGCGCCAGGTCGGTGACGAACATGACCGCACCCTTGAGCACGGTGATCAACAGCAGATCCTGGCCGTCCTCCCCGGCGAGTTCGCGGTAATCGTTGCCGATTCGTTCGCCAAGCTCGGAGATGCGGGCCTGAATTTGCTCAGTGGTGAGCAGCACCGACTTGATATCCCCCGGATACAGCTCCCCTATCTGCTGTGGGGTGCTCGCCGCGGAGCTGTGGGTCACGACCCCAGCGTGCCACGCCGGCGAGCGAACGACCAACGGAAGCCCCCTTTTACACAGGCCCGGACACAGGCTCGCGCCACAATGTCAGTACCCCGTCGCGTCGCCCCGCGATCAATCGCTGATCACGCAACGCGGATCCGACCGCCACGCCGCCCTGCCCACGCCAGCCGGTGACCAGCCTGTCCACGCCGCGGATCTGCTTGTCGGTCAGCCCGGTCGCGCCACCAGCGAGCAGCCAGCCGCGGATGACCCGCCGTCTAATCGGATCGGGCAGCGCGGCCAGGCTCTTGGCCTGTAGACCGGATTCGGCCATAACGTCGGGCAGCGCGTGAGTGGCGAGCGTGTCGATCAGTTCGGTGTCCTCGCGCAGTGCCGTCGCGGTGCGGGCCAGCGCCTCGGCCACCCCGCCGCCCAGCACCTCTTCGAGCAGTGGCAGCACCTCGTGGCGAAGCCGGGCTCGGGTGAATCGGGGATCGGCGTTGTGCGGGTCCTGCCACGCGGCAAGGCCCAGCTCCCGGCACGCGGCATGCGTGACGGCGCGCCGCACCCCCAGCAGCGGCCGGCACCACGGCGGATCGTGCGGCCGCATCCCAGCGATCGAGCGCGCGCCGGAACCTCGGCCCAGACCCAGCAGCACCGTCTCCGCTTGATCGTCGAGGGTGTGAGCTAACAACACCGGTTCCTGCCGACCGGCGGCCAATGCGGCGTACCGCGCGGCCCGGGCCGCCCCCTCGGGGCCCCCCTCACTGCCCACCTGCACGCAAAGCACTTGGGCATCAACACATCCCAATGCGAGGGCTTGGGTGCGCGCGGTCTCGGCGACGGCGGCCGAATCGGGCTGCAGCCCGTGATCCACGATCAGCGCCCTGGTGGGTCGCAACCCCGCAGCGACAGCGGTGAGCGCCAACGAGTCCGGACCGCCTGAGAGCGCGACGCACCACGCGTCGGCGGTCACCAGGTAGGTACTCGCGAACGCCTGGACAGCCGCGCGCAGCTGCCCTACAGCACCCTGTCGATCCATCGCTGCGGTTCTTCGATCTCTTCAGGCAGCGGAAGCGTGTCGGGGCCGGACCAGACCGCGTTGAACCGCTCCATTCCGACCCGGCCCACCACATGATCGACGAACGCCTTGCCGCGGGTGTACTGACTGAGCTTGGCATCGAGACCCAGCAGTGCGCGCAGCAGGCGCTGCAACGGTGGTTGCTTGCGATTCCGGCGTTCGTCGAATCGACGGCGGATGGTGGCCACCGACGGGACCACCAGCGGCCCCACGGCATCCATCACGTGGTCCGCGTGGCCCTCCAACAGCGTGCCGAGCACCAGGAGCTGATCCAGGGCTTTGCGCTGCGGCTCGGACTGTACGGCGCGCACCAGGCCGACGATCCCCGGCGCGCTGGCGTCCCCGGTAGAGCCAGCGGACGCCCCGTCACCGCGGTTCCGGACGAATTCCGCGAGCCGACTCACCACCTGCCCGATGTCTTCACCGGCGTCTTGGGTCAACAACCCGAGCGCCTGCGACATGTAACCGGGCAACCAGCGGTTGGCGGTGAACTGCACCCGGTGCGTCACCTCATGCAGGCAAACCCACAGCCGGAAATCGGAGGGCTCGATCTGCAATTGCCGCTCGACGGCGATGACGTTGGGATAGACCAGCAGCAGGCAGCCGTCTTCGGCGGTAGCGAACGGGTCGTACTGGCCGAGGATCCCCGAGGACACGAACGCCAGCACCGCACCCGTTTGCGCACCAGTGATCCGGCCAGTCAGAAAACTGTGCGGTTTGTCGCTTCCGTTGGTCATCACCCGCATCGATTCGGCCGCCGCCCTGACCCACGCTTGCCGATCGATGACCCGGGCGGCGGGTATCGCGCCATTGGTGACCAGGCCGGTGACGTCACGCACCGGCGGTTCGGCCTTCAAAGCGGCACTGGTCAATTCGTCGATCGCCTGGCGGCGGGTGTAGTCGGTGGACAGCGGACCGGACCGGACCAGCCGCTGGCCGATAGTGGCGGCGAAGCGCCAGTCCACGGCGGTGCCCACGGTCAGGTCAGAGGTCGCGGTCATGCGCACCCGCATGTCCATAGTCGGGTGGCCAGCGCATCCATCGCGTTGCGACCATTGGGACCGGCGGCATTCGAGATGAACGCGAACGTGAGTACCCGTCCGCTGCTGTCGGTGACCACCCCGGCCAACGCGTTGATCGCGGTCAGCGAGCCGGTCTTGGCTCGCAACCAGCCGGCCGGACCCTGGTTGGTGGCGGTGTCGAGAAATCGGTCGGCCAGGGTGCCGCTACCGCCGGCAATCGGAAGCAGGTCCAGTAGCGGACGCATCGCCGGCTCGTCGGGCCCCGCCGCCGCTTGCGCCGCACCGTTGAGCGTCTTAGCGGTCAACCGGTCGTCGATGGAAAGCCCACTAGAATCCACCAGCGCGGCGCCGGTGGTGTCGATGTGCGCGGTGCTCAACCGGTTGGTCACCGCGTCGACCGCTCCGGCAAAGCTCTGCGGCCGGTTGCCGGCGGCCGCCACTTCCCGCGCGATGCACTCGGCCATCACGTTGTCGGAGGCGTTCATCATCTGCGACAGCCGCTCGATCAACGGCGCCGACTGGACCACGGCGAGCTGCCGCGCCCCAGACGGTGCCGCGGCGATCGTCACAGCCGCGGGATCGAGACCCAGGCCCTTGGCCAGTTCCCGCCCGGCATCCAGCGCCGGTGTCCTGGACCGCCGTGACGTCATCGTCGTCGGCTGGGTGCGTCCGGCGTCGATCATTGCGGACTCGATCGGGGCGATGTCGCCACCATCGATGTCAAGCGGATCCCAGCCGGGCGCCATCGTCGGACCACTGAACGCGGAGGTGTCCACCCGCACCGCCGTCGGAGTCATTCCGCTGCGCCGGACCTGTTCGACGAGGTCGGCTACCCGCGGCGCACCCCGGTACCAGGTTTCCTGACCGGATGGCGCCGCCGACAGCGTCGGATCCCCGGCACCGACCAGCACGACGGGCCCCTGCGAGTTGGGGCCGCCGGCCACCACCCGGGTGCTCACCCGGGCCTGGCGATCCAGTGTCAGCAGCGCTGCGGACGCGGTCAGGACCTTGTTCGTCGACGCGGGCTCCAACGGCACGTCTTCGGCGAGCTGCCAGAGCTCTTTTCCGGTGATGGCGTCGGTGACGCGACCCCCCAGTCTGCCGAGGTTGGGATCGGCCGCCAGCGGCCCCAGCGTGGCCGCAAGGCCGTGGGCGCTAGGCGTCGCGGCGGAGTCGGTAACCGGCACTACTCCCGGTTTGACCGTCGGCGCGGGCGGCACCGGCGCGAGAGCCCGCGCGCCAGCGGCGCCATGACCAGCCGTGGTGAGAAACGTCGCCGCCGCCACAACGGCTGCAACGAACGCCAGCACGGCCAACCCGACGAACGCATGCGTGGATTTCCGCCAGCGAGTTGGACCCATCCCTCTCCTGACTCTCTGCCTCCCATTCTGCCGAATCGGCCTGACGCGGCTGGACTAGGGTGGATCCGCGACGCAACGCACCTACCCAGAACTCAGACTCGAGGAGCCGACACGTGCAATTCGACGTGACCATCGAAATCCCGAAAGGCCAACGGAACAAGTACGAGGTGGACCACGAGACTGGCAAAGTTCGTCTGGATCGCTACCTCTACACGCCGATGGCGTACCCGACCGACTACGGCTTCATCGATGACACTCTCGGCGAAGACGGCGACCCGCTGGACGCGCTCGTGCTGCTGCCGGAGCCGCTGTTCCCCGGCGTGCTGGTGAAGGTCCGCCCGGTGGGGATGTTCAACATGGTCGACGAGGCCGGCGGCGACGCCAAGGTGTTGTGTGTCCCGGCCGGCGACAACCGCTGGGACCACATCCAAGACGTAGCCGACGTTCCGGCCTTCGAACTAGAGGCGATCAAGCATTTCTTCGTGCATTACAAGGACCTCGAGCCGGGCAAGTTCGTCAAGGCGGCCGATTGGGTCGGACGCGCCGAAGCCGAGGCGGAAGTGCTGCGCTCGGTGGAGCGGTTCAAGGCTGACGCGCACTAACGCTGCTGTCCCGATGACCGCCACGGGAGCCTCGCGGGGGCCGATCGCGCGGGGCAGTGTGGCCCGGGTCGGCACTGCGACCGCGCTCAGCGCCGCCTGCGGGTACGTGGTGATCTATCTGGCCGCCCGCGACCTGGCCCCCGGCGGCTTCTCGGTGTTCGGGGTTTTCTGGGGGGCGTTCGGCCTGTTCACCGGTGCCGCTAACGGCTTGTTACAGGAGACGACCCGGGAAGTCCGCGCGACGCGGTACGCGGACACCTCGCCCGGGAGTCGCACACATCCGCTGCGAGTCGCCGCCATGGTCGGCGTGGTCGCAGCCGTGGTGATCGCCGGTAGCTCGCCGTTGTGGAGCGGGCGGCTGTTCGTAGAGGCACGCTGGTTGTCGGTGGGACTGCTGAGCGTTGGCGTGGCCGCGTTCTGCCTGCACGCCACCCTGCTGGGGATGCTGGCCGGCACCGATCATTGGACCCGGTACGGGGCGCTGATGGTGACCGATGCCGTCTCCCGGGTAACCATCGCGGCCGCGACGTTCGTGCTCGGATGGGGCCTGACGGGATTCTTGTGGGCAACCGTGGCCGGCTCGACGGCCTGGCTGATCATGCTGATGGCATCGCCTACCGCACGCGCAACCGCCCGCCTGCTGACTTCCGGCAGTACCGCGACGTTCCTGCGCGGCGCCGCCCATTCGATCACCGCTGCCGGTGCCAGCGCGATTCTGGTGATGGGCTTTCCGGTGCTGCTGAAGCTGACCAGCAGTGAGCTGGGGGCACAAGGTGGCGTCGTGATCCTCGCGGTGACTTTGACCCGCGCGCCGCTGCTGGTGCCGCTGACCGCCATGCAGGGCAACCTGATCGCGCATTTCGTTGACGAAGGCAGCGACCGGTTGCGGGCGCTGATCGCGCCGGCCGGCATCATCGCCGGCATGGGCACGATCGGGGTGCTGGCGGCGGGCTTGGTGGGCCCGTGGCTACTGCGGGTCGGGTTCGGGTCACAGTACGACGCCAGCAGTGCGCTGCTCGCCTGGCTGACCGGGGCTGCGGTAGCGATCGCCATGCTGACGCTCACCGGTGCCGCCGCGGTGGCGGCGGCGCTGCATCGGGCATATTCGCTGGGCTGGGTCGTTGCGACGGTGGCCTCGGGGCTGTTGCTCCTGGTGCCGCTGCCGTTGCAGACCCGCACCGTAGTCGCCCTGTTGTGCGGTCCGATGGTGGGAATCGCCGTCCATCTGGTGGCGCTGGCACGCGCCGGACGCTTAGCCTGAGCCCAAATGGCCCACTCCCCCGACGCCTGGATCGTCATCCCCGCCTTCAACGAAGCCTCCGTGATCGGCGACGTCATCGCCGGCTTGCGGTCGGTCTTCGACCATGTCGTGTGCGTGGACGACGGCAGCACCGACGGCACCGGGGACATCGCTTTGCGGGCCGGGGCTCACCTGGTGCGCCATCCGGTGAATTTGGGCCAGGGCGCCGCCATCCAGACCGGTGTCGAGTACGCCCGTCGGCAACCCGGGGCGCAGATTTTCGCCACCTTCGACGCCGACGGCCAGCACCGCGTCCACGACGTAGCCGCAATGGTCGACCGGCTCCGCGCGGGTGACGTCGACGTTGTGATCGGAACGCGATTCGCCGCCGAGAACGAGGGCAGCCGGCCGCCGTTTCTGAAGCGGATCGTGCTGCAAACCGCGGCGCGGTTGAGCCGGCGCGGTCGCCGGCTTGGCCTGACCGACACCAACAATGGCCTGCGGGTGTTCAACAAGACCGTGGCCGACGGCCTGAACATCACTATGAGCGGCATGAGCCATGCCAACGAGTTCGTCCTGTTGATCGCCGAAAACCATTGGCGGGTGGCTGAAGAACCGGTCGAGGTGCTCTACACCGAATATTCCAAGTCGAAGGGGCAACCCCTACTCAACGGCGTCAACATCATTTTCGACGGTTTCCTGCGAGGGAGGCATTCACGGTGAACTGGATCCAGGTGTTGCTGATCGGGTCGATCGTCGCGCTGCTGGTCTATCTGCTGCGGTCCCGCAGAAGTGCGCGTTCCCGGGCCTGGGTCAAGGTCGGATACATCCTGTTCGTGCTGGGGGGTGTCTACGCCGTGCTGCGGCCCGACGACACCACCGTGGTGGCGCACTGGTTCGGGATAGGCCGCGGCACCGACCTGATGCTGTACGCGCTGATCATCGCGTTCAGTTTCACCACACTGAGCACATACATGCGGTTCAAGGACCTGGAGTTGCGCTATGCGCGCCTTGCCCGCGCCGTCGCGCTCGAGGGTGCGCAGACGCCCGAGTAGCGCCCGAATAACGCTAACCCGTGGGCGCGTGCCGGAAGTAGTCCACGGTCCTGCGGATCCCGTCGTCCAGTTGAACCCGCGGTCGCCAGCCCAAAACCCTTTCGGCTAAACCGATATCGAGGCAGGACCGCTTCAGGTCACCCAGCCGCTCCGGGTGAAACTCCGGGTCGTCGGGGCCGCCGACGGCCGCCGCCACCGCTGAATGCAGTTGCCGATCCGAGGTTTCTATCCCCGTGCCGACGTTGAAACGCTGCCCGCCGCCCACCTCTCCGGAGGCTTTGACGAACGCGTCCACCACGTCGTCGACGAACACGTAGTCGCGGGTTTTGCTGCCGTCGGCGAACACCTTGGTTGGCTTACCCACCAGCAGCGCCTGGGCGAAGATCGCCACCACGCCGGCCTCACCGTGCGGATCCTGGCGGGGGCCGTAGACGTTGGCCGGTGCGATGTGGGAGCAGTCCAGCCCATACAGATGCCGGAACGTGTTGAGGTAGACCTCCCCCGCCACCTTCCCTGCGGCATAGGGCGAGGCCGGGTCGGTAGGCGTTGTCTCGCTGGTCGGGTACTTGGGCGGCGTGCCGTAAATCGATCCCCCCGACGAGGTGTGCACGATTTTGCGGACCCCGGTACTGCGCGCGGCTTCGGCCAGCCGGATAGTGCCGATCACATTGACCGAGGCGTCGAATTGCGGGTCGGCCACCGAACGGCGGACATCGATCTGCGCGGCCAGATGAAACACCACCTCGGGCCGGTGCTCGTCGAGGATGGCATTCAGATCCGCGGTCACGATGTCGGCCTCGACGAAGACGTGTGCGGGGTTGTCGGCCAGATGCTCGAGGTTGGTCGCCCGGCCGGTGGCGAAGTTGTCCAGTCCCACGACGGTGTGGCCGTCGCTCAGCAGACGGTCGACTAGCGTCGACCCGATGAATCCGGCTGCCCCGGTGACCAGTGCGCGCACGGGCCCACCCTACCGGGGGGCCCCCGTAGTTCGGGATGTCGCTGTGGCGGCGGCGCTGCTGATCGTCGTGCAGCTGGCGGTGCGCGCGTTGCTGGCGTTCGGCGGCTATTTCTACTGGGACGACCTGATTCTCATCGGGAAAGCCGGCACCCACGGCCTGTTGTCGCCGTCGTATCTGTTCGACGACCACGACGGCCATGTGATGCCGGCCGCCTTCCTCGTTGCCGGGGTGATCATTCGGCTGGCGCCGTTGGACTGGACCGGCCCTGCGGTCAGCCTGGTGCTGCTGCAGCTGCTGGCTTCGCTGGCCCTGTTGCGCGCGCTGTACGTCATCCTGGGGTGGCGCCAGGTACTGCTGATCCCGCTGACGTTCGCGCTGTTCACGCCGCTGGCGGTGCCGGGGTTCGCGTGGTGGGCGGCGGCGCTTAACTCGCTGCCGATGCTGGCTGCGCTGGCCTGGGTGTGCGCCGACGCCGTGCTGTTGGTGCGCACCGGCCGTCGGCGGTACGCGGTGACCGGCGTGCTGGTGTATTTCGGCGGGCTGCTGTTCTTCGAGAAAGCTGCGGTGATCCCGTTCGTCGCATTCGCGCTGGCCGCGCTGGTGCGGCACGTCGACGGCGATCGGGCCGCGGTGCGGACGGTGTGGCGGGCGGGCATTCGGCTGTGGATCGCGACGCTAACTCTGACCATAGGCTGGGTAGGGCTCTATCTGGCGGTGGTCGATCAACAGCGATGGAGTTCTGACCTGTCGATGACGGCGGACCTGTTGTCTCGGTCGATCACCCACGGCATCGTGCCGGGTCTGGCCGGCGGTCCGTGGCACTGGGATCGCTGGGCTCCTGCCTCACCGTGGGCCACTCCAGGGCCGCTGGTGATGGTGCTGGGCTGGCTGGTGCTGATCGGGGCGCTGGTGTTGTCGCTGATCCGCAAGCAACGCATTGGTCCGGTGTGGCTGACCGCGGTCGCGTACACGGTCGCCTGCCAGGTGCCGATCTATCTGATGCGGTCTTCGAAACTGACCGCCCTGGTACTCGCCCAAACCCTGAGGTACCTGCCGGATCTCGTTGTCGTCTTGGCGCTGCTGGCCGCCGTCGCGTTGAGCGCGCCCAACCGAATCGGTGCGCATTGGCTGGACGCCTCGGTGAAACGCACGGTGCTGGCGACAGGTTTGGCGGTGTTGTTCCTGGCCAGCAGCCTGTACTCGACGGCGACATTTCTGACCAGCTGGCGGGAGAATCCCGCCGAGCCATATTTAAAGAATGCCCGCGCCGGTTTGGCAGCGGCGCACTCGGCGTCGAATGTGCCGCTGCTGGATCAGGAGGTCGATCCGCTAGTGCTGCAACGGGTTGCCGCGCCGGAGAATCTGGCCAGCCACGTGTTCGCCCTGCTCCGGGACAGACCGGAATTCGCCTCGGCGACAACGCAATTACGCATGCTGGACAGCTCGGGCCGACTGATCGACGCACGCGTGACCTGGGTGCGGACCATCGTGCCGGGTCCCACGCCGCAGTGCGGTTACTTCACTCAGCCGGACCGGCCGGCGCACCTTCTCCTGGACGGTCCGCTGCTGCCCGCCGACTGGACCGTCGAACTCAACTACCTGGCCAACAGCGACGGCTCGATGACGCTGTCACTGACGCAAGGACCCGACGTCAAGGTTCCGCTGCATCCGGGACTCAACCGGGTGTTCGCCCGACTGCCCGGCGCCGGAGACGCGATCACGGTGCGCGCCGACACCGCGGCGCTGTCGCTGTGCATCGCGTCGGGGCCGGTGGGTTTCCTTGGAGCCGCCTAGGAGAGTCGAACTCCTGACCTATTCATTACGAGTGAATTGCTCTACCGACTGAGCTAAGGCGGCGGTGCTCCGGCACCGTCGCGCCGGGAGCGGCACGAGTCTACGACAGGCGGGCGGGCTCACCCAAGTTGCTGGCCGATCGTGGCGACCATGGCATCGACGGCGAATTTGGGTTTGACGTTCATCGCCAGCGCCTCGCGGCACTCCAGCACCGCCTCGATGCAGCGCAGCAGCCGGTCCGGCGGGGCATGGGCGGCCAGTGACGCGACTCCGTCGGCCATGTCCGGATGGTTGGCCCGCACCCCTCCTGGCCGGGCCGAATGAACGAGCGCGTCGCGGAAATAGGTCGCGATGTCGATCAGCGCCCGGTCCAGCGCGTCGCGCGAAGCCCGGGTCTGACGAGACTTCTGCCGCCGTTCGAGATCCTTGATCGCGCCGGTGGCACCGCGCATCGACCCCGCTGTGCCCTTGCCCGTGCCGCCCGCCCCGAGAGCGGTCCGCAGCTCTTCTGTTTCGGCCTCGGCACGATCCGCGGTCAACGCGACGGCCTCGGTTTCGGCCGCGGCCACCAACTCCTCGACAGCAGCGTAGGCCCGCGACGGGGTGGCGGCATCGCGCACCAGCCCGAGGGCCTGCTCCCGTCGTTGCCGCGCTTCTGGGTCGGTGGCCAGCCGGCGCGCCCGCCCCACATGACCACCGCTGACCGACGCCGCCCAGCTGGCCGTCTCGGCGGCCAGGCCGTCGCTGTCGACCAACACCTGCGCGATCGCCTCGGTCGACGGCGTCACCAGCGCGACATGGCGACACCGGGATCGCAGCGTGACCGCGATGTCTTCTGGATCCACCGACGGCGCGCACAGCAGGAAAACCGTCGACGGCGGCGGTTCCTCGACGACCTTCAGCAGAGCGTTCGCAGCACCTTCGGTCAACCGATCGGCATCCTCGATCAGCACGATCTGACGGTGCCCGGTGGTCGGACGGCGCGACGCAATCTGCACGATGGCGCGCATCTCGTCCACGCCGATGGACAGGCCCTCGGGAATTACCCGCCGCACGTCCGCGTGGGTGCCCGCCATGGTCGTCGTGCACGCGCGGCAGCTCCCACAGCCTGGGCCGCCATCCTCAGAGGCAGAAGTGCACTGCAGCGCTGCCGCGAAGGACAGCGCCGCGACCGAGCGCCCCGAACCCGGCGGCCCGGTGATGAGCCAGGCATGTGTCATAGTCCCGCTGTTCGGAACGTTGTGAGCCGAATCACCGCGGGCGGCGTTGGCCGCGCCGAGCAGTTCGGTTTCCACCGCCTGCTGGCCTACCAGCCGCGTAAACACCCCGGACATCATCGGCAACTGTAGTGAACTCCCCCGACAGACCCCAGACAAGCCTCAGTCAGATACCTCCCGGCCACCATATCGCGACACTCCCGTTACCTTTTGGGATATTTCGCCAGGAAGACGCGACTTGCCGGGACGCTTGTAGGTTTCCGAGACGTCCCCGCCGACCGATACGGTGGGTTGGTGACAACCGCGGCAGCACTGCCCGGGCGAATCAACGCGTTCGTCCGGTGGGTGGTGCGCACCCCATGGCCGCTGTTCGCGCTGAGCATGCTGCAAGCCGACATCATCGGCGCCCTCTTTGTGCTTGGCTTCCTGCGTTACGGCCTGCCACCCCAGGACCGCATTCAACTGCAGGACCTGCCGACGCTCAACTTGGTGATCTGGGCCGGGACGCTGACCGTCGTGTTCGTCGCCGGGGAGGTGGTGAACCTGCGGCTGCTACTGCCGGTATTCCGATGGCAGCGCCGCGACAACCTGCTCGCCGAGGCTGATCCGGCGGCCACCGAACTGGCGCGAAGCCGCGCGCTGCGCATGCCCTTCTACCGCACTTTGTCCAGCATGGTGTCCTGGTGCATCGGCGGCGCGGTGTTCATCGTCGCCAGCTGGTCGGTGGCCAGGAATGCGGCGCCCGTGGTGACGGTGGCCACCGCGCTGGGTGCCACCGCGACGTCGATCATCGGCTACCTACAGTCGGAGCGGGTGCTGCGACCGGTGGCTGTGGCCGCGCTGCGCGGCGGGGTGCCGGAGAACGTCAAGGCGCCGGGTGTCATTTTGCGACAGATGCTGACCTGGATGCTGTCCACCGCCGTGCCGGTGCTGGCGATCGTGCTCGCGGTGGTGGCCGACAAGGCGTCCCTGCTGCACGCCACACCGGAGAAGCTGTTCACACCCATCCTGCTGCTGGCGGCATTGGCTTTGGGCGTCGGGTTCGTCAGCACCCTGTTGGTGGCAATGTCGATCGCCGACCCGCTGCGTCAGCTGCGCTGGGCGCTGTCCGAGGTACAACGCGGCAACTTCAATGCGCATATGCAGATATACGACGCCAGCGAACTGGGCCTGCTGCAGGCCGGCTTCAACGACATGGTGCGCGACTTGTCGGAGCGGCAACGGCTGCGCGACCTGTTCGGTCGCTACGTCGGCGAAGACGTGGCCCGGCGGGCCCTCGAGCGGGGCACCGAGTTGGGCGGTCAGGAGCGCGACGTCGCGGTGCTGTTCGTGGACCTGGTCGGCTCCACCCAGCTGGCGGCGACGCGACCGCCCGCCGAGGTGGTGCATCTGCTCAACGAGTTCTTCCGCGTGGTGGTGGACACCGTCGGCAAGCACGGCGGCTTCGTCAACAAGTTCCAGGGTGACGCCGCGCTGGCGATTTTCGGCGCCCCAATCGAGCACCCGGACCCGTCGGGTGGCGCGTTGTCGGCCGCGCGTGAGCTGCACGACGAGCTGCTGCCGGTGATCGGCTCCGCGGAGTTCGGCATCGGGGTGTCGGCCGGCAGGGCCATCGCCGGCCATATCGGCGCACAAGCCCGCTTCGAGTACACGGTGATCGGCGACCCGGTCAACGAGGCGGCCCGGCTGACCGAGCTGGCCAAGCTCGAGAGTGGCCACGTACTGGCGTCGGCGATCGCGGTCAGCGATGCGCTGGACGCCGAAGCCCTGCGCTGGGATGTCGGCGAGATCGTCAACCTGCGCGGGCGCACCGCACCCACTCAACTTGCTCGCCCGGTGAATCGCGCCGCCAACGCAGGCAAACAGGTCGCTCGCGCGGCCGCCGAAGAAGTCTCCGGCGAGTCGATCGGCCCAGGCTACTAGTCCCGGTTAGGCCCGGTCCGCCCTAACTGCGCTTGGCGGCCTTTTTCGCCGCGGTTTTTTTGGCCGGCGCCTTGCGGGCCGCCGTCTTCTTGGCCGGCCGCTTCACCGGATCCCGGGCCCGCCGGTCGGCAAGCAGCTCGGAAGCGCGCTCATCGCTGATCGACATCACGTCATCGCCCTTACGCAGGCTGGCGTTCGTCTCGCCGTCGGTGACATACGGCCCAAATCGACCGTCCTTGACAACCATTGGCTTCCCGGACGCGGTATCGGTCCCCAGTTCGCGCAGCGGCGGCGCTGAGGCGCTTTGGCGTCCACCACGTTTGGGCTCGGCGTAGATCTTCAGCGCTTCGTCAAGCGTGATCGTGAACATCTGGTCTTCGGTCGTCAGCGATCGAGAATCGGTGCCACGCTTCAAGTATGGGCCATAGCGACCGTTCTGCGCGGTGATCTCTTCACTCGAGGCGGGGTCTACACCGACAACCCGAGGCAGCGACAGCAGCTTCAGCGCGTCGTCGAGGGTGACCGTCTGTAACTCCATGCTGCGCAACAGCGATCCGGTCCGGGGCTTGGGACCCGTGGGCTTCTTGCCCTTCTTGGCGCCCTGGTCAGCCTCCCCGTCGTCATCAGGCTTGGGCAGGACCTCGGTCACATAGGGTCCGTACCGGCCGTCTTTGGCGACAATCTCGTGGCCGGTTTGCGGATCCAATCCCAAGACACGACCTTCTTGGGGTGTGGCGAAGAGTTCTTCGGCCACCTCGAGTGTCAGCTCGTCTGGGGTCAGTGAGTCGCTGAGGTTGGCCCGCTGTGGCGTCGGCTCGCCGTCGTCGCCGGTTACCATGCGTTCTAGGTAGGGCCCGTTCTTGCCGACCCGAACATAGACGGTTCGACCTTCAGAATCCTCAAACAACTTGATGGAGTTGACTTCTCGAGCGTCAATTCCTTCGAGGTTGACGCCGACAAGTTTCTTGAGGCCACCGGCTCGTGCCACCGAGTCGGCCACGCCGTGGTCGCCGCCGAAGTAGAAGTTGTTGAGCCAGTTGGTGCGTTGCTCCTGACCGGAGGCGATGGCGTCGAGCTCGTCTTCCATCGCCGCGGTGAAGCCATAGTCGACGAGACGGCCGAAATGCTGCTCCAGTAAACCGGTTACGGCGAACGCCACCCAGGACGGCACCAGCGCGCTGCCCTTCTTGTGCACGTAGCCGCGGTCCTGGATGGTCTTGATGATCGACGAGTAGGTCGACGGGCGGCCGATACCCAGCTCCTCGAGGGCCTTGATCAGCGACGCCTCGGTGTAACGGGCCGGCGGGTTGGTGGCGTGGCCGTCCGGGGTGAGCTCGGTTGCGGCCAGCCGTTGACCCTCGGTGAGGTTGGGCAGCCGGCTCTCCGCGTCGTCGGCCTCGCCACCCGCCTGATCGTCAACGGTTTCCACGTAGGCCTTGAGGAAGCCTGGGAAGGTCAGCGTGCGCCCGCTCGCGGAGAACACCACCTGCTGACCGCCTTCTTGGGAAACTCCCGGGTTTTGTAAAGCACCCGCGATCCGCAAGCTCAGCGTGGTGCCGCGGGCGTCGGCCATCTGGGAGGCCACCGTGCGCTGCCAGATCAGCTCGTAGAGCCGGAATTCGTCGCCGTCGAGTTCGCGACGCACCGCGTCCGGGGTAGCGAACGTCTCGCCGGCGGGCCGAATGGCCTCGTGAGCCTCCTGAGCGTTCTTCACCTTGCGGGTGTACTGACGCGGCGATGGGTATACGTACTCCGCGCCGTAGAGCTGGCGGGCCTGAGTGCGCGCGGCGTTGATCGCCGACTCCGACAGCGTCGTCGAGTCGGTACGCATATAAGTGATGTAGCCGTTCTCATACAGCCGCTGGGCGATGCTCATCGTGCGCTCCGACGAGAACCGCAGCTTGCGGCCGGCCTCCTGCTGCAGCGTGGACGTCATAAACGGTGGGTACGGGCGCCGGGTGTACGGCTTCTCCTCCACCGACGCCACGTTCAGCTGGGCCCCTGCTAACCCGGTGGCCAGCGCGGTCGCGCCCGCTTCATCGAGCACTACGACCTCTGGGGCGGTTTCACCACCCCTATTGCGCAGCTGGCCCAGCGAGTCGAAATCGCGCCCGGTGGCCACCCGCGAGCCGTCGACGGAGGTCAGCCGCGCCGTGAAGGTGGGCGGCTGGGCGTTCGGGTCGGAGACGCTGGCGTCCAGCCTGGCGATGACGTCCCAGTAAGACGCGCTGCGGAAGGCCATCCTGTCGCGTTCACGCTGCACGATGATGCGGGTGGCCACCGACTGCACCCGGCCCGCCGAAAGCTTGGGAGCGACCTTCTTCCACAGCACCGGGCTGACCTCGTAGCCGTACAGCCTGTCCAGGATGCGCCGGGTCTCCTGCGCGTCGACCAGGTCGATGTCCAGGTCGCGGGTGTTTGCCGCGGCCTCGAGGA
>Ga0224557_1001604_pt1 | contig 21317 bp, 22 predicted proteins | sample 714S31014metaG_FD_180677 | JGI IMG/M metagenome (GOLD analysis project Ga0224557, IMG submission 180677) | Peat soil microbial communities from Stordalen Mire, Sweden - 717 S3 10-14 | ecosystem: Environmental > Terrestrial > Soil > Wetlands > Peat | place: Sweden: Norrbotten County, Stordalen...
AAAATGAAAAGCAATGCGGAATTACAACAAGACGTTCAGGATGCCATCAAATGGCAACCGCTATTGAACGCGGCGGAAATTGGCGTCACCGCCAAAGACGGTGTGGTTTCACTGACGGGTGTGGTTGACAGCTATTCCAAGAAAACAGAAGCCGAAGATGCGGCGAAAAACGTCGCAGGCGTAACTGCTTTGGTTGAAAAAATCGAGGTCAAGTATCCCAGTTCCTACAGCAAAACTAACGCTGAAATCGCCAACGAAGTGTTAAGTGCTTTGAAGGCGTGTTGGGATGTGCCCAAGGACAAAGTGAAAGTAAAAGTGGAAGCGGGATGGGTTACTTTAACCGGCGAACTGAATTGGAATTATCAAAAGGAAGCCGCCAAAGACGCAGTTGGAAGCCTGATGGGCGTAACCGGTGTGACAAACAATATCACGATCAAATCGGAATCCATGGAATCGGTCGAAAAGGCCGCCATCGAAAATGCGCTCAAGCGGGATTGGGCCTTTTACGACAACAATATTCGGGTGCAGGTTTCCGGCCATAGAGCGACGCTGACCGGCACGGTGGGTTCACTGTATGAAAAGGAGGAAGCGGGAGGTATTGCATGGAATGCCCCTGGCGTTTGGAACGTAGACAATGAATTGACTGTGGCCTGGGATTGATTGACTGGGGTTGCTTGCGAAGCGGAAGGGATTCCCTTCCGCTTCATCCGTTTTCGTCATCCACTGGCACAATCTGAATGCTGGCACCCATCTCGGCCGCGACGGAGCTGATTTTCGAAATACATGCCAATCTGGACGCGCACAGGGAAGAGAATCAGCAGCGCCCTGCGGCAGCGAAAGGGCTAGCTCGGATTTAATTAGGAAATATGAAAGCAAATACACTCACACCCGAATGGCTGCACAAAATGAATGCTTACTGGCGCGCCGCGAACTACCTGTCGGTCGGCCAGATTTATCTCTACGACAATCCTCTGCTGAAAGTGCCGTTGGAACTGGCGCACGTGAAGCCGCTGGTGGTCGGACACTGGGGAACCACGCCGGGACAGAACTTCATCTATGTCCATTTGAACCGGGTCATCAAAAAGTATGACCTGGACATGTTTTACATCGCTGGCCCCGGCCATGGCGGCCCGGCGATTGTGGGCAATGTTTACCTCGAAGGCACCTGGAGTGAAGTTTATCCGAACGTCACCCAGGACGAGGCCGGGCTCAAAAAGCTGTTCACCCAATTCTCGTTTCCCGGCGGGATTTCCAGCCACGTTGCTCCGACAACCCCAGGTTCGATTCACGAGGGCGGCGAGTTGGGCTATTCGCTCAGCCATGCTTTCGGAGCCGCGTTCGATAATCCCGGCCTAATCGTCGCCTGCGTCGTCGGCGACGGTGAATCAGAAACGGGTCCTCTGGCGACCGCCTGGCAGTCCAACAAGTTTCTCGATCCAATCACCGATGGGGCCGTTCTGCCTATCCTGCACTTGAATGGCTACAAAATCAGCAACCCGACCGTCCTGGCCCGCATCGAGCATGAGGAATTGGAGCAGTTCTTCCGTGGCTGCGGCTGGACGCCACTCTTTGTTGAAGGGGATGAACCGGAAAAGATGCACGAACTCATGGCCACCACGCTGGAAAAGGCCATCGAGGAGATCCGAAGAATCCAGGCAAATGCGCGAAATACGAAAGACACCATGCGGCCGCGTTGGCCCATGATCGTCCTCAGGTCCCCCAAGGGTTGGACAGGGCCAAAGGAAGTCGACGGCCTGCCAGTCGAGGGCACCTTCCGGGCGCATCAAGTGCCGCTCCTGGTGGATGCCGAGCATCCTGGTCATGTCAAACAGCTCGAAAGCTGGATGAAAAGCTACAAGGCCGAGGAACTGTTCGATGCAAATGGTCGTTTCAAATCGGAATTGGCCGAACTGGCGCCCAAGGGCGACCGACGGATGGGCGCCAACCCGCACGCCAATGGCGGCATCCTGTTGCGCGACCTGAAGATGCCGGATTTTCAACTTCACGCAGTCAGTGTGCCATCGCCGGGCGCCGTGGACGGCCAGGATACGATGGTGCTGGGCCAATTCCTGCGTGACGTGGCCAAGCTGAATCAGGACAATTTCCGTGTCTTTGGCCCTGATGAGACGCTCTCCAATCTCCTGGGAGCCGTCTTCGAAGTCACCAATCGCCAGTGGGACGCGAGGGAAGTGAAGAATGATGAATTCCTTGCGCCGACCGGGCGGGTGCTGGATTCCATGCTCAGCGAGCACCAGTGCGAAGGTTGGTTGGAGGGCTATCTGCTGACCGGACGTCACGGGCTGTTCAATAGCTACGAGGCCTTCATTCGCATCGTTGACTCGATGTTCAGCCAGCATGCCAAGTGGCTGAAGGTGACGTCGGAGCTGCCCTGGCGCCGGAAAATCGCGTCACTGAACTATCTGCTCGCCTCCCATGTCTGGCAGCAGGATCACAACGGCTTTACCCACCAGGATCCCGGTTTTCTCGACCACGTCATCAACAAGAAGGCCGACATTGTGCGCGTTTATCTGCCGCCCGACGCCAATTGTCTGCTGTCCGTCTTTGACCACTGCCTGCGCAGCCGGCATTACGTCAACGTGGTGGTGGCCGGTAAACACGCCCTCCCCCAATGGCTGGACATGGAGGCCGCCGTGACGCATTGCACGGAAGGAATCGGCATCTGGCAGTGGGCCAGCAACGACCAGGACGCCGCCGAACCGGATGTCGTCATGGCCTGCTGCGGAGACACACCCACCCTCGAGATTCTGGCCGCCGTTTCCATTCTTCGCCAGCATCTGCCAGACCTGAAAATCCGAGTGGTCAACGTCGTGGATTTGATGAAATTGCAGCCCCAGAGCGAGCACCCGCATGGCCTGAGCGAAACGGATTACGATGCGCTCTTCACTCGCGACAAGCACATCATCTTTGGCTTCCATGGCTACCCGTGGTTGGTTCACCGGCTGACCTATGCCCGGACCAATCGCAATCTGCATGTGCGGGGCTACAAAGAGGAGGGCACCATCACCACCGCCTTCGACATTCGGGTGCAGAACGACCTGGACCGATTCCACCTAGTGCAAGACGTGGTGGACCGCTTGCCAAACTTGGGCGCCCAGGGGGCCTACCTGAAACAGCAGATGCAGGACAAGCTCATCGAGCACAAGCATTACATTGACAAGCATGGCCAGGACTTGCCGGAAATACGGAACTGGAAGTGGGGCCAAGGCGAAACACCGGCAGGAAAACCACCGGTCAAAAAGACGCCGGGCAACGAGATGCCGGCGCCCAAACTGAAGCGAATCAAAGGAGTCCAATATGCCCATTCAACTCACTGAAGAAAACGACGGCAAAGTGCTCGCCGTTCACCTGAACGGAAAACTGGTCAAAGCGGATTATGAACGTTTTGAGCCTGAATTTGAGCGGCTCGTCCGGCAGGACGCGAAGCTGCGTGTGCTGTTCGACCTGAACGGCTTTCAAGGTTGGGACGCCGGCCCGCGTTGGGACGACTTCAAGTTCAATCATAAGCACTCTGCCAACATCGAACGGCTGGCGATGGTGGGGGACAAGAAGTGGCGACACGGCATGGCGACTTTCTGCAAGTCGTTTCCCAAAGCGACGACGCGACACTTCGGTCATGCCGACGCTGCCAAGGCGCGGACATGGTTGGGCGAGACGTAGCGTCTTCGTGCGCGGGCGGCGTCAATCCACCCACCGACATTGCCACCGTCCAAGCGTTTATCGACAAGATTTATCTGCTGCTCGTGATGACGGTTAAACCTGGCTTCGGCGGACAGAAATTCATCCGCGAAAGACTTGCCCAGATACAGCAGGCTGCGGCATGGCGGCTGGAAAATGCTTTATCCCTTCAGCGTTGATGGAGGCATCAATCACATTGCTGGTGCCGACTGCGCTCGGAATCTGGAATCGGCCGTCACCGGGTTACCTATGAGCGTCAACGAGGCCATCCCCCGCTGATAGATTTCAATCTTATGGGGTGTTCACCCCATTCAGTTTCACGCATTCGAGGGGTATAGTTTTGGCGGCCAAGAAAAGACAAATGAATACGCAAGGATTAACGGATACCGCAAGAAAGTTGGTGGCCGATGACAAAGGCCTGCTGGCGATGGATGAAAGTAATTCCACCTGCAACAAACGCTTCGCCAAGGTGGGGATTCCGGAAACGGTGGAAACCCGGCGCGCGTACCGGGAATTGATCCTCACCACGCCTGGCCTGGGTGAGAGCATCAGCGGTGTGATTCTCTACGACGAGACCATCCGCCAGCAAAAGAAGGACGGCACCCCCTTTCTTAAAGTCCTTGGTGAGGCGGGAATCGTTCCCGGCATTAAAGTGGATACCGGGGCCAAAGACCTGGCCGCTCATCCCGGCGAAAAAATCACCGAAGGTCTGGACGGATTACGTGCCCGCCTCCAGGAGTATTTTCAAATGGGGGCCCGTTTTGCCAAATGGCGCGCAGTGATTTCGATCGGCGAGAGCATTCCCAGCTGGAGTTGCATCGAGGCCAACGCACAGGCCTTGGCCCGCTATGCCTCGTTGTGCCAGGAGGCCGGACTGGTCCCGGTGGTCGAACCCGAAGTGCTCATGGACGGTGAGCATAACTTGGAACGGTGCCGTGAAATCACGAGCGAAGTTTTGCACACGGTTTTCAACCAGCTCTACGAACAGCGGGTTACTCTGGAAGGCATGATTCTGAAACCCAACATGGTGCTTCCGGGATTGACCTGTCCCAAGCAGGCCGCCTTGGACGAAGTGGCCGACGCCACATTGAGGTGTCTGTTGCTAGCCGTCCCAGCCGCAGTTCCGGGTATTGCTTTCTTATCGGGCGGTCAATCTTGTGAACTGGCTTCGGCCCGTTTGAACGCCATGAATGTCAGATACAGTGCCCGGCTGCCTTGGGCGCTCGCGTTTTCGTTTGCACGTGCCATCCAGCAACCGGCTTTGGAGATTTGGCTGGGCCAAGAAACCAATGTCAAAGCAGCGCAGCAAGCGTTGCTTCATCGCGCCCGATGCAACCGTGCGGCGCGCCGTGGCGAATATACTGCCATGATGGAACAAACCTAGGTGGAAGCAGTCATGGAAACCACAACCACTTCATCCAATCTCGGGGTGGTCGCGTCTGTGCGCGGCAGCGTCGTGGATATGCGGTTTGACGGGCCTTTGCCGCCGATCAACTCGGTGCTTCACACGGGGGCGGAAAAACAAATCGTCGTCGAGGTGTTGGCTCAGCGCGATGCGCGCCACGTGCGCGGGATTGCCTTGACGCCGACCCAGGGTCTGACGCGCGGCATGGCGGTCACCGACACGGGCGGGCCATTGAAGGCGCCAGTCGGCAAAGCCATTCTCTCGCGAATGTTCGATGTGTTTGGCAACGCCATTGACCGTCAGCCGGCGCCGGCGGATGTCCAATGGCGTTCCGTGCATCGCGATCCGCCGCCCTTGGCGCGGCGTTCCACCAAGTCGGAGGTTTTTGAAACGGGCATCAAGGTCATTGATGTGCTGGTGCCGCTGGAACGCGGCGGTAAGGCGGGACTTTTCGGCGGGGCGGGCGTGGGCAAGACGGTATTGCTTACGGAGATGATTCACAACGAGATTGGCCATCAAAAAGGGGTGAGCATTTTTTGTGGCATCGGTGAGCGCTGCCGCGAAGGCGAGGAGCTTTACCGCGAGATGAAAGAAGCCGGCGTGTTGCCAAACATGGTGATGGTTTATGGCCAGATGAATGAGCCACCAGGCAGCCGTTTCCGCGTGGGCCTCGCCGCGCTGACGATGGCCGAATATTTCCGGGACGATGAACATCGCGACGTGCTGCTGCTGGTGGATAATATTTTTCGCTTTATCCAAGCCGGAATGGAGGTTTCCGGTTTAATGGGCCAGATGCCCTCGCGTCTCGGTTATCAGCCCACGATGGGCACTGAGTTGTCAGGTTTGGAGGAGCGCATTGCCAACACGGATACCGGCGCCATCACCTCGATCCAGGCGGTCTATGTGCCGGCGGACGATTTCACCGATCCGGCGGCGGTGCATACCTTCTCGCATCTCTCCGCTTCCATCGTGCTCTCGCGCAAGCGGGCGAGTGAAGGGCTTTTCCCGGCCATTGATCCGCTGCAATCCAACTCCAAGATGGCCACGCCGGGAATTGTCGGCGAACGGCATTACGCCCTGGCGCAGGAAATCCGACGCACACTCGCGCAATACGGCGAACTCAAGGACATCATCGCCATGCTCGGTTTGGAGCAACTTTCGCCCGAGGACCGGAAAGTCGTCGTGCGCGCCCGCTTGCTGGAGCGTTTCCTCACACAGCCATTTTTCACGACCGAACAGTTCACCGGCCTGACCGGGAAGCTCGTCAGTCTCAAGGACTCGCTGGACGGATGCGAACGAATCCTGCACGACGAATTTAAGGACTACCCGGAGAGCGGTCTCTATATGATCGGCCCAATCAGCGAAGCGAAGGGAAAACCGAAACCCGTTTCACCCGCAGGTCCACCAACATCGGAATCAAAGCCGGAAACCAAGGCCAAGCCGGACAACCCTGACGATGCCACACCCGTGGCCAAAGTGGAGACAAAGGCAGAGGCAAAACCGAAGTTCGCTTCGGAAGTCAAACCCAAGGCTGACCTAAAGCCGACTGCGGTGTCCCCGGCCAAGCCCATGTCAGAACCATCGAAGCCGCCCGAAGCGAATCCTAAACCAAAGGCCGAACATGCCGAAGTGGCTCATGCATCTTAAAGTTCTCCTGCCATTCCAGGTCTTCGCCGAGAACACCGGCGTATCGCGCATTGTCGCGGAGACGCGTGAAGGGTCGTTCGGACTCCTGCCGCGCCGGCTCGATTGCGTGGCGGCGCTCGTGCCGGGAATTTTGATCTATCAGACCGAAGCCGGCCCGGAGGTTTTGGTGGCTGTGGATAAAGGCATATTGGTCAAGACCGGCTTGGACGTGCTCGTTTCCGTGCGCCGCGCGATCGGCGGAACGGACCTCGGCCAACTGCACGAGGCGGTGGAAAAGGAATTCCTGACGCTGGACGAGAACGAGCAAAGTGTGCGAATCGCGGTGGCAAAATTGGAAACCGGTTTTCTGCGTCGCTTCGCGACCCTGCAACATGAATGACGAGCCAAAGAAAATCTTGCGGAACGAACCGACCTTCGCCGAAGAAATCGGGGCGAAGGCAACCCGCAAGATCAAAGCCCGCAAATCCACGCAGGGCGTCTGGTTCGGCCTGGGCATGATGGGGCTGGTCGGCTGGTCAGTGGTCGTGCCGACGCTGCTCGGCGCGGCGCTCGGCATCTGGTTGGATAAACACCATCCGGGCAAACATCCGTGGACCCTGGCGCTGTTGGTGGTCGGGCTGGCGGTCGGCTGTTTGAATGCGTGGTATTGGGTCGCGAAGGAAGAAAAAGCAATGCAGGACGAAACGGAGGAAAATGATGAATGAATCCTCAATTCTGGTAGTGGCGTTGGCAGCTGGACTTTTGCTCGGCGCAGTTTTCTTTGGCGGCCTGTGGTGGACCATACGCAAGGGTGTCTCGTCCAAGCGTCCGGCGCATTGGTTTCTCTGGAGCTTCCTGCTGCGGATGAGTCTTGTCCTCGTTGGATTCTATTTTGTCGGGCGCGGAGATTGGCGGCGGCTGATGGCATGTCTCCTGGGATTTATCATCGCGCGATTCTGCGTGATGCGACTGACCCGCACGCCAGTCGAACATTCCCACTTCCCGGCGAAGGAGGCCAGTCATGCGCCTTAGCCCCGACCAGTTGATTTTCTGGCAGCACGGCTTTTTCAAGCTTAACGGCACGATTGTGTTCACTTGGGGGCTGATGATCGTGCTGGCCGTCGGTTCAAAGCTCATCACGCGCAAACTTTCCACCGACTTGAAACGATCCCGCTGGCAGAACCTTCTGGAAATTGTCGTCACTGGCATCGAGAAACAAATCGAAGATGTCGGACTAAAGCACCCTGAAAAATATATCGGCTTCCTGGGCACGCTCTTCTTGTTTGTCGCGTTGGCTGCGCTCTGCACGATCATTCCCGGTTATGAGCCGCCGACGGGTTCGCTCTCGACCACGGCGGCGCTTGCGCTGTGCGTGTTTGTGGCCGTGCCATTGTTCGGCATCGAGGAACAGGGATTGGGGGGGTATCTCGCCTCCTACACCAAGCCCACATTCATCATGCTGCCGTTTAATATCATCAGCGAACTTTCGCGCACGCTGGCCCTGGCGGTCCGCCTGTTCGGCAATATGATGAGCGGGGCGATGATCATTGCCATTCTGCTGACTATCACGCCTTTCCTTTTTCCGATCGTCATGACCGCGCTCGGTCTGTTGACTGGCATGGTGCAAGCCTACATTTTCAGCATCCTGGCTGCGGTTTACATCGCAGCGGCCACGAGCACTCGCAAACCCAAGCCTGCGCTGGCACCCAAAACTTAAAACACTCAAAAAACAACCCAAGGACAAAATTATGGATAGCATGACAATCATCGCAGTGGCCTCAATCGCAACCGCAGGCCTCACTACTGGCATCGGCTGCATGTGCCCCGCGCTGGGAGAGGGGCGCTCCGTCGCGACGGCGCTGACCGCGCTGGCGCAGCAGCCCGACGCCTCCGCCACCATCACGCGGACTCTGTTTGTCGGTCTGGCCATGATCGAATCCACGGCCATTTATTGTTTCGTGGTCTCGATGATTCTGATCTTCGCCAACCCATTCTGGAACCATGTCATTGCCGGGGCGGCAACGGCGGCAGGAAAGTGAGCCTATGTTGCTAGACTGGTTTACCATCGCGGCGCAGGCGTTGAACTTCCTCATCCTTGTGTGGCTGATGAAGCGCTTTCTTTACAAACCCATCCTCAATGCCATTGACGCGCGGGAGAAACTGATTGCCAAAGAACTCGCGGATGCCGAGGCGAAAAAGGCGGAAGCCCAAAAGGAACACGAAGAGTTTCAAAAGAAAAGCGAGGAGTTTGACCAGCAGCGTGCCGCACTTTTCACGAAAGCGACGGACGAGGCGAAAGTCGAACGTCAACGGCTCCTCGACGACGCGCGGAAAGCAGCCGATGCTCTGAGCGCCAAGCGACAGGAGTCCCTGAGCCATGACGCTCAAAACTTAAATCAAGCCATCAGTCGCCTTACGCAGAAGGAAGTATTCGCCATCACGCGCAAGGCGCTAACGGATCTGGCCACGACAAGTTTGGAAGAACGGATGGGAGAGGTGTTTGATAGACGCTTGCGAGAGCTGGACAAGAAGGCGAAATCTGTGCTGGGCGATGCCTTCAGGAAGAATTCCGAACCCGCCCTGATTCGCAGCACTTTTGATTTGCCTGCGGCGCAACGGGCGGCGATCCAAAATGCCCTCAACGAAACCTTTTCGGCTGAAATTCATATTCGGTTCGAAACCGCGCCGGATTTGGTCAGCGGCATCGAACTAACAACGAATGGCCAAAAAGTGGGGTGGACCATCGCGGATTACTTGGCGTCACTGGAAAAGGGTGTCGGCGATCTGCTGAAAGAAAAGGACAAGCCTGAAGCCAAAGCGGAGCCGAAACCCGAAATTAAGGCCACGCCGAAACCTCAATCCATCCCCGAACCAAAGCCCGAAGTGAAAGTTGAGCCTAACACTCCTGCCAAAGCTGAGTCTAAGGCTAAGGCTGACATTAATGCTAAAATCGAGGCTAAACCCAAGCCTGCAACGGAGAAGGACCTCAAACCTAAAGCCAGGGCCGAGGCGAAGGTTGAAGAACTTGAACCCGTATTAAACGCCTGATGAACGCCCCTCCTGAAAGCTTGCAGAGCGTCTTCGACCGCACCTTTTCTGGAATCAGCCAGGGGTTGGCAGCCTTCACACCGCAGTTGACGCTGCGGGAGGTGGGCACGGTCATCAGTGTCGCCACCGGCATCGCCAAGGTCTCCGGTCTTCCCGGCGTGGGTTTTGAGGAGTTGGTGAGGTTTCCCGGCGATGTGCTTGGCATCGCCTTCAATTTGGACGAGGACGAAATCGGTGTGGTGTTGCTTGGCGCGTACCAAGACCTGCACGCAGGCGATGAAGTCGAACGCACCGGGCGGGTGATGGACGTGGCCGTGGGCGATGAATTGCTTGGGCGCGTCATTGACCCGCTCGGTTGGCCACTCGATGGCAAAGGGCCGGTGGCTTCCAGCCAGCGCCTGCCAATAGAACGGCCCGCCGTGGCTATCATGGACCGCGCGCCGGTCACGGTGCCGCTCCAGACTGGACTGATGGTCATTGACGCGCTCATACCCATCGGGCGGGGCCAGCGCGAATTGATTCTGGGTGATCGCCAGACGGGCAAGACGGCCATTGCCCTGGACAGCATTTTGAACCAGCGCGGAAAAAATGTGATCTGCGTTTATTGTGCCATTGGCCAGCGTGCTTCCGCTGTGGCCAAGGTCATAGCAAATCTCCGCGAAATGGGGGCCATGGATTACACCGTAGTGGTGGTAGCCGAAGGCAACGACGCGCCTGGCCTCACCTATGTTACGCCCTACGCCGCCACCAGCATCGCGGAATATTTCATGGAAAAGGGCCGTGACGTGTTGATCGTTTACGACAATCTCACGCAGCACGCTGAAGCCTATCGCGAGTTATCCCTCCTGTTGCGACGTCCGCCCGGGCGCGAAGCGTTTCCCGGCGACATATTCTATATTCATTCCCGGATGCTGGAACGGGCGACGCATCTGAGCAAAGAGCGCGGGGGTGGATCGCTCACCGCGCTGCCCATTATCGAGACCGAAGCGCAGGACATTTCCGCTTACATTCCGACAAACCTCATTTCAATCACCGACGGACAGATTTATCTTTCTCCGTCACTTTTTGAATTGGGTGTGCTGCCGGCAGTGGATGTGGGCAAATCTGTTTCGCGCGTGGGTGGCGAGGCCCAATGGGCGGCTTACCGCGCGGTCGCGGGCGACCTCAAGCTCGCTTATGCCCAATTCGAGGAACTCGAAACCTTCGCGCGCTTCGGCGCGCGTCTGGATGACGACACGCGCAAGATCATTGAGCATGGACGGCGAATCCGCGCGTGTCTCAAACAGCCCGAATCCGCCCCGCTGGCGGTGCCCGCACAGATTACCGTCCTGCTGGCATTGACCGCGAGCCTGTTCGACCCAGTGCCGCTTGACCAGATGACGGCCGCCGGGCGCGCGGTGCGCGAGGCGGCGGCTAACATCCCGGCGGAGGTGTGCGCGCGATTTGAAACCGCTGCAAAATTGAGTGACGAGGATAAAAGGGCGATAATTGAAATCGCCCGTCAAGCGCTCGCACCTTTCCAACCCAAGCCGGATCCCAAGCCCGAAGTTAAGCCTGAAACTAAACCTGATGTTAAGGTCGAGCCGAAAGCTGAGCCGAAAGGCGATATTAAAGACAAAGCCGATGCCAAACCCAAGGAGGAGGCTAAACCCAAACCCGGTCCTGAAGTTAAGGCAGAGGCTAAACCTGGAATCGAATCCAAGCCGGAACCGCCGGCGGAAGTTAAACCCGCGGAGACTGGCCCCAAAGAGAAACCATGAGCGAAAACACGGCGAGCCTGACCCGAAAGATCAGCAGTGCCGGCGATCTTCAATCCGTCGTTCGCACGATGAAAGCATTGGCTGCTTCGAGCATCGGCCAATACGATAAATCAGTGCGCGCATTGGGCGACTATTATCGCACCGTGGAACTGGGACTGGCCGCGTGTTTTCGGGAAAGCGGGCCAGCGGCTCCGATTGTAAAACGAAAAGGACAAACCGACGCCGGCGCCATTGGCGCGGTCGTGTTTGGTTCTGACCAAGGATTGGTGGGTCAATTTAATGACGTGGTGGCCGATTATGCGGTCAAAACCCTCGCTGCTTTACCCGGCAAACCCGAAGTGTGGGCTGTCGGTGAGCGCGTTCACGCGCGTTTAGCGGACGCAGGCCTGCCGGTGATTGGAATCTTTGCGGTGCCGAATTCCGTGCAGGCCATCACCCCGCTCGTCGGACAGATTCAAATCGAAAGCGAAGCGCGTCGGGCCAAAGGCGAGTATGCGCGCCTCTATGTCTTCCACAACCGGCCGAAGTCCGGGGCGCTCTACGAGCCAGCCAGCCAACGGTTGCTGCCGCTCGACGCGCAATGGCAAAATGGCCTGTCCAAACTTGCTTGGCCGACAAAGATGCTGCCCGAGGTGATGTGCAGCGGCATCGTGGCTTTGCGTGCGCTCATCCGCGAATATCTTTTCATCTCGCTCTTCCGCGCCTGTGCCGAATCCCTTGCCAGCGAGAACGCGAGCCGCCTGGCCGCGATGGAACGCGCCGATAAAAACATTGATGATTTGTTGGAGACTCTTCACACCACCTTCCACCGAATACGCCAGGCGGGCATTGATGAGGAACTGTTCGATGTGATCGCCGGCTTCGAGGCGCTGTCAACAGGAAACAAGCTTCGGAATTTATCCGGAGGCCACGGCAAAACATCGGCGCGAATTGGAATCAATTCATAAACGGCTCTAACGGCAAATCCAAACCTGGCACGCATCCGCAGCACTATGAAATTCAAACAAAAGCAAACCTCTGTCGGTAAAACGCAAGTTAGGGATGAAATCATTTCCATCTGTCAAATGCTCCAGGCTCTCATCGCTCTCTTGGGACTGGCTGCGCTGGCCAGCGGTTGCGCTGGAGCTTCCGCGCTGTCCGCCGCCTCGCTGATCGGTTCCCCGAACGCCTCGGCACTGGAGATCCACAACAACACGGACGTGCGGCTACAGGAGAAGAATTTCATCGTAATCAGGACCAACGTGATGGGAGAAAGCTCAGGATTCTCGCTGCTCGGCATCTTGACGATTGTCCCCGCGAAATTTACCAAAGCCATGAGCCGGCTGTACGTGCAAGCCGAAATGCAACCGGGACGGCCTCAGAGTCTTGTGAACCTGGTGATGGAAAAAGACGCCACTTATTTCATCCTCTTTTCGCTCCCGCGAACAGCCATCCGTGCCGATGTCATCGAGTTCATTCCAGCAACCGCTGCGGACTTGCAGCGGCGACCGCCGCACGGGGAGGCGGGATCCAAAAGCGAGTGATATACCCAATCTCTGCAAATTGCCATCATGAGGGAATACACTGAGGGGCAATGGAACAGTTTTGACAGGAAGCGATCAAGCGGTTCAACTCGCCTGCAATAATGAAACGAGGACTTGAGCCCATGAAATTCCCGGCCCGGTGGGCGAAAGAGGGGCTGGTCATTCCGCAGTTTGTCAGCGAGTACGCGGCATACTGGCGCCCGGAATTCCCAACTCGTTTCCGGCATCATAGATCTACCAGCCGTAGAGCGATAAAACAGCGCTTGAAACGCGTTTTAAGGAGCGAGAGATGTTTGCGGGAGTGTCTCCTGCGGATCAGGATTCTCCCGCAGCCCATTTCTGACCATGGCCTGCGCCACCTGGGAGGTGTTGGCAACTCCTTCGGCTTTGTTGTTGCTGAAATACGGACTTCCGTACGGTTCAAAACCTTGCGCAAGCAGGGCATTCACATTTTTGTCCAACGAAGCCGCCGTATCCGCCGTCGCGGTCTTATATTCGATTACTTTCATAGGTTGCAGCAGAATCGGCCGCTGAGGGTTTGTCAACTTCTGAGCCAAATGGTGGCGGACGTTCGATTCTGGAGCGGCGTGACCTGAAGGGCTTGCCTGGCTGCGGATCCTTCCACACGGGTTGGCCTTAAGGCTCGGTTTTATTGCTCCTCCCTCTTGCGCGCTTGGTGAACACCGTCACCCGGCAAAGCAAAATCAGCCAGTGCCTCAACCGCTCGCAGGGTCGTGATCGGGACCGAGACTATTTTACACAACTTTCGACTGGGGTGAACACCCCATATCCTACGCATTCTATTCAGTGTATTCTGCCAGTATGAAAAAGTGGAAATCTCCCAAAGGCCAAGACTCAGTATCGGTTGCCGTCCCCCACTTGGCGGCTGAGGACTTCAATCAAAGCGGAATTGATGTTGCACCGCTAACGGGCGGGGTGGCCGGAAGCACTTGCTTCAGTTATGCGGACCAAGGTCCACCTTCCGAACCCGAGGAGAACCAGGAGCGGGAGGCCGAGGCGCGATTGTCCGGGGGCATCGTACGAGAAACACAAATGCGACCGGGTTCACCGCTTTTCGAAACGGAAGCGTACGAGCAGGATTCGACGGCTACCATCAAAGAATCACTCCATGACTAAATCCCTCACAAACCTTGCAGCCACTCTGCAACCACCAGTTTTTCCAAGAACCCTCCACCAGTTGCGGCCTGATCACTACCTTGTCATGACAAATCATAAATCCAAAAAACGCGACAACATTTTTTCCACATCCCACGACTTGCGTGAGGAGCGCGGAACGCGCGAAATGAAAACATCGCATAACGACCAAACATTTTACGCGCGGTAATATTTGACCCATGAAATTAAACCCACTGAAGGATGGCATCTTGACGGAAAACTCCGTTGGCATTGGCACTGTGACCCGCAAGATGGTGCGGGAGCGCGCGGTCGAACTGGCGGCCATGGATGAACGTTCCGCACGGGAGATGTCGGAATCCGATTGGGCACAAGCCAAGCGGGAATTGACGGGTAAACCGGACATGGATCCGAACGAGGCCGCGCTTGAATTTGCCCCCGAATCCGAACGCTGGGATCCAGTGCCTGGCTCCAGCGGCGATAAAGTGGCCGCGGCTCCCAGCGAAGATGAGGATGAAGAAGGGCGAAGCGACAATGAAAGGCTGGTGGATGAAGGCATGACCGGAGCCGAGCATGATTTGAGTCTCCAAGCCAGCCGGGAACCGACCAGTTAAAACCGCATCAATTTGAAGAGGAAACCAGCAATGAAAGGTGAAGTTATGTCAGAACCCACCTGGGTAGCTCACAGTACGGCAACGCCTAACCGCCTTTCCACGGCTGTCAAGGATTCGCTGCCTGCCACGGCTTTCGCCTTTCCGCGCGCACGCAAAGAGCCAATGACGGATGCAACGCATGTTCGCGACGCGATGGCGAGGTTCAATCAGGTCCAGGGCGTTAGTGACCCGGAACGGGACCTTGCGTTTGCCAACATTCAAAAGGCTGCCAGCCATTTCGATATTCAGATGAAGGAAACCGACTGGCATCAATTCGGATCGCGACGCGCTTAGATGGCGACGAAAGTGATTTTGCTCAATCCATCCACGGGAGACCTTAGACCAACATCGGAAAACGTCCCAACGACGAAAGTGGGAGCCATGAGGAGACAATCATGAAAGATGTAATCAGTCGTGAGATTCGGCTGGCCTCCCGCCCCAGCGGAATTCCAACGATGTCGAACTTCACACTGGCGCAAACCACCCTGGAGGCTCTGCGGCACCAGCAGGTGCTCGTGCGCAATCTCTACATGTCAGTGGACCCCTACATGCGTGGGCGCATGAATGACAGAGAATCGTACCTGCCGCCGTTCGCGTTGGGCAAAGTGCTGGAGGGCGGTGCGGTCGGCGAAGTCATCGAGTCGCGAGCCAAGGAACTCAAAGTTGGCGACGCCGTCACCTCCAACTTTGGCTGGCGGGAGTACTTCATTGCCTCGCCGGAGGATGTGCACAGGGTGAGCCGTGAGGTTCAACCGCTCTCGGTTTATCTCGGGGCGCTCGGCATGACGGGCATGACCGCCTGGGCCGGATTGCATTTGGTGGAGGTCAAAGCCGGCGAAACCATTTTTATTTCGGGAGCCGCGGGCGCCGTCGGCAGCGTGGCCGGGCAATTGGCGAAGCTGCGCGGCTGCCGTGTCATCGGGTCGGCCGGTTCAGGGGAAAAGGTGCAGTTTCTGCGGGAGGAATGCGGATTTGATATCGCTTTCGATTACAAGGTTGGCCCGGTCGTGGAGCAACTGAAAGTGGAAGCGCCTGACGGAATTGACGTTTACTTCGACAATGTCGGAGGTGAATCGCTGGAGGCCGCGCTGGAAGTTTTGCGGGTGCATGGAAGGATCATCGCGTGCGGCGCCATCTCCGGCTATAACGCCGACAAGCCGCGCCCCGGCCCCTCCAATTTATTTAACATGATCACCAAACGGCTGACGATGAAGGGGCTGTTGGTTCGGGATTGGTTGGATCGTCAGGGTGAGTTTGAAAAGGAAGTCGGGGGGTATTTCAAGGCCGGCAAACTGAAGAGCAAGGAGACGGTCGTGAATGGAATCGATCAGGCGGTCGGCGCATTCCTCGGCCTCTTTGAGGGATTGAACATCGGCAAGATGATCGTAAAGCTTTCAGTTGATTGAAGACGAGTTCTTGCTCGCGTCTAATTGTCAAACCCGTGAACGCGGCTGATCTCTGCCATCAAGTGCGCCTCGGCTTCCAGCCAGTGCTGCATGCTGCGTCCGGATGGCGAACCCTCGTTCAGATAACGAAAGTACGCCGCACGGGCCACCTCGTCGGTTGACGGCCTGGGATTGACTTCGCTTTGGGCCAATTCCTCGGAGGTGCCCGACCATGGCGAGCCGGCGGGCTTTGACTGTTGGTCTTGGGAGAAATTCTCGATTTTCATGTTACGGTGGCAAACTATGCTCCTACCGCGCACGCTTCATTGGTGGCGCATGCGGGTTGATGCTCCTGCAACGCTTCCGGGTTGGCGCGGTTGATAATGTTCCGAGCATGAGCCGTTTCAATATCGGTGCCGTGGGCGATCAAGACATACTTGCCGCTTTTCACCGCGGTCTCGTATTGTAAAATGCTGTCCTTGGGGATCCCCATGCTGTAGAGGCCGGCGCCCAGTGCGCTCAAACCGCCCACCACGACCGCGCCTTCCAGCGCTCCGACGATCCAACCGACAATCGGTCCTGCCATGAGCAACGGCCCGATACCGGGAATGACCAAGAACGCGGAACCAAACAGCAGGCCCCAAAACCCACCCCAGAAGGCTCCCAGTTTTCCCCAGTATTTCATGCGGTCTCCGGTATTGTAGTACCCCACCACGTTTTCATCCGTCTCGTAGTCTTTTCCAACAATGGAGAGCTTCTTCATGTCAAAGCCCTCTTTCTGTAGGTCCTTGACGGCGGATTCAGCGCCGGTGTGCGTTTTGAAAACTGCAACCACTGATTTGCTTTGGGTCATAATGTTTGTTCCTTCGTTTTTGTTTTCTCTTGTTTTTTATGAACAAGGACACTTTATAGCCTTGCAAGGCCATTGCTATGGGGTGTTCACCCCATTGTTCGCGACGGTCGGGGGTGAGAGTGTCTTCATGGCAAAACTATGATGACTCCCAATCTCTTTACCCCTGTCCGTCTGGGCGCGCTGGAGGCGCCAAACCGCATCTTGATGGCTCCGCTCACGCGGATGCGCGCGGGACCAGGCCGATTGCCAACGCCGTTGATGGCGGAGTATTATGCCCAGCGCGCGGCGGCGGGCCTGATCATCAATGAGGCCACGGCGATTTCCCAACAAGGCACGGGTTGTCCCAATTCGCCCGGCATCTACACCGATGAACAGGTCGCTGGCTGGAAGCTCGTCACCGAGGCGGTGCATCGTGCCGGCGGCCGCATTTTTCTTCAACTCTGGCACATGGGCCGGATTTCGCACCCGAGCTTTCAGCCGGGCGGCGGATTGCCCGTCGCGCCCAGCGCCATCCCTCCGCGATCCGGCCAGGTACTGACAGACAATGGGATGCAGCCCTACGTCACGCCGCGCGCGTTGAAGAAGGAAGAGTTGCCTGGCATTGTGGCGCAGTATGCCGCCGGGGCTGAACGCGCCAAGACGGCCGGTTTCGACGGCGTTGAAATTCACAATGCCAACGGTTATCTGCTGGACCAGTTTCTCCGAGATGGCACGAACCAGCGCACGGATGAATATGGCGGCCCCGTGCGGAATCGCGCCCGGCTCACGTTGGAAGTGGCCGACGCGGTTACGAAGGTGTGGGGCGCTGATCGCGTGGGCATCCGCTTCTCCCCGGGGGGTGTCTTCAATGACATGCACGATTCAAACCCGCTGGCGACATTCAGCCATGTGCTGCATGAGTTGAATCGCTTCAAACTCGCCTACGCACATTTGATTGTGTCCACGGAAGATGATTTGCGTCATGGCGCGGCGCCAGTTCCGCTGGTGGCACTGCGGCGCGAGTTTCAGGGGCCGCTGATTGTCGCCAACGGCTTCAATCGCGCGACGGCGACGCAGGCCTTGGCCGAGGACCTGGCCGATGCGGTGGCGTTTGGGAGGTTGTTCATCGCGAATCCAGACCTGCCGGAGCGTTTTCGCTTGAACGCGTCACTCAACGCGCCGGACGAATCTACTTTTTATGGAGGGGCCGAAGAGGGCTACACCAATTATCCGGCGTTGGGTCCCCAGTTCGTTCTCAAATAGGCATAAGGTCAACACCCCATAGCGGCGGGGCGACTCCATCGCGTATTGTGAAAGCACTGAAATCGTCGGACTCGACGACAAACACAACATCACTTAAACGATTATATGGCAAAAGTACTTGGCATTGATTTGGGAACTACAAACTCCTGCATGGCGGTCATTGAAGGCGGCGAGCCTGTCGTGCTCGAGAACTCCGAAGGCAAACGCACGACTCCGTCGGTGGTTGCCTTCACCAAAACCGGCGACCGCCTGGTGGGCGAGGCCGCCAAACGGCAGGCCGTCACCAACTCCCGCAACACGATATATTCGATCAAGCGGTTCATGGGGCGAAAATTCGACGAAGTGAAGGAAGAGATCAAGCGCGTCCCTTACAAAGTGGTGCGCGCCGCCAACGGCGACGCGGCGGTCGAAGTCGAAGTGGACGGCAAGCCCAAGCAATTCAGCCCGCCGGAAATTTCGGCCATGATTCTGGCCAAGCTCAAGGCGGACGCCGAGACGCGGCTGGGCGAAAAAATCACCCAGGCGGTCATTACGACCCCGGCCTATTTCAACGATTCGCAGCGCCAGGCGACGAAAGACGCCGGCCGCATCGCGGGGCTGGAAGTGCTCCGCATCATCAACGAACCCACCGCCGCCTCGTTGGCTTATGGTTTGGACAAAAAGAAAGACGAGACGATTGCGGTGTATGACCTCGGCGGCGGCACGTTCGACATTTCGGTGCTGGAAATCGGAGACGGGGTGTTCCACGTCAAGGCTACCAACGGCGATACTCACCTGGGCGGCGACGACTGGGACAATTGTCTCATGGATTGGATGCTGGACGAGTTCAAGCGGGGCCAGGGGATGGACCTGCGCAAGCAGCCCGACGCCCTGCAGCGCATTAAGGAAGAGGCGGAAAAGGCCAAGATCGCCCTCTCCAGCGCACAAGATTACGATATCAGCCTGCCGTTCATCACCGCGGACGCCAGCGGTCCCAAGCACCTCAGCCTCAAGCTCACGCGCGCCAAGATGGAGCAACTCTGTGACGCGTTGTGCGAACGCACCATCGCCCCGGTGAAAGCGTGCTTGAAGGATGCCGGCATCGCGGCCGCAAAAATAGCCGAATTAGTGCTGGTGGGGGGCATGACCCGGATGCCGCGCGTGGTGGAAACGGCGCGCACGCTGGTCAACAAAGCTCCCAATCAGGGCGTGAATCCGGATGAAGTGGTCGCGGTGGGGGCCGCCATCCAGGCCGGCGTTCTCAAAGGCGAGGTGAAAGACGTGCTGCTGCTGGATGTGACGCCGCTCTCGCTTGGCATTGAAACCCTCGGCGGTGTGTTCACCAAGTTGATTGAACGCAACACCACGATCCCGAGCCACAAGTCGCAAGTTTTCTCCACTGCCGCTGACAATCAACCTGGCGTGGAAATCCACGTTTTGCAGGGGGAACGCCAGTTTTCCCGCGACAGCAAGACCATCGGCAAGTTTATGCTGGGCGACATTCCGCCCGCCCCGCGTGGCGTGCCGCAAATCGAGGTCAGCTTTGATATTGATGCCAATGGCATCCTGAACGTCAGCGCCAAGGATCTCGGCACCGGCAAGGAACAGAAAATCGTCATCACGGCCAGCAGCGGCCTCTCCAAGGCGGAGATCGAGAAGATGCGCCAGGATGGGGAACTCCATGCCGAAGAAGACCGGAAGCAGAAAGAAGAGCTGGAAACGCGCAACGAGGCCGACAGCGCCGCCTACCGCACGGAGAGGTTGTTGAAGGACAACAAGGAAAAGATGTCAGACGCCAACCGCACCAAGATCGAAACGGCCCTGAACGAGGTGAGGGAAGCGCTCAAGGGAAGCGACGCCGCGGCCATCAAGACGGCCAGCGAGAAGCTCAACGAAACCTGGCAATTGGTGTCGGCGGAACTTTACAAGGCGGCATCAGAAAAGTCCCGTCCAGGGCAAAGGCCTGCTGGAGGCCAATCCGGAACGCACTCTGACGCGGACGGCGCTCCAGACAACGGCGAGAAAACCGATGGCCCGGTTATTGACGCGGAAGTTGTTGACGAAAAGCAGGCGGCATAGCGGGCGGCTGCTCTGCACCAGATACATTGCCGATCTTGACCACGCGCCGCGCTTTGTCGGCGGTCGGAGCAAAATGAAAACGACCGGAGACAAAACCGCGTTGCGGGACGATGTGCGAGGCCTGACTGAACGGCGGGGCGTCGGGCTTCAAGTCCGAGGGCTTCGCAAGGGTTACAATGGACATGAAGTGCTCAAGGGCATTGATTTTGAGGTCAACCCCGGTGAAATCTTCGTCCTCATGGGACCGAGTGGCTGCGGCAAGACGGTGCTGCTCAGGCAACTCATCGGCCTGGAAACGCCGGACCAGGGGGAAATCCTGGCTGAGGGCCAATTGGTTCAGCCACCTGAGATCACGACCCATTACCGCGTGGCAATGGTTTTTCAGTCAGGCGCGCTGCTAACCTCTCTGACGGTCGGACAAAACGTCGGTTTCTATTTGGCTGAACATCACCTAAAATCGCCCGGCGAAATTGCCGAGATCGTCTCCAAGGACCTCGAAAGCGTCGGCCTGAAAGGCGCCGAAAACGAAATGCCCGGCGAACTCTCTGGCGGAATGACCAAGCGCGTGGCCATAGCCCGGGCCTTGGCCGTTGAACCGCAGTTGATCTTCTATGACGAACCGACCAGCGGGCTTGACCCGGTTTCATCCGTGGAAATCGCCAAAGATATCGTGAGACTGAACGAGCGCACTCATGCCACCTCCGTGGTTGTCTCGCATGATCGCGACCTGGCCTTTGGCATCGCCGATCGCATCGCGGTGCTCGAAGACGGCCGAATAATGGCGATCGGCACTCCCAGCGAAATCAAACGCAATTCCAACCCGGCGGTGCAATATTTTCTAAACGCGAGCATTGCCCAAATGAGGACTCCTCTTGCCCATTCACAGACGCAGAGCACAACGCCAGAACTCAACTTCAAGCAACCAAGCGATGAT
>Ga0224557_1001605_pt1 | contig 21301 bp, 20 predicted proteins | sample 714S31014metaG_FD_180677 | JGI IMG/M metagenome (GOLD analysis project Ga0224557, IMG submission 180677) | Peat soil microbial communities from Stordalen Mire, Sweden - 717 S3 10-14 | ecosystem: Environmental > Terrestrial > Soil > Wetlands > Peat | place: Sweden: Norrbotten County, Stordalen...
CAAAACCAATGCGGGGTGATATGTGGACCTCAAAAATACCGTATTATATACACAGCATACTTCATTAAACGCTCTAATGGCTCCTTTTGCCGGGTGGAACATGCCCATTCATTACGGCAGTATCATTGAAGAGGCGAAATACACGCGCTCCGCGGTTTCCGCCTTTGACATCTCCCATATGGGGGAGTTTTTTGTTACAGAGGACCCTTCCAGGTCAACGCTCGACGAGGCCATCACAAATCCCGTGGTTAAAATGAAGGAACATTCATGCCGTTACGGTTTTCTTTTAAATGCAAATGGAACGGTCATGGACGACCTGATAGTTTACAGGCTCGCCTCAGACAAGTGGATGATAGTGGTTAATGCCTCTAATATTGAGGCGGACGCAAAGGCTATATCATCCGGGCTTTCAAAGGCTGCTGTTTTTACTGATGCTTCAGATGCTACCGTAAAGATAGACCTGCAGGGGCCGAAAGCCATGGAAGTTATGAAAAAAATCGTCGGAGACGGGATAAAAAAATTAAAATATTTCACATTCGATACGTTTGATCTTCTCGGCGAGGATGCAATAATAAGCAGGACGGGATACACAGGCGAGCTGGGTTATGAGATATATATTTCGGCCAACAAAGGGGTGGAATTGTGGAAAAAACTTCTTTCCAATCCTCTTGTAAAACCGGCCGGGCTCGGCGCGCGCGATATATTAAGGCTCGAGGCGGGGCTTCCACTTTACGGCGATGAATTGACAGATTCCGTGACGCCGCTTGATGCGGGCATGGAAAAATATATTGATTTTGAAAAGGTCTTTACGGGAAAAGAAGCTATGTTAAAACATAAGGGCAATATAAAACGCATATTGACCGGAGTTTCCGTCGAGGGGCGCAGGACTCCCAGGCACACCAACAAGGTTTTTGTTGACGGGGCCGAAGCCGGAGTCATCACCAGCGGTGTTTTTTCGCCGCATTTAAACCGGGGAATCGGGTTTATGTACCTGGACAAAGATTTTGCAACTGAAGGCAGGGAAGTCGCCATCGCGCTGGACAGGGGAGAGACAAAAGGGCTCGTGACAGCGCCGCCTTTTATAAAAAATACTTCAATCAGATACCGGGAGGAATAGTATGGAAATCAAAGAGGGTTATTTTTATTCAAAGGAACACGAGTGGGTAAAAATCGAGGGCAATACGGCGAAAGTAGGAATTTCGGATTATGCCCAGCATAAACTGGGGGACATTACATTTGTGGACCTGCCGAAAACGGGAAAAGAAGTAAAACAGTTCGCTCTGCTTACCGGCATCGAATCCGTCAAGGCCGCGAGCGATATTTTTTCGCCCGTCTCCGGAAAAGTAACTGCTGTAAATTCCGCCCTGGAAGGCGCGCCGGAAATGGTCAACAAATCGCCTTTTGAGGATGGCTGGATAGCCCGGCTCGACATAACAAACCCGTCCGAGACGTCAAACCTTATGGACGCGGCGGCGTATAAAGTTTATCTGGATTCACTGGAGGGCTGATGTCTAAATTTACGCCCCATACGGAAGATGAAATAAAACAGATGCTTTCAGATATAGGCGTGAAGTCGGTTGCGGCCCTGTTTTCAGACATACCTGCGGATTTGAAGCCAAAATCATTTAACCTTCCCGCAGGCATGGCGGAATACGAGGCCTTCGGAAAACTCAACGGACTCTCGGCGGCCAATAAAACGGAAAGGGTCCTGTTCATGGGCGGCGGATATTACGACCATTTTATTCCGGCTGCTGTGGACGCTATGTCGTCTCGCGCGGAATTTTACACGGCTTACACACCTTACCAGCCGGAGGCATCGCAGGGGACGCTTCAGGCCATATTTGAATACCAGACAATGATTGCAAAACTTACGGGCCTTGATGTTTCAAATGCCTCGCTTTATGACGGCGGAACCGCACTCTATGAAGCTGCGGCCATGGCCGTAAGGACCAACGGAAGGTCCAGGATAATAATAGACGCGGGAGTCAATCCGATATACAGAAAAATATTAAAGACATACGTAATTAATCAGGACATAGACATAGTCGAGGCAGACCTGAAGGATATTTCAACCGACAGGGAAAAGATAATATCCCTGCTTGACGACAGGGCGGCCGCGTTGATACTCCAGACGCCGAATTATTTCGGGATAGCGGACGATTACACGGACCTTTTTAAAATATGCGATGAAAAGGGAATTACAAAGATAAGCGTTTTTTACCCGATGTCCCTGGGCATACTAAAGACCCCCGGCGAGATGGGGGCTGATATTGCCGTGGCCGACGGGCAATCGCTCGGGCTGCCTCTTTCATTTGGAGGGCCTTATCTCGGGATTATGGCCGCATCAAAGGGTTATGTAAGGAAAATGCCGGGAAGGATAGTGGGCGAAACGCTCGATAAAAACGGGAAGAAATGTTACGTCCTGACGCTACAGGCAAGGGAACAGCATATCAGGCGCGAAAAGGCCACCTCAAACATCTGCTCAAATCAGGCGCTGTGCGCCCTGCGCGCGGTGGTATACCTTTCACTTTTGGGAAAGGACGGCTTCAGGAAAATATCATTGTTAAACCTAGAAAAGGCGTCATACCTGAAGGAAAAATTGGCCGGTTTTGTTGAAATAAAACCGGGTGTTACCTACAATGAATTTACGGTAAAACTTAAAAGCGACGCCGGAGAATTTGTGAAAAAAATGGAAAAGGCCGGTTTTTATGCGGGCATACCCGCGTCAATATATTATCCGGACAAGAAGAACTGTCTTATCGTGGCTGTGACCGAAAAAAGAACATTGAATGAAATCGACAAATTCGCCGACGCCTTTAAATCGGCGCTATCGCAGGTGGCATGATGGAAAACATATTCTCTAAAAGCGTTGCGGGCCGCACCGGCGTGGATGCGGGAAAAACAGATGAAAATACAATAAACAAAATACCGGAGAATTTAAGGCGCACGGTATCAAACGGGCTCCCGGAATTATCCGAGCTTGACGTAGTAAGGCATTTTACAGGGCTCTCAAGGGAAAATTTTTCCGTGGACACCAATTTTTATCCGCTCGGTTCCTGCACCATGAAATATAACCCGAAAATAAATGAAGCTGTTGCGGCTCTGCCGGGGTTTACGGGGCTTCATCCTTACACCGCAATGATAGATGAAAGCGCCGCGCAGGGGGCCCTTGAGGTATTATATGAGATATCCAGGCAGTTATGTGAAATAACCGGCATGAAGCGCTTTACGACCCAGCCCTACGCCGGGGCGCACGGGGAACTGCTCGGGATGCTTCTCACGGCGGCCTATCACAGAAAAAAAGGCAATAACAAAAAATATGTCATAGTGCCGGAGTCGGCCCACGGGACAAACCCGGCCAGCGCGGCGGCGGCGGGATATTCCATCATAACGGTAAAAGTCGACGCTGAAGGCGGCATTGATATTGATTCGCTGAAGGAAAAAATGAGCGATGAAGTGGCGGCCATCATGATGACGCTGCCCTCGACGCTCGGGGTTTTTGAAAAAAGGATAAAGGAAGTAATTGAAATAGCCGGAAAGCACGATACGCTCATGTATTATGACGGGGCGAATCTTAACGCGATACTGGGAAAATTAAGGCCCGGGGATGTGGGGTTTGACATAGTCCACATAAATCTGCACAAGACATTTTCAACGCCTCACGGCGGCGGCGGGCCGGGTTCCGGAGTGGTCGGGGTTTCCGAAAGGCTCCTGGATTTTCTTCCCGTGCCGGTGGTGGCAAAGGATTCCTCTAACAGATTTATCCTTGATTATTCCGTAAAGAATTCCATAGGCCAGATAGCCTCGTTTTTCGGGAATTTCGGGGTCATACTAAAGGCTTACACTTACATTTTAATGCTGGGAAGGGAAGGCCTGATTGACCTTTCCGAAAAGGCTGTGCTCAACGCCAATTATTGCATGGCAAAATTAAAGCCGTTTTACGACCTGCCTTACGACAGGATCTGCATGCACGAGGTGGTATTCACTGCAAAAAGGCAGGCCAAAAACGGCGTGCACGCAACCGATATAGCCAAGGCGCTCATTGACAGGGGAATACATCCGCCCACGGTATATTTTCCGCTTGTGGTCGAGGAAGCCATCATGATAGAACCCACCGAGACGGAATCAAAACAGACAATTGATGTTTTTATCGAAGCCATGAAAGAAATAGCGGATACGGCGGCGTTCGAGCCGCAGAAGATAAAGGACGCGCCTATAACAACGGAAATATCAAGGCCGGACGAGACAAAAGCCGCGAGGGATTTAAAGCTTACATGTTTTTAAACAACAGCATGCGCCTGGTGCCTTTCGCCTTTTATTCGCCGTATGAAAACATGGCAATCGATGAGTACCTGGTGGAATATTACGAAAAGACGCGGCGGCCCGTTTTGAGGCTTTATTCATGGAGGCCCGCCGGAATATCAATAGGAAAAAACCAGGACGCGCAGGGCGATATTGATCTTGAGAAATGCGCAGCGGCTTCTGTGGCGGTCGTAAGGCGAATGACCGGCGGCGGCGCAATCTACCATAAAAACGAGCTTACCTATTCCATAACCTGTTCCGAAAAGGATATTTCGGACGGCGTTTTGACCGTAAAGGAAACATTTGAAAAACTCAACGCGTTCATAATAGGGATGTATTCAAAATTCGGGTTTAAAGCCGCATACTCAAAGGATGTTTTTCCATCCGGCGTCAGCCACGGGCAAAGGGCGCCGCTGTGCTACGCCGCAAACGAGGAATATGACATCATAATTAACTCCAAAAAAATAGGCGGCAACGCCCAGATGAGAAAAAAAGATATTATTTTCCAGCACGGATCCATTCCGCTTGAAAATAATAAGGAGGCCCCGGGGTTTTGCAGGGGGGATGTTGCATCCTCAAATTACACTTCGCTTAATGAGCTTACAGGCAGGGAAATAGGGGAGGACGAAGCCGCGGCAAACCTCATGGCGGCTTTCATGGAGGAATTCGGGGTTGATTTGAGGCGCGAGCCCCTTGGAATGGACGAAAAAAGAGGGGTTGTGGGGCTACTCACGGCAAAATACGCGATGAACAACTGGAACCTGAAAAAAATAAAATAGAAAAGGCAAAAATGCAAAAACCCGCGTACGCCGTAAAAAAAGTGGATTTTAAAGAGATGCACCCGACAGAAAAAGCCATCGCAGGGCTCAACCTTCACACTGTATGCCACCAGGCGAGATGCCCGAATATTTCCGAATGTTATTCCCGCGGGACCGCGGCATTTCTGATACTTGGCGACACATGCACGAGGAACTGTTCCTTTTGCAATGTTAAAAAAGGCAGGCCCGTGGAGCCGGATAACGGCGAGGCCGTGAAACTGGCCGAAGCGGTGCGGCGCCTTAAACTGAATTACGTTGTGATAACCTCGGTAACGCGCGACGACCTGCCGGACGGCGGCGCGTCGGCTTTTGTATCCGCAATCGGTGAAATACGGCGGGTAAATTCCGGAATAAAAACCGAGGTGCTTGTCCCGGATTTTGCGGGAGATGAAAAGGCAATAGGCGCGGTGGTGGAAGCGCTGCCGGAAGTATTCGCCCATAATGTGGAGACCGTCCCGTCGCTGTACAGGGTAAGAAAAGGGGCAGACTATAAAAGGAGCCTCGGGGTATTAAAATATGCCAGAACCAGCGGCAGGCTTTCGGCGGTAAAATCAGGGCTTATGCTGGGACTGGGTGAAAAAGAAGGGGAAATCCTGGAAGTTTTCAACGACCTGAAGGCGGTTGGCTGCGATTATTTGAGCATAGGACAGTACCTCCAGCCCGACAAGGGGCACGAGCCGGTTGTTGAATATGTCACGCCTGAAAAATTCAAATGGTACGAAGAGAAAGCATATGAGGCGGGATTCAAGCATGTCGAGAGCGGGGTATGGGTGAGGAGTTCGTATATGGCGGAAAAATATGTTTCAAAGTAAAAAGTTAAAATAAGGAATTTTTCACTGGTTGCAATGGCGTATAATATGGGTTATTATGTGAAAAGAAAAAAATATCCGTGGAGGGCAAATGTACGATCTGGTCATTATAGGTTCGGGGCCCGCGGGGCATACGGCGGCCCTTGAGGGAGCCAGACATAAATTAAAAACCGCGCTCATTGAGCGCAATCCGGGCAGCCTGGGCGGGGTATGCCTTAACGAGGGATGTATCCCCTTAAAAGGGCTGCTTTATTATTCTTCAGGAGGAGGCGATTATCATACCATACGCGGGGACGTTATGCAGAGGGTGGCATTTCTGCGCAACGGCCTGCGTTCAAGGCTTGTTTCCGCCGGCGTGGATATTATCGAGGGCGACGCCAGATTCACGGCGCCACATGAGATAGAGGTTTCAGGCAGAAAAATAACCGCGGCTAATTTTCTTATTGCGGTCGGGTCGTCGCCAAAACGTTTTTTTAACAACCCGTCTGTATTCTCGCCGGAAAAAATATTTGAACTCGATGACGCCCCAAAAAAGGCGCTTATAATAGGAGGCGGCGTCATAGGGTGCGAATACGCCTCTTTTTTCAACAACATCGGCGTCAGCGTCGACATTGTCGAACCTCTTCCAACCATACTTTTCGGCGAGGACCCGGAGATAGTCAGCACCCTTTCCAGGGAATTCAGGAAGAAACATATAAAGCTTTTTGAAAACAGCACGATAGACGGGATAAGCACCGACAGGGAAGTGGAAATAGGCTCGAACGGGGAGGTTGTCCGGGAAAAGTATGACATGATATTCGAGGCTACGGGCAGGCGGCCGAACACGGGAAGGCTCGGGCTTGAGGCGGCCGGGATAATAATTGATGAAAAAGGTTTTATAAAAATTGATAATAACCTTGAAACGAATGTAAAGGGAATTTACGCCGCTGGCGACTGTGTTCCAACCCCTATGCTGGCTTATACCGCCTCAAAGGAAGCTTCCATCGCGGTGGAGCATATTGCAAACGGCAGTCAGGGGCGGATCAATTATGCCAATGTGCCAAAGCTTGTTTTTTCGTCGCCGCAGGCGGGAAGCGTGGGAATAAGCCAGGCGGCCGCGGTTGAAAATAATATCCCGGTAAAAATATACAGGTATTTTTTCAAGGCAATAGGCAAGGCCGTGGTGGAGGGCAGGGATTCGGGGCTTATAAAGCTCATAGAAAACAAGGAAACTTCGGTAATAATAGGGGCGTGCGCAGCAGGCGAAGAAATAACCGAGATAATGAACGAACTTTCCGTAATTGTGGGCGCCGGCATCACGACGCAGGTTTTAAAAGAGTGCGTCCACGTACACCCGTCGTATTCCGAGATAATAACAGAGGCCCTGACTTACGGAGGATAAAGGGTTACACCCGCGCTTATTTACAACCAAAACCCGGCTAAAAAAACAGCTCAAAGAAACTTGACAGGGCGAAAACCGTATGATATATTTAACCAAATGGTTAAACTGAAAAGTTAATATAATTGATATGTGAAAGAGGCGGAATATGGAAAAGAAAAAAAAGAGAACAAAGAAAAGCATGAAAAAAAAGGGCGGTTCCGGAGATGTGCTGAATGTTACAGCCGCGGCCGTCGCAATGTGGCTCAGAAAGAAGGGATCATGGCTGTAAAACACGACGAGGTAAAAACCAAGGACAGGATATTAAAGGCCGCCATTGAGGAATTCATAGACCACGGCTTTGACGGCGCGCGCACACAGGCCATAGCCGACAGGGCGAAGGTCAACAAGGCCATGCTTCACTACTATTATGCCAGCAAGGAAAATATGTATGAACAGGCCATTAACACCGTCGTAACCGCAATCATCGACAAGTTCGGAAAGATACCGGCTGTACAGCCCCAAATTGAGGACAGGATAGGAAGCGTAATGGACGTTTATGTGGATATTTTTACCGATTACGCCGATTATTTTAAAATAGTGATATATGAGGCAATGCGGGGCGGCAGAATCCTTAAAAAAGTGTTACTTTCAAATAATCTCCTTCATAACATCAATATCAGGAATTTTATCAAGTATTTTGACGACCAGGTAAGTTCAGGAAAGGTTAGAAAAGTTGACAAGGTCCAGCTTTTCATGAGCATTGTTACGCAGATGCTGCCTGTGTTCATAGCCGGACAGATATTAAACGAGGTAGTGGATGTATTCGGTGTTAAAAAGGCCATTGCGGAAAAATTTATAAAAGGAAGAAAAAAGTTCGTCCTTGACCTTATTATGAACGGGATAAGGATAAAATAGAAGTAAAAAAAGGCGCGGAGGGTTGCTAATGGATGTTGAAAAAATAAAGAAGTTAAGGCCCATAATAGTAGTTGTCGTGATACTCGTCATACTGGGCTTCTGGCTGGTGCCAAAATTTTTTCACACTTCCACCGGGATTTTTGCCTCTGGCACGGTGGAAATAACAGAGGCTGACGTTTCGTCAAGGATTGCAAGCAGGGTGACATCGCTTGAAAAGGACGAGGGGCAGCAGGTGCAAAAGGGGGAGACAATGGCAATTCTGGATAACTCGATTGTCGCGGCGCAGAAGGACGCGGCGGGTGCCATGTTTGCCAACGCGCGCGACATTTATACCAGGTCGAAGAACCTTTTTGAGTCGAACGCGATATCCGAACAGCAGTTTGACGCGGCACAGGCCGCGTATATTTCATCCGAAGCGCAGTTAAGGGAGGCGCAGGTGATGTTCAATGAGGCAACTGTTGTTGCCCCGTGGAGCGGTATTATCCTGAGAAGACATGTTGAGGCAGGGGAACTTATTTCGCCGAACACGCCCCTTTTTACAATAGGCGATTTGTCGCAGGCCAAGGTAACAATATATGTCCCCCTGACCCAGATGACCATGATCAAATACGGCATGAAGGCTTTCGTTGAAATTGACGCTTATAAGGGAAGAAAATTTGAGGGGACGGTGACGTTTATCTCGGGTGAGGCCGAGTTTACGCCGAAGAACGTCCAGACACAGGATGAAAGGATAAAAGAAGTATTTGAGATCCAGATAACCGTGCCGAATCCGGAAGGTATATTAAAACCCGGCATACCGGCGGATGTTGACATACAGATATGAGGCAAAAAACGTGGAAATAGTCGTTAATGTCGAAAAACTGGATAAAAATTTCAAGGGCGTAAAGGCCGTTGACGGCCTGGATTTTACCGTAAACCGCGGCGAGATATTCGGGTTAATCGGGCCGGACGGCGGCGGGAAAACAACGACACTCAGGATGCTCTCGGGAATTATGAAACCCACCGGCGGCGCCGCGACTGTGCTGGGAAGGAAACTTCCCGACGAGGCGGAGGGGGTCAAGGAGCATATCGGGTACATGTGCCAGAAATTCTCGCTTTACACAGATCTTACGGTCGAGGAAAACATAAGATTTTTCGCGGATATATACCTTATAGAAAAAAAAGAGCTTGATGAAAGGCTCGGGCCGCTGCTGCAGATGACAAGGCTGGCCCCTTTTAAGGACCGACTTGCCGGGGATCTTTCAGGCGGCATGAAACAAAAACTTGCCCTCATATGTACCCTTATCCACAGGCCCGAGATATTATTTTTGGACGAGCCAACCACGGGTGTGGACCCGGTCTCGCGCAGGGAATTCTGGGAAATACTCCAGCAGATACATACGGACGGGGTGACGATAGTTGTGACCACGCCGTACATGGACGAGGCGGAGCAGTGTTCCAGGATAGGGCTTATGTTCGGCGGCAGGATAATCGCCATGGATACGCCGCGTGATATGAAAAGGTCATTTAAAGGGGTGGTGCTTGAGTCGCATCCGGCTGATATAAAAAGTTTCAGGGAAATTATAGCGTCCAGCGGCCATATTTTGGACCAGCAGCAGCTTGGCAGCAGGTTCCATCTGGTGGTTGAGGACATGGCGGCAGCGGATGATTTTATAAAAAAGGCGGGAAAAGATTCCATGACGCATGTTATCGCGGCGAGCGTCGAGGATGTTTTTATCGAACGCATAAAAGAATAAAACATTGAGGTTGAAATGAGGGAAATTTCAGTAAAGGCCGAAAAGCTTCAGAAAAAATTCGGCGATTTTACAGCCGTCGATTCGGTCTCATTTGAGGTCGAAAAGGGGGAAATATACGGGTTTTTAGGGGCCAACGGCGCCGGTAAGACCACCACCATCAGGATGCTGTGCGGGCTTCTTCAGCCGACTTCAGGGGACGCGATGGTGGCCGGATTTTCCATAAAAAAGGATCCGGATGAGGTAAAAAAAAGGCTGGGGTACATGTCGCAGAAATTTTCGTTGTATCCACTGCTGACGGTAAGGGAAAACATAGAATTTTACGCGGGAATTTACGGCCTCACCGATGCCGTGATAAAAGCAAGGATACCCGAAGTTTGCACGCAGGTGGAGCTTGAAAAACTTGAGGATAAGATAACCGGGGATATGCCGGGAGGCTTAAAACAGCGCGTGGCGCTTGCGTGCGCCATCGCCCACAAACCGGCTATAGTATTTCTGGACGAGCCCACAGCCGGGGTAGACCCCATACTGCGGCGCAGGTTCTGGGAAATAATCGGGGCGCTATCCGACAACGGGACGACGGTTTTCGTGACCACACACTACATGGACGAAGTGGAGCACTGCAACAGGATATCACTGATGCACAGCGGCCGCATAATAAAGGAAGGCACCATTCCGGAGATAAAAAAGGCAGCATTTGAAAAACCGATTCTTGAGATACAAACCGATACGCCGGTGAAGGCTTATGACGCGCTTAATAAAGTAAAGGAATTCAACGGCGACGTTTCCATACACGGTGCGCTTATACACCTGATAACGGGGATGGAAACGGCCGGAGCCAAGGCGCTGATGGAAAAGGCGCTTGCCGCGGGCGGGGTGGAATTTACGCATCCCGAGGAAGTGGAACCGACCATGGACGACGTTTTTGTGAAGCTTGTGAAAAATTACGAGGCCAAATAGGCCGGGTTGATACCGGCGGAAGCCATGTTGCGGGTTTATCCCGGGTATATGACATTTTTCTTGGATTGTCGCCCGGTATTATATAGACGGCCCCTGCGGGGCCATCAGATGAGCGGCGCAAGGCCAATAAAAATGTCATATACCCGGGATCAGGGGAAATTGGCGGGGTTTTACGCCAGTATATGGTTAAAGGAGAAAAGTCTTGGCGAAAAAGGACACCGGAAAGCTCAACGCTAAAAGGATAATACCGGTTATGAAAAAAGAGTTCCTTCACATAGTGCGCGACACGCGGTCGCTGGTAATCGCGCTTTTGGCGCCTGTGATTTTACTGGTGCTTTACGCCTATGCGGTCACGTTTGACATAACAAAAATAGACCTGGGTGTGGTTGACTACGACCATTCATCTCTCTCAAGGGAGATAGCGGACAAATTCAAGGCGAGCGGCTATTTTGAGATAAATAAAGGGTGCGAAAACAGCATGGCAAAATGCGTGCAGGCGCTGCGCTTGAACGGAATAAAAATGATCCTTGTCATCCCGCGCAATCTTTTTACCGACATAAAAAGGGGCAGGGAGGTAAAATTGCAGGTCATAGGCGACGGCTCCGATACAAACACTGTGACAATAGGGCTGGGTTACAGCCAGGCCATCATAGCGCAGGTATCCGAAAATATTACACTTGAAGCCGTGCGTTCGCGCGGATTTGACGCCAAAAGCGTCCCGATGATAGAGCCGGTTCCAAGGGTATGGTATAACCCGGAGTTGAAATCCACAAATTATATAGTGCCGGGGCTGGCGGCCATAATCATGATGTTGATTTCCGCGCTGCTCACGTCGCTTACAATTGTCAGGGAAAAGGAACACAACACTTACGAACAGCTCGTTTCCACACCGCTTAAACCGCTCGAACTTATGATAGGCAAGATCGTACCTTATATAATCCTCTGCCTTATTGATGTGGCAGTGATTGTGGCCGTGGGTATTTTATGGTTTCATGTCCCTTTCAGGGGAAGTTTTATTGTGCTCTCGGTTTATACGCTGTTATTCCTTTTCTGCGCGCTGGGGCTCGGGCTGATAATCTCGGCGGTTGCGGAAAACCAGCAGGTGGCGGTAATGGGAACGGCGCTCGGAACCCTGCTTCCGTCGATACTTCTTTCGGGATTTGTATTCCCGATAGCGTCGATGCCGGGAATAATACAGGCAATAAGCTATGTAGTGCCGGCGAAATATTATATTGTCGCGCTCAGGACGATATTTTTGAAGGCAGGGACGGGATTTTTTACCATATGGGGCGAGGGGATGTTCCTGCTGATATTCGGCACCATATTCATAACAGCCTCGGCAAAAAGCTTCAAAAAAACAATAGATTAGGAGGTACCGGCGGAAAACTGGTTTAGTTTAGCGGGAGGGACTTTTTTAAGCAACGGTCGCCCGATATTATAAGGGTTTTAGCGGCGCCGGGTCTTAAAAAAGTCCCTCCCGCTAAACTCAAGGTTATAGATAAACCATGGTTTTCCGCCGGTACCAAAGAAAGGGATGTTTTTATGGGAACCTTAAAGGAATTCTTAGTGCCGGTAGGGCACATGATGAAAAAGGAATTCATAGAGATGAGACGGTCAAAGCTCGTCATAATGCTCATTATAGCGCCGATAATTCAGGCAATTGTTTTCGGGTACGTGGCAACCACCGACATAACGCATGTCCCGACGATGATATGCGACGAGGACTCGTCGTCACAGAGCCGCGCGCTTTCGGATAAATTTTTGAACAGCGAATATTTCGACATAGTGGATTTGACCCGTAACCCGCAGACAATACAGGGCGAGCTCGGAAGCAACAGGGCGAAAGTTTGCATAAGGATACCAAATGATTTCGAGAAGAGGATAAAAAGGGGAGAAACAGCCGTTGTGCAGATAATAGGCGACGGCACGGATTCCAACAGCGCCACGCAGACCATGTCCAGGGCCCAGCTTATCATCATGGCCTTTTCAAATAATATTTTTGCCGATAAAATAACATCAATGCGCTCGGTTGTGGGGACTCTGCCTTCCGTTTCCATGGAAGAAAGAGTGTGGTACAACCCGGAACTTGCCAGCGCAAATGTCATGGTTCCGGGAGTCATCGGGCTTATCCTGACAATAGTAACTCTGGTCATAATGTCGCTTTCCATTGTCAGGGAAAAAGAATCGGGAAATATTGAGCAGATGGTGGTGACGCCGATAACCCCGCTTCAGATAATCGCCGGAAAGGTGATACCGTATATAGCAATCGGCCTGGCTGACATAGTCCTTGTCGTGGTTGTCTGCGGGCTTATTTTTAAAACGCCGTTTGTCGGAAGTTTCCTTCTTCTTATGGTCCTATCTTTTTTAATGATTATGGTGAATCTTGGAATGGGAATATTAATATCCACGGTATCAGCGACCCAGCAACAGGCCATGTTTTCGTCAATATTTATCATGATGCCGAACATACTCCTTTCGGGGTTCATGTTCCCGATAAAGAACATGCCCGTGGTCCTGCAGTGGCTCACATACCTTATTCCCATGAGGTATTATATGGTAATAATCAGGGGGATATTTTTAAAAGGGCTCGGTTTTATGGAACTTCTTCCGCAGTCGGCCGCGCTGTTTGTTTACGGTGTTATCGTATTTACCGCGGCCATCAGGGCATTCAGGAAAACGGCGGGGTAAAAAAATGAAGAGCAGTTTTGCGGACATTTTCAGGGCATTTAAATACAGGAATTACCGCCTTTATTTTATAGGGCAGAGCGTTTCCTTTACCGGCGCGTGGATACAGCAGGTCGCCATGGGCTGGCTCGTGTACCGCCTCACCAATTCCGCCCTCATGCTCGGCCTCATCGGTTTTACCTCGCAGGCGCCGGCATTTTTTATGGCCCCTTTTGTCGGCGTATTAAGCGAAAACAAGGACCGCAGAAAAATATTAATTTATGTGCAGTGGTTCTTCATGCTGCAGGCAGCCCTTTTAACCCTGCTTGTGTTGACAAAAACAGTGCGTATCTGGGAAATAATAACTTTAAGCGTCATGCTCGGCGTTGTGAGCGGTTTTGACATGACCACGAGGCACACCTTTTTTGTGGATGTCGTGGATAAAAAAGAGGACCTTGCCAATGCAATCGCCCTGAATTCAGCCATGTTCAACGGCTCGCGCCTTATCGGACCCGCAATAGCCGGTGTGATAATAGCGGCCGCCGGGGAGGGGATATGTTTTCTTGTAAATACGCTGTGCTACGCTGTGGTGGCTGTATGCCTGGCCATGATGAACATAAAAAAGGAATACCCTCATGTAAAATTTGGGGAGATTGATTTTATAAGGCAGATAAAGGCCGGCACCGGTTATGCCTTTTCCTTCCGCCCCATCAGGGACGTTATTATAATAATGTGCGCGGTCTTCTTTTTCGCGTCGCCGTTTACGGTATTCATGCCGGTCTTCGCAAGGGATGTGTTAAAGGGCGGGCCGCAGACAATGGGGATTTTAATGTCCGCAATGGGCGCCGGAGCGCTTGCCGGGGCGGTATACATTGCGGCGAAGAAAAATGTCGAGGAACTTTCCACTGTGCTTTATGTTTCAGCCTTTCTTGAAGCCGCTGGCCTGCTTGTTTTCAGCGCGTCAAAACTTATGTGGCTATCCGTTATATCCGTAGCCGTTGCCGGCGCGGGGGTTATGATATTCAATTCCACGGTCAACACACTGCTGCAGGTTTTGACCGACGACGACAAACGCGGAAGGGTGATGAGTTTTTTCATAATGGCCTTTACCGGTATAATCCCGCTGGGCGGCCTGCTGCAGGGTTGGGCCGCGGGGAAAACAGGGGTGCCGGTGATTGTATTCGCGGGAGCGCTACTGGGGGCGGCCAGCGCCGTGGTTTTTATATTTAACCTCAAAGAACTGGGGCCGATTATGAAAAAAGTTTATGTCAAAAAAGGAATGATACCGGAGGCGGAGGACGAAGCCTTCGCAGGAGCGGTAAATATAAAACGGTAACAAATCCTCCCCCTATTGACAAATTTTCCCCGGCGCGTTAAATTGTTATCAGATGCCTGTCGCAAAGGGCTATAGGAGAAAATAAATGTCAAAGCAAAGCTACGAAAAACCGCCTTTATCAAAAGGCGACGAACTGGATATGGAAATTGTCGACCTCGCCTACGGCGGGGACAGCGTCGGAAGGTATAAAAATTTCACCGTATTCATCCCTTACGGGGTTCCGGGCTCGACAGTACGGGTCAGGATAACCGAACTCAAGAAAAACTTTGCCGCCGGAAAGATTCTGCGCATAATTGAGGAATCACCCGCCTATACAAAACCGGTCTGCCGGTATTTCGGCGTCTGCGGCGGATGCGACTGGATGAACATAAAATATACGGCACAGGTCCAGTACAAGCACAAGTTCGTGAAATTCATGCTTGATAAGACAGCCGGGCTTCCCGGCATTGAAGTAAAAGAACCAATTACGTTCGACAATCCCCTTTATTACCGCAACAGGGCGCAGTATAAGGTTACAATAGACAACGGCGCGGTGAAACTCGGGTTTTACAGGGCGCGCAGCCATGAGGTCGTCGGCGTCGATGAATGCATGATACTCAATCCCGTAATAAACCAGATAGCCTCCATTATCACAAAATCTTTTAACGGGGATAAAAAGGAACTGAGCCTTTACGACGAGGCGGGCGGCCGCGGGTATTTAAGGCATGTGGCCATCCGTGTTAACATGAAGGGTGAAAGCCTTGTGACATTTGTGGCGGCGGGCAGGGACGTTAAACAGTTTTTAAACCGCGCTTCCGAGGCTGTGAGGCTCAATGTCCCGGGCTTAAAGGGTGTCATACTTAACATCAACACCGAACCGGGCAATAATGTTTTTGCCGACAAGGAAAAGGTGATTTACGGCCAGCCTTACATAACGGAACGGGCGGCGGGCATTGATTTTAACCTCAGTTCGGGCTCCTTCTTCCAGGTAAACGCGGCCATGCTTGAGAAAATGGCGGACTTTGTAAAAGAGAGCATAAAACCCGGAGCAAAGGTGCTGGACCTTTACGGCGGAGTGGGCGCGCTGACCCTTCCTTCCAGGGACAAATTCAAGGAGCTTTTTGTGGTGGAAATCGACACAGGAGCGGCCGAACGCCTGCATGAGATGACGGTAAAAAATAATTATCATAACGTTACGGTGGTCAACGGCCGCGCCGAGGACGCCGTGGACAGGTTCATGAACGACGTGCGCATAACGGACCTTGTCATTGACCCGCCAAGAAAAGGGATACACCCGAAGATAATAGCGGCTTTAAAACGCAGCAGGATAGAAAATATAATTTACATCTCCTGCAACCCGGCAAGTTTTGCCCGGGATATCAACGAACTCAAGGAAAATTATTTTCTTTCCGAAGTGCAAACCCTTGACCAGTTCCCCCAGACCTACCACATAGAACTCATGGCAAGGCTGGAAAAGAAAAAGGCCGGAAGGGTTGAGGCCCATGGACGATAAAATAATTGATTTTAAAAATGTAACGGTCGTCAGAAGCGGCACAAGAATCCTTGATTCCGTGGACCTCTCAATAGGCCACGGGGAGCATACGGTCATACTAGGGCCAAACGGCTCGGGAAAATCCACCCTTATAAAACTCATGACAAGGGAAGCATACCCGTATAAAATGGAGCCGTTCACATTTAAAATATTCGGCGAGGAGAACTGGGATATAAACACCCTGCGCGGAAAACTGGGCATAGTATCGGATTCCATGTCAATGTTTGTGAACCCGGATGTGAACTGCTTTGATGTGGTGGCCTCATCTTTTTATAACGCCATGAACATGTACAACACGCAGGTGTCGCGGGAGGTTTCGGAAAAATCAATGGAGGCCCTCGGATTCATGGAAGTGGCGCGCCTGAAAGCGCGGCTCATATCGGAAATATCATCCGGCGAGGCCAGACGCGTCTTTATTGCCAGGGTGCTGGCCCACAACCCAAAGGCGCTTTTGCTCGACGAACCAACCAACTCGCTTGACATACACGCGATGAAAAAATTCAGGGATACCATATCAAGGATAGCAAAAAAAGGGGTTACCATAATAATTTCGACGCACACGATGCAGGACATAATATCCGGGATTAAAAAAGTTGTGATGTTGAAAGAGGGCAAGATTTACCTTTCCGGCAAAAAAGAAGAGGCGCTGACCGAGAAAAACCTCTCGGGGCTCTTCGGGATGCAGATAAAACTGGTCATGGAAAAAGGGAACTATACGGCCTTTTGACAGTAATGGTTACTGTTGGAAAATCCGTTTTGGGTTTTATCCCCGGTATATGACATTTTTATTGGATTTGTCGCCCGGTATTATATAGACGGCCCCTGCGGGGCCATCAGATGAGCGGCGCAAGGCCAATAAAAATGTCATATACCAGGGATCAGGTAATGTTTACCAGGTTTTTCTATAGTACATTATAGCAGTTAAATTGTAATGGAGAAAAGCATGAAAAAAGTCTTTATAAAAACTTTCGGCTGCCAGATGAATGTTTATGATTCAGAGAGGATGGCAGGCGAACTTTCCGCGGCCGGATATACCCTTGTGCCCGTTGAAAAAGAAGCCGATTTCGTCGTCGTAAATACATGTTCGGTGCGCGCGCATGCCGAGGACAGGGCCGTGAGTTATATCGGCGCGGCGGTTAAAAACAAGAAAGTCATAGTGGCCGGATGCATGGCAGAGCGCATGAAGGATGAACTCATAAAAAAATTCCCCTCGCTTTACGCAGTGGTGGGGACATTTAATTTTTCAAACATAACGGATATCCTCGCAAACCCAAAACCGCGCCTTCATCTTGACAGGTCAGGCGAACATTACACGAACAATGTAAAAAGGGGGGCCGGGATACGCGGGTCAATGACAATAATGCAGGGGTGTGACAATTTTTGCGCGTACTGCATTGTGCCGTATGTCCGCGGAAGGGAACGCAGCAGGGATATAAACGGGATAATCGGGGAGTTAAAGGATATGGCCGCAGGGGGATTTAAAGAGGTACTGCTTCTCGGGCAGAACGTGAACTCATACCTTGATTCCGGAACAAAGACGGATTTTGCAGGGCTTTTAAGGCGGGCCGCGTCCGTTGACGGCATCGAACGAATCCGTTTCATGACCAGCCACCCGAAGGATCTATCCGACGGACTTATCGACGCCATTTCCACCGTGGACAAAGTCTGCGGCCACGTGCATCTGCCGCTGCAGTCCGGCTCAGACAGGATACTTGAAAAAATGAGGAGAAACTACACCGCTGCGTGGTATAAAAGCAGGGTTGAAAAATTAAGAAAGTCAATGCCGGGGATTTCGGTCACCACGGACATACTTGTGGGGTTCCCCGGGGAGACACAAGAGGATTTCATGGAAACGGTGAAAGTTGTCGAAGAGTGCCGCTTTGACGCCGCGTACATTTTCAAATATTCCGTCAGGAAAGGCACGCTTGCCGAAGGGTTCGGGGACGACGTGCCGGATAAAGAGAAGTTAATGCGCTTAAATTATGTGCTTGAACTGGAGAAAAAAATAGGGGAAGATATTACCAAAAGCCTCATGGACAAGGTCCAGGAGGTTCTTTTTTACGGGCCCGCAATGAAGCAGTCCGGCATGATGGAAGGCACGACCCGGGCCAACAGGAAGGTGATCATGGAGTGCGGCGTCGGGACGGCGGGGTCCATTAAGAGGGTAAAAATAACCGGCGCATCGGGCGCCATACTAATTGGAGAAAACCAGGAATGAAAAAATTATATGTCATGATTTTTCCGGCGGCTCTGGCGTTTTTATTTTCATGCGCCACGGCAGCCGTAAATACAAAGGAAACGGACGCTTACCTTAAAGCCAACGCGGCGTATGATAAAATGGATATCGCGGGGGCACTCAGCGGTTACAATGAGTTCATTACGGAATTTCCACAGTCAAAATATGTTCCGGACGCGCTTTTGAAAATGGCGGCCCTTACTGATTCCGTCGACGGCGCCGATAAAATTTACCGGCAGGTCATAGCGCTTGCGCCCGGAACAGGTTCGGAGGACGAGGCCCTTATCGGACTCGGAAAAATGTATTACGCGTCCGGTGATTATAAAAGGGCCCTGGATTTTTTCACGCAGTCATATGAAAAATTTCCGGACATGGCCGGGGCGGAGGAAGCAGGATACCACATGATGCTTTGCATGTACGCTGAAAAGGATTATGACGGCCTTGACAGCGCCTTTGCTGCTTTCTGGAAAAAGGGTTATTTAAAATTTAAAATGCGCGCGCAGGCTCTTTACGCGGATTCGCTTTATGCAAGGGGGAATTACGCGCAGGCGGCGAAAATTTACAGTGATATAACGGCAAGTACTGCGGAAAACAGCGCGGGTATTTATATGCCGGAGGTTTATTTTAAATTCTCTGATTCCCTTAAAAAATCCGGGGATGAAAAAGGGGCCGCCGGCGTTTTTTCAGAACTGAAGGAAAAATTTCCGGCGTCACCAGAGGCAAAAGGTGGGGCGCAAGCCGCGGTTGATGCGGCAGCCGCGGAACCGGAGCCGGAAAAGGCTCTCCCGGCAGGCAATTACAGCGTCCAGGTCGGCGCCTATACGAACAGGAGATTCTGTGATATGTGGGAGAAAAAATTAAACGGCGCAAATTACGAAACATATGTTAAAAAAGACGGTAAATTTTTCAAGCTCTCTGTCGGCAGTTTTGCCACAAAAGAAGGGGCGCAGATGATGAAAGAAGAGCTCAAGGCGAAGCAGAACATGGGCGGATTCATAGTAAAATTCTGACCTGAATTACCGGAGGCTTTTGATGAAAGGCATATTTTCCGTCTGGGGCAAAACAAGGCAAATAGTTTTAATAGCGGTGACGGCCGCAATATACGCCGGCGCGCTCATACCCTTTAAGGCGATACAGATAGTTCCGGGGCTTACAGAACTCCGGCCGGCCTCGGTTTTTCCGGTCATATTCGGCATTATGTTCGGACCGGCCGCGGCGTGGGGGGCGGCAATCGGCAATCTCATAGCGGACTTTTTCGGGATGCTCTCCCCGGCATCGGCTTTCGGGTTCCTGGGAAATTTTCTTTACGCCTATATCCCGTTTTTGATATGGAACGCATTCATTAAAAACGAGGAAGTCGTCATGAACCTGCGGCAGTGTGCCGTATTTATTTTCGCGTGCCTGGCAGCCAGCGCCGTATGCGCGCTCACCGTGGCCTCCGGCGCGGCGCTTTTTAAACTCGCGCCGTTTAAGGTCCTTCTGGTGATAATATTCATAAACAATTCGCTGATGTCCATGGTGCTCGGCATTATACTGATGAAACTGCTCTATAAAAGGCTGGAGAAGTCCGGGCTGTTTTACGAAAGGCCGTAGGATATAACAGATGATTGAACTGTCAGCACTGAAATACAAATACAAAAACAACCTGTCTTACGCGTTAAACGGCGTCAACCTTTCCATAAATTCCGGCGAGAAAATACTCATAGCCGGAAAGAACGGCGCCGGCAAGACGACCCTTTCAAAGATACTCGCCGGCATAATACCGCTTCTGGAAGGTCACGGCGCCATGGAGGGCGAAGCGCTTTATAACTCACGGCCATACTCCGGATATATATACGGGGAACTGCGGGGGAAAATATCGCTTCTTTTCCAGGATTTTGAGGGGCAGATTGTATCCACCACGGTTAAAGAGGAGCTTGTATTTTATCCCATGAACCTTGGCAGAACATACGGGGAGTCGCTCGGCGCCGCAAAAGGGCTCGCCGCGGATTTCGGGATATCGGGGCTGCTTGACCGGAACATTGCGGAGCTCTCCGGCGGCGAGAAACAAAAGACGGCAATCCTGTCGCTAATGACGGCACGGCCTGAAATTCTTATCCTTGACGAGCCGCTGACCGACCTTGACCCGTATTCTCAGGAGGCCGCCCTTGAAATGATAAAAAATTTTAAGGGGACGCTGATTGTCTTTGAACAGTCGGTGGACTGTTATGAATATTTTGACAGGATACTGATTATGAAAGACGGGGCCTTAATATCCGGCGGCGGGAAAGAGACTGCTGGGGAGGTTCTCAGCCTTGATGAGTCCGGCATCGGCGCACCGGAAATTTTCAGGGCCGCAGGAGGATATTTCCCTTCATTAAAATCTGCCTGCGGCGCAATAGAAAAGAATTATATTTTTGACGCTGAAAAATATTCCCGCATGAGCGCGGAAAAAATTTCTCCCGCGGCCATTATACAGGTAAAAAACCTTTCATTCGCATATCCGGGGGCGCCGGAAAACGCCCTTTCCGGGGTAAGTTTCGAGATAAAAAAAGGGGAATTTTTAGCGGTTGTCGGGGCTAACGGGTCCGGGAAAACCACCCTTATGAAAATAATCGCCGGTATTTATCCGGATTTCAGCGGCGGGGAGATTTATTA
>Ga0224557_1001609_pt1 | contig 21243 bp, 17 predicted proteins | sample 714S31014metaG_FD_180677 | JGI IMG/M metagenome (GOLD analysis project Ga0224557, IMG submission 180677) | Peat soil microbial communities from Stordalen Mire, Sweden - 717 S3 10-14 | ecosystem: Environmental > Terrestrial > Soil > Wetlands > Peat | place: Sweden: Norrbotten County, Stordalen...
CAGCTAGTTCCGAACTCTTCGATAACCTGCGCCTGGAACTTCGGCGCGGATGCCTGGTGGTGGCGGTCCTGGCCCAGCTCTACACCGAACATTACGGCTACGCGCTGCGCAAGGCCCTGGGCGATCAAGGTCTGGCGATCGACGAGAACACACTTTACCCGCTCCTCCGCCGGCTGGAAAGCCAAGGGCTTTTGGTCAGCCAGTGGCGGGAAGAGGAAAAGCGAAACAAGCGCTTCTACCGTTTGTCTCCACTCGGAGAGGAAGTGCTACCAGACCTGCTGGAGGAGTGGCGGCAGATGACCGCGGCCCTGGAGCGGATTTTAGGCGGCCGGGGTATCGCCAGCGCTGCCGAATGCGGCGGCCCACGCAAGGAGGAAAAGTAGTCATGCCCACAACTAACACCGACCTTATCGATCGCTACTTGCATGCAGTGAAGTTCTGGCTGCCGAAGGCGCAGCAGGCCGATATTGTCGCCGAGATCGGCGAAGATCTGCAGTCGCTGGTGGAAGAGCGCGAAGCGGCGCTTGGACACACGCTGGACGAAGACGATGTCGCCGTCATACTCAAGAAACGGGGTTCTCCGCTGAAAGTCGCCAGCAGCTACCTTCCGCAACAGCGCCTGATCAATCCGGCGATGCTGCCGGTCTATCGTTTGGTGCTCAAAATCGTTCTGTGTTGGGTGTTCGTGCCGTTGTTCGCGTTCGTCTTCCTGGGTCCGGTGCTGGCTTTCGCTCATCCCGGGGAGATGCTCTTGCGCTGCCTGGTCGAGTACTGGCGCGCCGCATTCATGACGGTGGGCATGGTCACGACCGTCTTCGCGCTGCTGGATCGCTACCAGGTCAAGTTCAAACACGCCGACGACTGGAATCCCCGCAAGTTGCCTCGTGTACCGGGCACGCAGGACACGATGACGCGCTGGAACCACCTCGCCGGATTTATCTTCGGCTTCGCGGCCGCAGCCTTCTGGGTATCCCTGATGTGGCAGCGTAGCGAGTTCGCATTTTCCGGGGGGACACGACTTATCTTGGGTCCGGTATGGAAACAGATCTACTGGCCTGTTCTCGGCCTGACACTGACGGGCGCGTTCTTCGACTTACTCAGCTCTCTATCCCCTCGTTGGACTCGAGTCCGATCGCGCGTGCGGATCGGCATCGATGTCTGCGGACTAGTCATCGTAGCTGCCCTGCTCAAGGCCGGCAACTTCGTCGAGATCTCCGGCGGGAACTTCTCAGCCGCAGATCTGGCCAACAAAGTGGCGTGGATCAACGGCATGATCGACTGGACGGTGATCGCGGCCGGGGTAATTACGATCTTTGACGCGGCCGGCGCCACTCGCTTCCTCCTGCGGGGCAAGCGAGCCAAGCCGGCGGCGATTCCGAGCGCGATGTAACAGCGACATTCGGCCTTCCGAATGGCGCCCGCACGACGCGGCGCATAGCTCGGAAACAACCGCGTATTTCACAAACAACAAGGAGCTTTCGCATGTCAGACAACCGAGGAGTGGCGTATCTTGTCGCGGCCATCCTGGCGGCCGAGGCTTCGTTAGCGGCGCAGCCGTCCGAGGCGGAGATCCGGCAAATCCTGGTGGATCGCATCGACGTCCGGCACGTCAGTATCGGCATGGTGGCCGGGATCGATGCGGGCGGCGGTTCCGGCTCCTGGCGGAGACCGAGCGGGGCTTTTTTATCAAGGAAGCCGATATCCAGATTAGTTTCGAGCGCGATGAAAAGGGCCGCGCCACCGGCCTGATCTTGCACCTATGGGGATTCAATATACCTGCGAAGCGATTGGACCCGCCAAAATGAAGGTGGATTGTCCGCACCGGCAACGTGATGAAAGTTACATTCGGCGACGCGGCACTAACGGCGAGTGATATAGAATTGACTCGATCACTTACTAAGGTGTAGGAGGGTTTTCAGATGGCGACGAAACCGCGTGTTAAGCTGCCTGGCAGCGAGCGTAAAGCAATGGCGGGCGCGAAAGCGGGCAAAACCGTGGACGCCAGCGACCAGATCGAAGTAACAGTTCGTGTCCGGGGCCGCGCCCAAGCGTCTCCAGAAGCACTGATGAAGATAGGCGCGCAAAAGCCGGCCGAGCGCCAGACCCTGAGCCGCGAGGACTTCGCCGCACGATACGGGGCGGACCCGGCGGATTTCGCGAAAGTGGAGGCATTCGCGCACGACCACGGCTTGGTGGTATCGGCGGCGAACGCCGGGCAGCGGACAATCCGGCTGAAAGGCTCCGCCGCCAGTTTGAGCGAAGCATTCGGTGTGGAGTTGCGCCACTACACAAAGGGCGGCGCGGCGCCATACCGCGGCCGCACGGGCGCCATTTACATTCCGAAAGACCTGCAGGATATCGTCGTCGGCGTGCATGGGCTGGATAATCGTCCGGTGGCGAAACGGCACTCCCGATTGCGCGATCCGATCACCCCCGCGGCGCGGAAGGCGGCCAAGGTAAAAGGCGCGGCCGGCAAGCCGGCCAAGGGGAAGCCGGCGCCAGCGAAGAGCAAGAAGGCAGCGGACCCGAGTGTCACAGCGCCGCAGGTGGCGGCGCTCTACAACTTTCCCGCGAGGCTGACGGGCCAAGGCCAGTCGATCGCACTGATCGAACTGAATAACGTGGACAACACCGGCAAGCCGACCGGCACCGGATATCAGACATCCGACCTGGCGGCTTACTTCAAGGGTCTGGGCATCGCCGCGCCGACGGTAGTGGCGGTGAGCGTGGATGGCGGAGCGAACGTGCCCGGACCGGACCCCGACTCAGACGGCGAAGTGACGCTGGACATAGAGGTAGCCGGCTCCATCGCGCCCGGGGCAACCATCGTGGTTTACTTTACACCCAACACGACGGCCGGCTTCATTGACGCGGTAAACCAGGCGGTCCAAGACACGGTACACAAGCCGAGCGTAGTTTCGATCAGTTGGGGAGGGCCGGAGGACCCGGGCGGACAGGTGGATCAGCAGTTCACGCAGGGCTTGAATCAGGCGATTCAGGACGCCGCGCAATTAGGCGTGACGATTTGCTGCGCGGCGGGCGACGACGGTTCGCCCGATATGGCTCTGAAGGGGTGGGACAAGAAGCCGCATGCCGACTTCCCTTCCTCGAGCCCGTTTTCGCTGGCCTGCGGGGGCACGAAACTTTCCGTGACCGGCGGAGCGATCGCGGGCGAGGTGGTCTGGAACGAAGGTGCGACGGACGGCGCGGGCGGCGGCGGCGTCAGCAATCTGTTCGCGCTGCCTTCTTACCAGACCAACATCAAGGTGCCGAAAGCGCCCAATGGCAGCGCCGGGCGCGGCTTGCCGGACGTGGCCGGCAACGCGGATCCCGACACTGGATACCAAATCTTTCTGGCGGGATCTCAGCAGGTGATCGGAGGCACCAGCGCAGTGGCGCCGCTGATGGCCGGCCTGATCGCTCTCATCAACCAAAGCCTGGCGCAGAAGACGCCGGGCACGACAGCCGGTTTCCTGAACCCGCTCCTGTACGGCTCAGCGGCGGCGGCGTTCCGCGACATCACCACCGGGAACAACGACATCTACGGAAAGCTGAAAGGGTTGTACACGGCCGGCCCCGGTTGGGACGCCTGCTCGGGACTGGGTGTACCGGACGGCACGAAACTGCTAGCCAGCGTGGTGTGACCGGCGCAGAATCCGGAGCGGGTCCGTCTGAAGCCTGAAGCGGCGCGGCTGGTACGTACCATTGGAATGGGTTCAGCCGCGCTGTTTTGGGTGTATACTAGCCCCGATCATGCGCCTCGGAGGGCTGGATGGCAACGGTAAAGGTACTTGTCGTCGATGACGAGCCTGCCGTCCTAAGTCTGGTGTGCAAGGCGCTTTCCGCCCAGGGGTATGAAGTCCACGCAGTGTCCGGTCCCAGGCAAGCATTGGAGCTAATGCAGACCGCGCCGTGTTTCGATTTGGTGGTGTCCGATGTCATCATGCCCGAGATGTGCGGGCCGGAGTTGGTCAGAAGGATCACCAAGATGTGCCCCACTATTGCTGTTGTCATGATGTCGGGGTACCTTGCCGCGGAGGCCATTTCCCCGCGCGCCAGGTTCATCAGCAAGCCGTTCCGGATGCTGGATCTGTATTCAGTCGTGGCCAGCGCGCTGGCGCTCGCCCCTGACGAAGCCTCATGATCTTCGGTGCCCATGTCATCGTATACAGCAAGGATGCAACGGCCTCGCAAATCGGCCAGGCCGAATTCATGGAAAGCCCGATGCAGCCCGATCCACTGCTTCGATTGTATTCCTCAAGTCACCTCCACCTAGGCCGGTCGGGCCGTATAATTCTCCCTGCCTAGCTTAGCTAAGGGTGTTCCACCAGGGACGCGGCGCGTCGCGATAGCGTGACGTATCCCAGCTTCACGGCTTCCGCGGCGATCTCGCGGGCAGCCACCCGATAATTCGCCCCGCCTGCCCGTTTCATTCGTAACGCGCGGGCGTAATCCAAAGTCGATTTCAGTTCCGGGTTCGATAGCCTCGCGATTTTCGCCTGCAATTGCGCAGGTATGGTGGCCGACTCTCCGGTGGAAAGGCGCCACGAACACACCAGAGCCATGGCGCCGGCCAGCTCATTCGGAGTAAGCCCCGCGCGCTTGCCGGCTTCGCCGCATGCCGCCAGTGCTTCTGCCTGGCGTCCGGACATATCGAGAGCATCCGCGGCGGTAACAAATGCCTGCGTGGCAAGATCGTCCAGATGCGCCTTGTCGAAAGCCTGGGCCGCCTTTGCGGATTCCTGCGCGGCAGTTTGCAACTGACCGTTGGCAATCGCGAGCTCGGCTCGCGATAGCGTGATCGCGCCTACATTTTCAGGCCCGGTTCCATCGCCGGCTTCGGCCAGATCCTTTTCCGCTTCCGCGAGTTTTCCCTCCGCCGTGTAGAGGGAACTCCTTTGCGATAGCCCCGCCGTCACCACTGACGGGTCGCCGGTACGGCGCAGTTCGGTCACGCCGCGGTCGGCGAGTTGCCGAGCGCGATCCAGTTGGCCCCGCAAGCGCGCCAGTGCGGCTTCGAGCATCAGCATATCCCCGGAGTCTTCATGCGCGCCGGCTTGCTCGATGGTGGTCTCCTCAAACTGAAGGAGCCTTTCGGCGTCCTTCAGACTGCCCATCGTCAAGTAAAGTTCGGCAAGTTCATTCCGCACCTCATTGGGATTGAAGCCGACCTGCAGTTTCAGAGAAATCGCTTCCTGGAAATTCCGCTCGGCCTGCGGCCAGTTCCGATTGACCTTTTCGACCACTCCATAACCCACCAGAAGATTGGCCAGCTCCGCGTTGTTGCCGAGCTCGCGTGCGATCCCGACCCCCTGCGCATACGCGTCTTGTGCAGCCTGAAAGTCGCCCGTGTAATAGAGGTAGTTTCCGCGAATGCGCCAGGCCTGGCTGACACAATTGCGATCGCCGATGGCCTCGCAGATCTTACGGGCCTCATCCTGCACCGCGAGGGCATTGGGAGCAGCCATGCTCTGCATGGCTCCGCCCTCGAGCAATCGGGCCTTGGCATACAAATAGCGCGCGCCACGAGCCTGGGCTTCCTCCGCGGCGGCGTGAGCCAGTGTCCGCGTGCGGGTGAAATCGTTCAAAGTGCCGACTGCGCGAGCTTCGGACAAATCGATTCGCGGATCGTTGCCGGCCGGTTTTGGCAGGCGGCGCAATTGGTTCAAAGTGGCCGTGGCATCCGGCACGCGCTGAGCTTTCCACTGCATGGCCGCCAGGTTGAGTCCATCGTTCAGGCTGTCGGGGAATAGCTTGAAAATCGTCTTATATATTTCGATGGCGCGGTCCCAATCCTTGACGCTGGCGCGGTATCGCGCCTCCAGGCCGAGCTGATCCAGCCGATCAAGCGTGCCTGCCAGATCGTAGGCGCGTTTGTCTTCTTCATTGGCGCGGATTCCGTAGCCGAGCGCCGTCCAGGTTTCCGCCAGCGCGGAGTGGATGAGCGCGTTCTGCGGGTCGGCGGCGCCGGCGGCTTCGAGATGTTGCCGCGCGGCCAGCGGATCCCCCTGGCGCAGACTCGCCAGCCCTTCCGAATACTCGCGCATGCCGCTCGCCGCCGGCCATTTGGACGTCGGGGCGACCTCGTTCTTCAGTCCCAATTGCGCGCGCAGACCATGGCCCAAACGGGTGGTGAGATCGAGCAGGTCGGCCGCCGATCCCTCCTCGATCACGGTGCCTAATCGTTCACCCGTGCGCGCCTGAATCACGCCGAGATCCACGCGGATGCGGCATTCGGGACAGATCCCCGTCACGACATAGGTACCCAGGACGACCGTGTCAGCCCCCAGCCCGGTACTGGCGGAATGAAGAACCGCGGATTGCGATTGATTGTCGATCGCCGCCCCGGCATCGATTCGCCATCGGGCCACGTCTTCGGTGGGAACGGTCCGCAGCTTGTTTCCGGCGGCGAGTTCGGAAGTGAGCATTTCCGGAAGCGCGGTTTGCAGCCACGCTTCCGTGGAATTCTTGGATAAATCGCGGACACGCAAAACGGCGATGGATGGGCGGGTGACGGGCTGTACGGCAACCTGACGGTAGCGGATCCACACGGCCAGAACCGCGGCCATCAGGAGTAATCCGCCAATCGCCACGGGCAGGTTGGGTACCCGGCCGCGAGGAGGCGCCGAGGCGGCGGTTTCCTCGCGAACATGCGACACCGGCGCGACGAAACGGTAGCCGCGGCTCGGATCGGTGACGATGTAGCGATTTTCGCCCCGCTTTTCCCCCAGAGCCTTCCGCAGCGCCGAGATACTCTGCGTCAGGTTGTTCTCTTCCACCGCGGCGCCGTTCCAGACTTCGTCGAAGAGCTCTTCCTTAGTCACGGTTTGCCCCGCACGGGCGACCAGCAGGAGGAGCGTACCGAGCGGCTTGGGGGTCAGAGGAATTCGCGACCCGGCGCGCAGGAGCACCCGCTGCCGCGGCAGAAGCTCGAAATCACCGAAGCGATATTTCTCGACCGGTTCGGCAGGCACCTGCGCAACTCCTTAAAAACGGGCACTTTCAGAAAAATTCAGAACGCCCTAAGGACTTCTCAGACGTCCCCAGGCAATAAATCAGTATACGTAAACCCGATCTTCATCGGGCTGGAGGGGGATCGATGATACATCCGGGAAGTGTTCGAATTGTGCCGGTCGGCTTGTTCTTGATGTGCGGTTTGGCACATGCGCAGCGGCCAACTTCAGCCCAACTGAACTGTCCGTTTCCAGTGAGCCCCAACTCACCCCTCTATAACCAGCCAAATCCTTGCGTGTTCGGCTATCGAGTTCCACAGGACCGGGTGACTCAAGTCGTCCGAGAGAATCCGCAGTGCACGAAATATGGGTTCGCTCTGGTCTATTGTCCGGGCCCTCTTGCCGGCAATTACGGACAAGTCCAGATCAAACCGACTCCGGCTCCGCCGCCGGAAATTCACTTTGTCGTCCCGTCCACCCCGCCGCCTCTGGGTGTTCCTGGCGGCCAGCAGGCGGCCGCGAATCGATTATGGCAGTACGCGTCCGGACTGCTTGATCGGAACCGGTACCGGGATGCTTACCCGTTGCTCATGAAGGCCGCCAATATGGGCGACAAGCGCGCCCAGGCGACTCTCGGCATCCTCTATCAAGACGGCCACGGTGTGAAGGCCGACGATCGAGCGGCGGCCTATTGGTTCAGCGCGGCTGCCGCGCAAGGGCATCGCGCCTCGGAGTTCGCATTGGGCGGCATGTACGAGGAAGGGGAAGGCGGCCTCCCGAAGGACCCAGCCAAAGCCACGGAACTTTATATTAAGAGTGCGAACCAGGGTTTCGACATGGCTCAGGAGGCGATTGGAATCCAGTATGAGTTAGGCGAAGGGGTCCCACGCGATCGTCGAAAGGCGATCGCATTGTTGAGAGCTTCGGGGGACGGCCAGTGGATAGCGGACGCGCTCGCGAATGCGCGCGCACCGGCGCGTTTCGCTGACGAGCGCGCTTTCGGTAACTACCTTGCCAGTCTCCGAAACGCCGAGTTTGCCGCTTCATGGGCGAAGGCGCAAGCTTCCTTTGGCGGTGCGTCGTCGGCGATGCACAGCACTCTGGGAACAATCTTGTATGCGCAATGGAAGGGGCGGGGTGGCGCGGAGAATCCGAACAATGGTGGGCCTCCGATCCACTGATCAAGCTCGAAATGGAGTTAGGAATGGAAGGCCAAGGGCGGCGGCGATCCGCGGGGACTCCAGTAGGACCGTCCGGCGGCGATCCGCGGAAGAACGAGAAGAAGGAGAGGCAAAATGACGTTCGATTTTCCCACTCAGCTTATGCGCATCGCCGCGATGGTATTCCTGGCCGGAAACGCGGCGGCCCAGCAGATACCCGGATGGGAGGACAGATGGGGTTCGCCGCAGCGGGCGCTCCAAAGCTGCGATCCGCGGGTGGTGCGGCAATTCTGGCACGACAATGCGGCCCTGCTTAAGAATCCCAACGACGAAGGCGCCCTGGTGGACCGGGGGGTTGACGACGAAAGACTGGCGCGGACCAGCCGCTACGCGATGTTCTGGTCCTGGCTCGCGGCCAAGGACCTGGAGAAAGCGATCCACCTCGATCCCAAGGATTTTTCAGCCTGGCACAACTATGGCGACGTCAACTACGACGCTGGAGACGACTGGACGCATCACAACCACGCCAACGCGCTGCGGGCGCTGGATGCTTTCAACCACGCGATCGCGCTGAATCCGCGATCGCCGCGTAGCTACCTGGGGCGCGGGTGGGTGTATTACACCTTGAACGATCGGGCGCACGCCAGTGCCGATTTTCAAAAGGCGCTGCAGCTCGACCCCTCCTTGCGGGCCGATATGCAGAAGGAAATCGGAAATATCGATGAGCGCCATCGCCAGGAAGACGCGGCGAGAGGAACGGTGCAGAAGCTGGCCAGCTACTTCGTGGAGAAGAACGCCCGCAACGAAGGGGAATGTGCGCAGTACAAATGCTATTGGACTCAGGGAGAGTGCCGTTGTTCCAACGCCTTGAATCCCGGGCGCGAGTGAGCGACGGAGCATCTGATGAAATCAATCCTGCTTTGGGCGTCTCCGGGCATCGCGCTGGCCCAGCAAGCACCGCCGGGCGATATTTACGTCGAAGAAGGAGCAGGTGGACCTTGCCGACAAGGTGGCGTTCATCGACGACTCCAAGACCCGAACCGGGGTTGCCGAGGTTCCATTGACCGACATCGCCGTCGAGGCATTCAGTCCCGGCCCGTGGCCGTTCCCCAGCGACGGCAACCGAACCGGGCACCAGACCGAGTTCAAGAAGGGCTGGGGAACCGGTCCTGCGCTCAAGTCTTTGCCTTTCCGTCCATTAAGTAAAAAACGGCAACTGGATCAAAAATGTCGTACCAACGCCGCCTTCGGATTCGAAACTGAGTGTGCCCCCGTGCTTCCGCACGATCACGGACTGAGCAATCGCAAGCCCCTGGCCCGTACCCTTTCCCACCGGCGCCGACAACTGGGGCCCCATGTCCATCGGCGCCGCGCGCCTTGGCCTACTGGGCCTTCGACAACTTCTTTACCAAGCTATAAAGAAACGTCTGTCCCTCGTAGAACGACTGAACCAGCATCCGCTCGTCGCGCCCGTGCGCCCGGTAATCGTCGCGTTCTCCGAAAAAGCCTTGCACGCCATAGGTTGGAATTCCCGCCACCCGCAACATCCGCCCGTCGGTCGCGCCAGTGCTCAACGTGGGCACGACCGCCACTCCGGGCCACATCTCGTCCGTGATGGCGGACATCGTCCGAACCAAGTCCTCTCGCAGCGGCGATGCCGGAGAGTTCTCCTCGCGCGTGGTTACCGAGATCGTCACTTGGGCGTCCCCCACGGCCCCCTTCACCCTCTCCAGCACTTCCTCCAACGACTCGCCCGGAAGAACCCGGCAGTTCACGTTCGCGGCGGCAAGTTGCGGCAGCGCGTTGCGCGCATGTCCGCCCTCCAGCATGGTGGCCACGCAGGTCGTACGCAGCATGGAATTCCAGACCGGGGAACTCTCGGCCACGCGCTCGATCGCTGCCGGGTCGCCCTTCGCGGCCGCCGCCAGTGTGTCCTTCTCGCTCGTCCGGTCGAGTTTCGCCTGTCCACCGAAGTAAGCGCGTGTGACTTCGCTCACCTTCAGGGGGAACTCGACCTGACTCACTCGCACCAGCGCCTGCGCCAGCCTATAGATCGCGTTGTCCGCCGTCGGCACGGAGCTGTGCCCGCCCTTGTTTCGCACCTCCAGGCGAAGGTCGAGATACCACTTTTCGGCAGCTTGCAGATTGTTCGATACCTTCACCCCATTCACCATCTGCCCCCGCCCGCCCTCGTTCAGGCAGAACTCCCCATCGATCAGCTCCCGATGATTCTTGAGCAGCCACGCAACCCCGTTATACGGCCCCCCGCCCTCCTCGTCCGCTGTCAGCGCCACCATGATGTCCCGGTCCGGCTGATAGCCCTCTCGCCGGTACCGGATCAGGTTCGCGACCCAGACCGCCGCTTGCGCCTTGTCGTCCGCCGTCCCGCGCCCATAGAAATACCCGTCTTTCTCCGTCAACGTGAACGGGTCCAGGCTCCAGTCTTCCCTGTTCGCCTCCACCACGTCGATATGTGCCAGCAGAAGGATCGGCCTGAGCCTTCCGGACCCGTGATACCGCACCACGAGATTCCCCTTCGCAGGGCTAGCTCCGCCGACAAAAATATCGCGCTCCGGAAAACCTGCCGCCCGCAGCCGTCTCGCCGCTGCCTCCGCCACCGGCGTCGTCGCCCCGGTGGTGTAGCCCGACTTGATCTCGACCATCTCCTTATAGATCTCCCGGGCAAGATTTTGATCGGCTTCTGGCGGCATGTTGGACCGGCCAAAGCACACCGACAACGACAAGAGAAAGAGAAGTCCACGAAACATGCCGCCCATTATGACATGGTCGCAAGATCCTTGGGCTAGCGCCGAGCGAGTGCCATCCCCGGCGACCTCGCGAAACTCGAACGGATCGTCGCTTCACGGAAACTCACGACTGCACCTGCTAGCCGAGTAGCTCGATCCACGCGAGCGTCAAGTACCAATATCGGTAGCCAACTCCGCGGGCTGGCCGGCCCGCCGCGCTGCCTCCGAGTAGCGTGACTCGCCCGGAACCATCAATCGCGAGCGGAAAACGTCCGTAAACGCTGGGCGACTACACGCGGGTAATCACCTGGAACTTACGCTCGACGGGGGACTGCCGTCGGGCGCGGCGGCGTCGCCCAAACGGTCGTGAGGCTTCAGAACTGCAGTGGCGTGACCACTTTGTAACAGAGGAGTGCATCATAAGCGTCGCTCCAGTAGATCAGATTGGTCTCGAGGGCCGAGCGTTTTTCCTGCGGGATGCGGTGAAGAAGACTGCGGAGCGGCCTGAGATCGTAGAGGGTTGCCGGATATTTCGCCTGGTCCGCGAGGAGGGCGAAGGTCAGTTCGTCAGTACGCTCGTCGGCGTCGAATGTATTTCCCAGCAGCGTTTCTTTGCCGCCAGCCGCGAAAGCTCCGACGTTGAAGACCTTTTGCCCGTTCGCCGTCGCGAACTCCGCAACGAAGTTGCCCAGGGTCGAGATGCCGCGTGCATCGTAGCCGCGATGCAGATGGTTGCGTCCGAAACGCAGCAGCACTTTCCCCGTGGCACCCTCCATGTGAGCGAGAAGCTGTTGTTTCATCAGTAACTCGCGGGCGTTTTGCGCAATCATTCTGGTGTCCGGACCGATCCGGTTCGATTCGACATTCAGAGTTGCCAGCAGGCTATGGCGCAGGGACAGGCCGTTCAGCCTTTCATCCTTTTGGTCTTTGGCGCGGCGGGCCATTTCCAGCAATGCGGGCGCCATGGCTCTGACGTACTTGTCCTTCGTCAGTTGAACCATTTGGGCGAGAACGGGATCGGCTGGATTCACCCTTGCGAGCTCGCGGATGAGAGACTCCACCTGTACCTCTTCCATATCGCATCCCCAGACGACCTGGGCGCCGTGCGGTGCGACGGAACGAACGTCGTCGGCCTGGCTTCTGGTCCAGAGGCCCTGGATGGCAGGTCCTTTGCCTGCGGAAAAGGTCTGCAACTGGTCGGCAGCCCAGGGGCTGATTTCGGCGGCAACGTGACGATAGCCGTCCTTCCACATCGCGGGCCAGATCGCGTGGAGCAGCGCGGGGATTTCATTTTCGCCGTGGAGTTCCCCCAGCAGAAAGTAGTTGCTGTTGCGGGCTTCGGCGAGCAGGAAGTCGCGGCCGTCGCTCGCGAGGTTGTATTCGTGGGCGGCAAGCGCCTGCAGAATCGCGGGTTCCGGCTGCGGAGTTTGCGCTTGCAGGGCCAATGCGGCACAGAGCCAGAGCGGGCGAAAATATCGTCGCATTTCTCTATATACGCGCGGGACCCGGCAGGAGATTGCAGCCGTTTTGCTCGACCCGCGGCAAGGCCGCCGGCGTTAGTGCTGCAATGACTCCAAATCGGCAGATAGATCCTCGCTGACGCCGTAGCGTTTACCGGCCAACTCCGGGCGGATTGTCGGCCACTCGGAGAATGTTGAGGGCATCGCGGTGGGGCGTCGCGGTCCGACTTTGGCGAGCGTTATCGCCTCCTATCGGTAGCCATTCTGTGGTTGGCCGCCTCGTCGCCACTGTCATAGACGGAGCTGCCGATCGACAGCGCTGGTCCCTCTAAATAACACTTAAACACGTCAATCAGATGTCCTCCATCCGGTTCCACGGAGTCCACGATTGCGCGAATCAAATCCAATTGCTCCTGGGGGCGAATTGCCCGATTTCAAACTCTCGTCTGAGATCCAGCGGCTGATGCGTCAGCTCGATCAACTCAAGGACGGAGGGATCGAGAAGATCGAGCCGGACTTTCGACAGCACCGGGAGGGCGGGGTCCCAGACTGGTTCCGCATTTCGCACCCGCAAGTCGTGTGGGCTTGAGCACAATGGATCTCCTGGTTGTATCTGGACTGCGGGCGGCGCCCATCCGAGGGCGACGAGACTAGCACTTCGCGTCGCCCCAGGAAGGCAGCCGGACTGACCATGGCACCATGGCTGGTGATCTTGAATGCGAATCGGCGACATTTGACCAGCGCCGGAGTAAACACGCCTGGGACAATGTTTCCGGTGTTACACATTGGCGGTTAAACAGGGACGATTGCGAGACCCTGGCGCGTTATCATTCCTAATCCTTGCCAGAAAGCGCATGTCATTCCTGGACACGGACTTCGGACACCATCGTGTTTTTTATCGCGATCGTCACCGTGTTCGAGGTAATCCCACCGATGGAAATCGCAACGGGAACGGTGTCGCCGGTAGCCGAACCGGAAGGGACGACCGCGTTCACCTGATACGTACCGACCATCCCTGGCGCGAGGCCCGAGAACTGTACGCTGGCCGGCGCGCCGCCGATCAGCACCGTGGGCTTGGTCGTCGTTTCAGCGAGCGGACTTGCCGGTGCGGGGGAGCCGGTCGGCGGCTGGTTGGTTACGGCTCCCAGGCCCGTGCAGTAGATGAGGACGGTGCTCCCTGCCTCCGCCGGGTTGGAAGAATCCACCAGCCGGTACGAAGTGTCCTGAACGGCGCCCTGACCGGATCCCTGCGCGTTCATGCTGAATATGCCGGGCGAGAAGGGCCCCAGATTGACGGTCTGAGCGGGGCTGGTCTGGCCCCAAGCCGTGGCGGCGATGGTCGTCTGGGACTGTCCAGCCAGTTCCCAGGGTACCTGGAGATTCACCTGTCCGCCGGCGGCGAAAAACAGTGGCGCTGAGAATCCACCGGCGTTCACAGACACACCGACCAGGCTGGGCGGAAGCGGCAGGCTGGAGGCTTCGATCGGAGCATACAGCGGGAAGGAACCAAAAACCGAAACGATGCTGCCGGGAGCGAGCGCGGCTCCGGCGGTATAGCTGGCCGCATTAGCAGCGCCGCCGGGGCTGATGGCCGGCGCCAAGGGAGACGCCCAGTCGGCAGTGTCGCCAATCGCATCCATAATACTGGCGAACGCGCTGAACGTGGGCGTCAGCTTGGGCGATCCCCAACTGTTCTGGGCGAGACCGCGGAGATCGGGAGCAATGCCCTGCTGAATACCGTTCTCCACCGCGGTGCCACTGGTATTGCTCCAGACGTGGAGCTTCCCACCCAAAATGGCCGGCGTCGACGCCGGGAATTCCACGAAAGTCGGGTTCCCCCAACTCTGCGTGCTGGCCACCCAGCTCGCGTTCTCGGCCCACTCCTTATTGGGGGCCCAGTTCTCGTATAGGTTCACCGGGTTCGCCGGTTCACCCGCACCCGCGCCTGGCACGTAGTAAAGCGTAAACGAGTCGCAGTTCATCATGCTGTGGCCTCTCGCGAAAATGCTTTCCGGCGGAACATAGGGCCACCACTCCTCAATCACAATGTCGGGATTCGGAGTCTGCGCGCTGCCCACGACTTCATAAATGTCGTTCCAGGCGCGCAACTGCTTTCCATGGGCCTTCACGATGCCGTCGATCCAGTTGGCGAAACCTATGTATATGTCCTGATAACTCGCGTTCGGCCCATATAACTGCCGCGCATAAGTCAGCAGTTGCGGATACTGCGAGTAGTCGTCGAAAGTAAGGTACTCATCGAACCCCGTGTGCCAGAAGGGCGCCGGGAACAGAGGCAGATACTCGTTCAGCAGGTCCTCGATCAGCGCATAGTTGCCTGGTTTGCTCAGATCCATTTTGTCCGGGTTGCCCGGCAGTGCCAGATCCGGATGCGGCGCCAGCATTGCCTGCGAATGTGCCGGAACGTCGATCTCCGGCACGATCATCACATGGTATTCGCGCGCAAGCTCGATGAGGTCCGTCATTTCGGCTTTGCTGTAAAACTGCGACGCGACGATTTCGGGATGGCTGCTGCTTTCCAGCCGAAACTCCTGGTTGTCGGAAAGATGAAGATGCAGGTAGTTCAGCTTGAGATAGGCCAAGTCCTTGATGTGACGCTCGAGGAATGGAAGTGAGTAATACGTTTCCATGGACAGCATCAGAGCCCGCTCCGAGAAGTCCGGCCAGTCGCGCGCCGTGCCGGCCTGAATCGTAAGTCCCTGCTTCAACATTTGCAGAACGCTTCGAGTTCCGTAAAACACGCCCGCGTCCGCTTGGGCGCTAATTGTGATGTGATCGGCGAGAGTTAGAAGGTATCCCTCTTCTCCAATCGTGGAGTCCGCCGCTCCCAGGGCCAGCGAAATGTCGCCCGCTTGCGGGCTGGTTCCGGTGACCACGGGAACCGTCAATCCGGTGAGAACCGCCAGCTCGCCGCCAAATGTAAACGCCGTGGTGGAGATCTGGCTCGAAGAAGCCGGATCGACAACAATTCTCGAACCGGGGCCAAATGTGTATGAGCCCGCCCGATCCGTCCATTCCTGAAGGGCGGGAATCGTCCACGGCTGTGCCGCCCGCGCGGGCTGGACCAGTGCGCCAAGTTCGATCGTCATCAACACAGCCTGCAGCGCCAGCGTGATACGGAGGGCGCTGGAGCCTGCGCAGCGTCCGTATATCGAACAGCACCACAGTGCTTTCATCTCGAAGTCCTCACCGTTCGGGTATTGAGAAATCACCAGCCGCTTGTACCGTCAACGACACCGACTGCGCGGCAACGCCCGCCGGTCCCGAGCAGGTCAAGACATAGCCGTAGGAACCGGGAGCAGGCGGCACAAAGGACTCGGCTCCCCTCGCGGGCCGCCCGCCGGACCAGTCGCCCGATGCCACACAGGACCCGGCGCCCGCCGCGGTCCAGGCAAGCGTGGCCGGCTGGCCTAAGCGGATCGTCGCGCGGTTGACCGTGAGCGCCACGACCACTGGTTCGACCATGGCAGCCACCTGCGCGGCGCTCTCCGGCGCGCCGGCCAGTATGCCGGCCGCGTTCGCTGTTTGCGAAGCGGGCGCGCCTGGGGTGCGGATGTGCGCCAGCAGCCAGTCATAAATGCTCTCGTCGTAGACATCGTAGGGCGCCTCGCCCTGCCCGAGGCCGGCAAGGTTCATCGTCTGATCCGTGTGGCCGCCGGTTGGGAAAAGTGTTAGCTTGGCTCGTTCGGGCGGATTGCAGGCATTGATGGAGTTGACCGTATCGATTTGGCCCTGAGGAAGGACGTACTGATCATCGGCGGCCTGAAACGCCCAGGCCGGCGTATCCTTCAGCAGGCAACCTGATGTGTTTCCATAGGGACCGGATATCGGAACCACGGCCGCGAGCTGGTGGGGGAAATTCGTAACATAGTCCCACGTGTCGCCGGAACCCTGACTGAAACCAGCCAGGTAAATACGCGCCGGGTCGATCTGGTACGTGTTGATGGCATAGTCGATAAACCGCTTCGTCTCCCACGCGGTCACGACGTAAGTCAGAGGGTCCACGCACCGCTGTGGAGAGAGCACGATGAAGGGGCGCGAATCGTCCCATTGCCCATTGTTAATCAATCCCACCACGTCGCTGTTCGCCAGCCCGGATAGGGGCATCTGAACGGCTGTCCCGTCGACGGTAAATCGCGCCCCACCCCAACCGTGCTGGAAGATCAGTACCGGATACGTCTCGGTGGGATCGTCGCTGTAATGCACCGGCAGGTGCTCGTAGTAAGGTAAATGGGCACTCGTGGTGCCGATGTCCCTGGGTGTTTGCTCCTGGAACGTGCCATCGGTCACACGCACCACCCGCACCACCTCCACCGCGCGCAATTGGGCGCTATCCACCACGTTATATCGAACCAGGTAGTCACCCACCGTATTCGTGTTCAACTCGGCCAGCCCCGTGACGACGATCTGGTTCGTGATGTCGCCATCGTGCGGATCGCTGGCGGTTGCACCTGCGTCGACATAAGGGGTGCCCAGCGGCTGGCTGATGACTCGGGGACCGATCAGCGTAATCACCGGCTGGTTCGGGTTGCCGGCGTCAACCGGCACAGTCGAAATACACGCCACGTACTGGGGATCGAGTGGAGTTGGCGGAGGCGGGGCCGGAAGCCCCGGTTCGTCCGGACAGCCGGTCAGGAACAGCATCAGGAAACCTACTAAGACGAACACAGAGGGTCGTGTCATGCTCTGGTACTCCGGGCGTTACTCGGCACACTAATCGTAAGGCCAGGCAAGGCCGCCGCCAAACGATTCACGATGGGCGGTCATTAGGAGTGACCAGTGGTTCGATGGCGGGAACAGCCGGTTCCACCTATGCCTTAGCGAGCCTCTGCCGAGTGGCCTTCGAGCTCTTCGAGCAGCTTGCGGAATCTCCGGCGGCTCACCGGGAAACACGTGCCGTTGCGGAGGCGGACTTCGCCGTAACCGCCGATCAAGGGAGCCACCTCGAGGACGGCGTCCAACCTGACGATGACGCCCCGCGAGATGCGGAAGAACTGACGCGGGTCGAGGCGGCTCTCCAGGACGTTAAGTGTCGGATCCATCGCGAAACGGCCCGCAGCCGTGTGCAGAGCGGTGGACCCTTCTTCAAAGCTGAAGTACTCGACCTCTTTCTGGCCGATGACCCGATACTTGGCGCCGCAGCGGGCGAGGAAGCGCGTCGCGCCCATCGCGTTGCTGCCCGCGATCCGCTCGACGGCAACATCCCATTCCGCAGCGGGTATCCGCCGCAGGTGTTCGATGCACACAGCCAGTCTCGCGCGCGTTACGGGCTTGAGGAGATAGTCGACGGCGTGCAGTTCGAAGGCCTCGACGGCGTATTCGTCGAAGGCGGTGCAGAAGACGATCTTAGGCCGCCGCGAACCGAGCGACCTGACGACCTCAAGGCCGTCCGCTCCGGGCATCTTGATGTCGAGGAAAACGGCGTCCGGCCGCAATTCGGCGACCTGTTGGATGGCTTCTTCACCGTCGCCGGCCTCGCCCACGACGATCACATCACCATAGCCGGCCAGCAGTTTCCGGAGGCGGGTGCGCGCTAACTCCTCGTCGTCGGCCAGCAGGACGTTCATCGCGCCGCTCCGTTCGGCTCGCCCGGCGCGACCAGCAGAAAAGGCATGGCGATCGAAACCGTGGTCATCGATGCGTCCTGGTCGCGGCCAAACGTCAAACACCCAGCCTGTCCGAAATGGGCTCGCAAGCGGTCCTGGACATTCTTCAAGCCATGGCCCGGCGTATTGAGCGGATCGGCGCCACCGTCTGCGAAGCCCGGACCGCTATCGCGAACTTCGATGTGGAGCGCGCCATCCTGCCGGGAAGTGCGAACTTCGATGCTCCCCGCGCCGCGCGTAGTCGCGATGCCGTGCTTGACGGCGTTTTCCACGAGCGTGTGGACCATCATGGCAGGCACCAGCGCCCGGCATGCGGCTTCGTCCTGTTCCACACTCACCTTCAGGCGCTTGTGAAAGCGGGTCTCCTCCACATCGAGATAGCATTGCACGAAGGCCATCTCGTCCTCGACACGCACCCATTCCTTGTCCGAGCGGCGCAGAGCGTAGCGAAACAGCTCGGCCAGGCGCTCGACCGTGAGCTCGGCCTGTTCCGGCTCGATCGCGATCAAGGCGGCAATCGAGTTCAGAGCGTTGAAGAGAAAGTGCGGATTGATCTGCGCGCGCAGGGACTTCAGTTCGGCACGGCTGGCGTGGAGCATCAGATCGTGTTCTCTCCGCTCCTGCCGCAACTCCTTTTCGCGAAGGCGGACATTCTCCAGCGCCAGGGCCAGGGATTCGGCCAGCGAGGTGAGGAGCTGCCGATCCTCGCTGAGGAAGGGGCGCCCGCCGGCGGGCGTCTCCACCCGCACACTTCCCTGCCGTTCGCCTCGCGAGGCGAGGGGCACTTCAAAACTCTCGGCCAGGGCCATCGAGGAATCCGCTGCTGGACCGAGCGTCACCCGGGCCGCGGCATGATAGATCGCCGCGAGATGCTGCTCGGCCGCGGCTACCAGGCTTTCTTCCGCCGTGGCGGTGGCGAGGCCAGCGAGGAAGAATTGGTGCGCGTCGGCTGGAGACAGGTTCCGCCCCAGCCAGTGGTGATCGAGATACGAAGAAAGACGGCCATACAGCCCAGGCGCGACGAGCGCCAGCGGTAGTGCCGAAAGCGGGTATACCCAACTCCCGAGCCATCCCAGGCGAATGCTCCACAACCAGGAAGGAACCAGCGCAAAGTAGCTCATCAACAGAATCAACATCGCCAGCGTGAACAGGCCCCGCTTCGCGACGATATCGAAGAAGACCGCGCGTTCGTTGTAATACATGGTCGCGAAGAATAACGGGATCGGCATCGCGCGAAGCAACGGTTCCAGGAAGCCGTCCGCAGATCTTCCGGGGAAGACAACACCAAGAAGCGAGACTGCAATCGTCGCGGCCAATAACGTGACATACGCCCGGCGCTCGGCCCTGATGATCGTGCCTTTGGCGTGACAGAGCATTACCATGGTCAGGCCCAGCGCGGCAGCCACGGCCACGAATCCATCGCCCACCTGGCCGGCTGTGTCGGTCCACACTGCGGGGAAACCAATGAACCAGGTGCTGAAGGCAAGCGCAGTGCCCACCGCATACGTGGCGATCACGCCCAACCGGAACAGCAGAGGCTTCGGCAGGTAGGAACGTGTGACACGGAAGAACAGGTGCGCGAGCAGGGGCGGAATCACGAACCCGGCTGTCCCCGACCATTCGTCCACGATCACGAAGCGCCGCTCGCTGAACGGAGCGTACAAATACAGGAGCTCAGCGAGCAGGGGCAGTAAGTAGAGAACCGCGCAGGCAATGCCGAGGAGAGCCCATAGGTGGCCCGCCCAGATGGAGATCCGGCGCCGCCGCCGTTGCCGAAGATAGACGATTGAGAATAGCGCGAAGACGTATGCGCCCCAAATGCAAATCAAATAACGGAAGAGCAATGGAAGGACGCGGACTCGCCCCACGGGAATGCGGAGTTCAGTCTCGGGTGTGTAGAAGCCATCGGGCGTCGAGGCAACGCTCCAAAACGCGAAGGAGTCGCCATTGGCGTAATAGCCGTTCTTAGCAAGCCATTCAAACAGCGCCGGCGAGCTGCGCGCACTCTCCGAGTAAGGGCCGTGCAGGCGCAAGGAAGCCACCAGCCGCGCCTCGAACGACCTCAGTTCGAATGGCCGGACGGCTCTCGTCCCGTGCGGGACCGGATACCCGACCTCCCACAGCAGGTCTCTTTCGCGCACCTGCGCGGGGTCGTTGAGGTAACGACCGAAGACTGGGCCAGTCGGCTCGACACCGGCCGAACCGAGCGAAGCGCGAAGACGCTCGATCGCCGCGTCATGTTGCGCGAACGAACCACGCATGGGAAGCACGACGGCATCGAATGCCTGAGCGGTCTTGATCTCAACCGGCAGCGTCCACACGCCGGGCAGGTTTCCCGGAGCCGCCCAAGCCGCCGCGAGGCACTGCGGCACGCCGAGTAACGGGAGGCAAAGGCCCCACAAGCCGAGCTGCTGCGCGAGAAGCTGCCAGTGTCTATGGGCGCTGTGCGTCATTGTGCCAAGCATAGTACATCCGCGAAACGGCACTTCCCTTTCTCTCCGCGCCCGGCCAACACCATCCATCTATCGGGCCACAGCGGGTGCAGGCCAACAGTGGCTTGGGGAGTCCCCAGCCTGGCTATGTCCGGGACCCAGCCGATTGCCCTTAACGGGCCGAACCCTGAACAGTAGGCTGCCCTCCACCGGCTGGAACTTTTTATCATACGAACCTCCTTCGAGCCGCCGGCGTGTCCCTAACCCGTTAGGCGCTCAATTCAGCCAGCCTGACACAAGGCTACGAGGGAGCCATGCCCCCGTCAATGAATTGCCGATGAATGGTTGATGCCGGTGACCGACGGCGTGTCGGGACTAATGGACGGCACGGTGGGGCCGAGATGTGCTTCTTTGCCTTTCTGAAGCGAAGCTGTCAGATTGGCTGCCGGCGTGCCGACCCGCCTGATGCGTGAGTTTTTCGACACCCACTCGTCAGCGAGCGTCGAGGAGTCTGGAGCCGTCGCATGTGCGCAATCAGCGAAGGGGTCAATGATGAACTGGTTGCCGAAGGGCGGCTCAATTTGTGAATGTCAGGAAGCTGCGCCCGGATTAGTACCGATGGTCGGCTTCCGTCCGCGCATCAGTGGATCAAGCGCGAGCGGCGATCGGTCTTTCGCTGTTCCGCTCGCGCTTGAGTCGAAGCTACGCAGAAGTGCGCCTGACGGGGTTTTGAAACGGTCCTGATACGTTTTGACGTTTATTGGGGCAGGATGAGATTGAGGCGGAAGGTAAATCGTTGATTCGGAAAAGCTTGGATTGGTACGCCCGAGTGGATTCGAACCACCGACCTTTTGCTCCGGAGGCAAA
>Ga0224557_1001613_pt1 | contig 21203 bp, 25 predicted proteins | sample 714S31014metaG_FD_180677 | JGI IMG/M metagenome (GOLD analysis project Ga0224557, IMG submission 180677) | Peat soil microbial communities from Stordalen Mire, Sweden - 717 S3 10-14 | ecosystem: Environmental > Terrestrial > Soil > Wetlands > Peat | place: Sweden: Norrbotten County, Stordalen...
AACTGCCCTTCTGATTCCATGGCTTTGATCCACAGACGTACTTCTTTTCCGGTTATAAATTCATAGTCCGGCATATGTACCGGCGGCAGGTAATATTTTGCCAGTTCAGGATTGCCGCCTTCTTCTTTTACAAGCCTCGAATATAGGGCGATTACCCTGCCAGGATTTTTTTTATACTCATCCCACAATATACGCCGCGCTTTTTCGACGGCCGAAACATAACGCCTTACTGTTTCCGGATGTTTTTCAATAAAATCTTCCCTGAAACCCATCCCAATTGTTTCATCGCATCCGAGCACGTCAAATTTTCCAGTCCCAGGTATCACCCTGACGCCGCCACGGTCAAGTATCCTCTGAAAATTCGGCCCTCCATCGGTTGTATCAGCAATTGCGTCAACCTGATGGCTCCTTAATACCTGTTCCTGGTTTTGCTGTGGTACAGGGATTATCTGCACTTTGTCAAGCGGAACCCCGTTCTTTTTCAGCATTGTCCTTACCACATAATCCCCGGTCAATCCAAGCAGATTGACCGCTATTGTCTTTCCCTCAAGGTCCTTGATTGAGTGGATACTGCTATTTTCAAGTACCAACAGCCCGGCCTGCCTGCCAGGCCAGTAATGGTATGAACTGGAACCGCTCAGGACAGCCTTAATTTTACCCCCCCTGGCCCTGGCGTTTATCCAGCCAGGCCAGCCGCCGCCGGAGACATCAACATCGCCGTTTAATAAAATAAGCATAAAGAGCCAGCCGGTGGAACCGCCGCTTACTTCCTTAATTTCCACCCCTTCTTCCTTAAGTATATCCCTGCCCGTCAACGCGCTTACAAGTTCCCATTCCGTCGGCGACGTGGCGATCCGCGAGACTTTAATGGGAACAATGGAGTCTTTGTCCTGTTTTTCATCCTTTCCGACCAATAACCCCGCCGCACCAAAAGTCAGGATAACGGAAACAATCAATGATATTTTTGTGATTCTCTTCATTTCAAAAACCCCTTTTGTTAATTTTTAATCAATCTGCGGAAATTTCCATAGAGGCAGCCTGTCTCCCTCAAATTCCCCGGCTTTGATCCTGAATACTCCGGCGCTGTGGGGCCCCGAAGCCGGGCCGCTGTACATTTGAAGGGTATTAAATCCGTATTTGTGATATATACCCGTCGCTTTATCCAGCAGGTCCCAGTGCCATGATGCCTCGGGACTGCGGTAGCCTTCAAGTGCCGTCCCCTTTTCCGGGCGGAAGGCGGTAAAATGACAGACAATACCCTTTGACGCAAGGTATTCAATGCCTTCAAGCGTTGATTCTTTCGGTTCAAGACCGCCCACTATCGTTGAATGGACATTTCCTTTGCCGAATATGTCCACCGATGCCTCAAGGGAATCCACCCAGTGCTGCCATCCGCCGTTGCGTTTGTCCTTGCCGGGGCACATTACGGCAAAAATATTTTTGTTCCAGGCCTCAATGTTCGTGGAGATATTTGAAAACCCCGCTTCCTTGTATTTCGGGAGGACGGATAAATCCGCCGGCGCGCCGATGATCGCCACTCCATAGAACGAGCTGTATTTTTCCTTGATGGCATCCGCCACGTCTATATAATATTCCAGTTCCCGCCTCTCCGGCACAAATCCGCCGGTGATACGGAAATGATTTGCGGTTCCGGCCCTGCGGGCCAGGTCATAAGCCTCGGCAACCTGCCGCGGTGTTTTCAGGTTGACCTTTCGCGTTCCGTCTTTTACGCGTACGTTAAAGGCGCAGTACAGGCAGTCCTCACCCAGGTCTTTGAGCGAACATTCATTGCTGTATGCCACATGCACGCCGCCCTGCGCGTTTACTCCCACAATATCGCGTACTTTTTCGCCGGTACTTAGCAGTTGCTCCGACACAGGATGGGACTTCTGAAATGTTATTTCACCGATGCGCCTTTGCTCGTCATATAACAAAACCCTGCCGTCTTCAACGGCCAGCGAATAAGGGGTCCAGCGGCTGAAATTGGCGTTTGCGCTTATGCCGTGGGGCAGATAAAAACCCGGCAGCCCTCCCCTGCGGCCAAACTGCGAATCAGCCCCCACCGTTTCCTTGATTTTGTTTATTTCCTCAACATTATAGGAAATGCCTTTTTCAAAAAGTTCCAGGCTTAACCTGGATTCATCCAGAAGTATCCGCTTTACCTCTTCCTTATCATACTTTAAGGTGCCTGAATTATCCGCTCCATCCTGTTTCTGGTCCAGATTTACCGTCATTTTTTTCTCCCTTTTTTAATGATATCTTTTGCAATCTTTATGCTATTGACCCTATTTTGGGTTCCGGATATCTCCACGGCCTTAATTTGCCGTCCTCAAAATCCCCGTTTTCTATCTGAAAGATGCTTACAGCCAGCCCTCCCGAAGGGCTTACGTTATGCAGTTGTTCAAAAGTGTATCCGTGTTTCCTGTACAAGGCCGCTATTTTCTTCTGCAGGTCAAAATGCCAATCCGTTTCAGGCGTCCTGTGGCCTTCAAGATATGAATCTATCATCGGGTGGAAACTTCCGGCTGACGCCAGTATTCCCCTTGAGAGCTTGTATTCCACTCCTTCAAGTATGGTCTTTTTGGATTCAAGCCCGCCGACGATGTTTGAGGCGACTTTGGCCCTGCCGAACACTTCAACCGCACGCTCAAGCGCGTTTACCCAGTTGTCCCATCCGCCGCAGTGATTATGCTTGCCCGGACAAAAGGCTTTCCATATATTTTTATCCCAGATCTCGATGTTCATCCTTATGCTGAAAAAACCCGCTTCCTTATATTTCTCTATCTGGCTCAGGTCAACGGGCGCGCCTATTACCGCCGTGGCCCTGAATTCCTTCAACCCCGTGCGGTTCCTTATCTCCTCGCCCACGTCCAAATAATATTCAAGCTCCCTTCTTTCCTGCATGAATCCGCTTGTCAGGTTAAGGTGTTTTCCCACACCAGCAAGATACAGTTCCGAAAAAACCTCTCCGACCTGTTTCGGCGTCTTGATAGTGGCGTTCCTGATGCCGTAATTGCAAAAATAGCAGTCCTCACCCTTGTCCTTGAGGACGCATTGCTGGCTGTAATTCACATGTACCCGCCCGTCCTCTCCTATGCTCGCAATGGTATGAAAAGGGACACCGTCGCTTGTGAGCCTGTTCAATATTTCCGGCCTTGGCGTCCGTTTTTTTAATTCAACATCCCCTATGAGGGTTTTATTTTTGCCGTACCTGTATAGCGCGGTTTTCCCGTCATCCGTCTCAATTCCGTATGCCGAATTTTGATCCGGTCGCACCCCAAAACTCACGCCCAAAAATTCCCCGTCCGTAAAAACAAACTGCCGCTCCTGGCCCCTTTGCCCGGAGGATGCGGGCCCTAATATTCCGGCAGTCTCAGTATCAACATTGATCCCGTGTATGGTCAGGTCTAGCTTAAATTCCAGTTCCTTGTAAAGTTTCGCCTTGAGTTCTTCGTTTGTGCCGCCATTTTCATTGTTGTTTGCCATCTTTTTCTCCTTTTAATTTTTTAAATAATCCGTTTGTTCAATTCAGCGCCTGCTCCCTATTTTTATCACTTTTTCTTCTCTTTAACTTGTCAAATATCTCCTCAACCTTGGCGATGAGCTGTGTTGGAAGAAAAGGTTTGACCATATATCCGTAGGCTCCGAGCTTGAGCCCTTTTTCCATATCAGCAATCTGTCCTCTTGCCGTCAGAAACAGCAGCGGTATTTTGGCGGCAAGCCCCTGTCTCCTGATATTTGCAAGCAATTCAAACCCGTCCACAAATGGCATGGATATGTCGGCAATTATCATATCCGGAAGTTTCTTTTCAAGCAGGGCAAGCGCTTCCTTCCCGTTGGCCGCGGGTAAAATGGTATAATCGTATGAAAATGTTTCTTCAAGCACGCCAAGAATGTTGGGTTCATCATCCACGATCAGGATCGTCCCTTTGTTTTGCATGTTTATCCCTCCTATTATTTTTGCCGGCCGGTCAATGTTCACGGCAGTCTTCCGCAATTTCGGCATAAAAAAAGACCAGTCAACATTTTGCCGCATCAAACTTACGATGCTTCATCCAGTTGACTGGTCTGCATTGCGCCGTCGGAGCTTCACATCTTACATCCGCCGCTTTTATACGGTGCGGCTATGACTGCTTCCGCGCCGTTTGATTTCAATGTTATTTGGTGGCACTGTTTATACTGAAAAGGCCAGCACCGAAGCCGGGCCGCTGCCGCGGCTAAAATCAACGCTCCTGATATTTTTCGGGCTGATTTTATAAACGGCAATCTTATCCAATTCGCCCTTTTCAACCCTCTGCTTGAAATTCTGATTTTTATTGCCTAAAACGGTTACTGCGCTATCCAGTCCCGGTTTGTCTGAAAGCAGTGTCGCCTCGCCGTTTACGGATACATACTTGAATTTCGCGCGTTCCTGCCCTTCATGCTGAAAAAACACGGCAACGTTACTGTTCTTTTCGATCTGTTTTACCTTGTCGGTTTCCTTTCCCGTGGAAAAGTAGATGTTCAGGCCGTCATTCGCAAAACCGCCTATGGTCCTTAAAGCAGGCACTTTGCCGTCCTTAACCGTGGCAAAAACCGCCCATTTTGCACCCGCAATATAATCCGCTATTTCCTTCTCAAGCTGTTTATCCGCCATTGCCAAACCTCCTTGAATTTAAATTTATTTTTTAATAATAATTTTGTTCAATAGCCATCACCTTTCAGGCTGTTTATCCTGCCTTCAGTCAATAAATTAATTGTCTTCCTGAAATCCGACAATATGTCTTAGGCCCGCGGCAATTCTTAATTCCTTTGCCTTATCCGTTGCTTCCCACGTAAAATCACTGTCTACCCTGCCAAAATGGCCGTGTGCCGCCGTCTTGCGATATATGGGCCGGCGAAGGTTTAGTGTCTCCCTGATTCCTTTTGGCGTGAGCTTAAACACATATTTTACCGCCTCCTCTATCCTGCTTTCATCCACTTTTCCCGTGCCAAACGTGCTTACCAGCACGGAAGTCGGCTCCGCAACGCCGATTGCGTAGGATAACTGTACTTCTGCTTTATCCGCAAGCCCGGCAGCCACTATGTTTTTAGCTACATACCTTGCCATATATGCCGCCGACCGGTCAACCTTGCTTGGATCCTTTCCGGAAAAGGCTCCGCCGCCGTGCCGTCCCATTCCGCCGTATGTATCCACTATTATTTTCCTGCCTGTAAGCCCTGTGTCGCCTTCCGGCCCGCCAACCACAAACTTTCCCGTGGGATTAATGTGGATTTTTGTTCTTTTTGATATGAACTCTTTTGGAATTACCGCGTCAATAACATGCTTTTTAATATCAATACGCAGCTTCCTAATATCAACCTCGGCATGCTGGTTTGAAATAACTATGGCTGAGACTTCTTTTGGTTTGCCGTTCTCATATCTTACCGATACCTGGGACTTCCCGTCCGGCCTTAGATAGGGTATTATTTTTTTCTTCCTGACTTCCTCCAACCTTTCGGTCAGTCGGTTCGCGTAAACAATCGGCCACGGCATAAGTTCCTTTGTTTCATTTGTGGCGTAACCGAACATCATGCCCTGGTCCCCCGCGCCTTCTTCCTTATTGCTTTTCTTTCCACCCGCGTTTGTCACTCCCCGGCTTATGTCAGGCGATTGCTTTGAAACCGATATCAATATATTGCAACTGAAAGGGTCTATGCCGTCTTCTTTTGATTTGTACCCTATATCCAGCAGGGTATCGCGCACTATTTTCTGGAAGTCAAGCACCGCAGTGGTCGTGATCTCCCCCGCAACAACAACAATGCCCTTTGCCAGAAGCGTTTCGCAGGCCACCCTTCCCTTACTGTCCTGCCTTAAAACTTCGTCAAGTACAGCGTCTGAGATCTGGTCCGCCACCTTGTCGGGATGCCCGCTTGTAACTGATTCCGAAGTAAAAATTCCGTCTTTGACTTCCATTTTAACAATCCTCCTCTGATGATTTTATTACCCTCTGAGCTGGAACTTTATCGGCAGGATGACTTCGCATGGAATCGGAAGCCCCTGCGCGTTATATGCCGGTGTGAATATTCCATTTTTTACCTTGCGAATGGCCACTTCATTTAATATCTGGCATTTGCCCTGTAACAACGTCACGTCATTTACTTTTCCCGAAGAATCTATCCTGACCCTTAAAATCACACGGCCATCATTGCCTTCCTGCCTTGCAACTGCCGGATAATCGTCCGGCGATATAAAATTGGCTATCCATTGCGGCCGACGTGCCGTATTGGCCGCCTGAACCCAGACTTCGGTTGGCACCGGCACCGGAGTCGGTGTGCTAACCTGCTGGACTTTAGGCAAAGGCTGCACTTTATTATCCGAGATTATCCATTCATCCTCCGGTGTGGGCCGCGCCCTTGCGGCATCCGGCGGTGGCACCGACGACATGTCCAGCTGCATGAGCTCATATTTCGCGTTTATGTGCAGGAATCCGAAAGCCCACAAATATAAAGTTCCGGTTATTACAAGATGTACAATCAATGAAAGCGTCGTGCCTGTAAAAAGATTTTCCCTGAATTTTTTCATGATTTATTACCTTTGCGCCGCAAGCGCCACATGCTTGATCCCGGCGAGTTTTATTGCGTCAATAACAGCTATAACCTGCCTGTAACCGAGCTTATCATCAGCCGCAAGCGTCACCTTTACGTCGGGATTTGCCTTTACTTCGTAAGAAAGCGCGTCCCTTAAGTTATTCAGGTCCGTTTTTGTATCCCTGAAATACAGGATTCCTTTGGCGTTTATCACAATGGTCAGACTGGCCGTTGCCACTTCGTCCGTCGCAGCCGTCTTTGGAAGGTTTACCTTCAGCGACTCCTGTGAAACAAAATTTGCCGTCACCATGAATATAATGAGCAGTACCATCATTATATCAACCATCGGGGTTACATTTATTCCGGTTACGGTTCCGTCATCATTTTCTTCAAGCGCGCTCATATCCTCACCTCTTCTTCAAACTGGGTCCTTACCGCCCTGAGCAACCGCCCACCGGTTTCGTCCTTTAAATAGACCTGGAAAAGATGTGTCACACTGTTTGTGTTTGCCAGCTTTTTTTTGAGGTAGGTCTGAAAAACATTGTTTGCGACAACAGCCGGTATTGCCACGAGTATGCCGAATGCCGTGGCTATCAGCGCTGATGAAATTCCCGCCATGACAACCGACACCCCTGAACTTCCGCTTACGGCAAGATCATTGAATGCTTTTATAATACCCAGAACCGTCCCGAAAAGCCCGACAAACGGAGCATTATTTCCAAGAGTTCCGAGTATGATCAGGTTCCTGTCGAGCTGGCTGCGTTCCAGCGCCAATTTTGATGTCATGGCCTCTTCCACAGATGCAGGCCCCTTAAAAAGGTTGTTCAAACCGGCTCCGGCAACGCGTGATTCAATCGTATTCACTCCCTCAATCAAATTCCTTGCGCCTGAAAGGTTCCCTTCCTCAAGAAATCCGGTAAGGCTGTCAAGGAACCATGAAAAATTCAAATTATTCTTGCGAAAAAACCACCACCGTTCAAAAATAACGCCGATGGAAAAGACGCTCGCCGCCAAAAGAATCCATAATACCCATACATCTCCAACCAGTGCAAGCTTTTTAAAAATTTCCGTCATAACACTACCCTCCACTAATTTTTTTATACAAAAAAAATGACCACTCAACCTTTGTTCCGGCAATTAATATTAACTATTGCATTGACGGAGCTTCCAGTTGACTGGTCAGTTATTTCCACGTCGTCTTTGTAAATCCAGTTAAAATCTTTGTTGCATTACCCTATCATCTCTATTGAGATAATATACATTAAAACATTTATTTGTCAATTATTATTTTAAATTATTTTATCCGCCCTAAAAATTTGTTAAATATAAGTTTTGTGCCTCCGCAGCGCCAATCGTTTTATTAATTGCCGCAATCCTTCCGCCGATATTTTCCGCCATTGTAATCTCGGTTATCATTGCAAATATTTCCGCTCCTGCCGCGGATACTTTTCGTATATTACTGGTTTTAATACCCCCCATAACAGTAAATGGAATGGTAATTTTATCAGCAATTTTTTTAAGTTTAAAGCATCCAATTTGTTTATATTTGCTGATGTCCTTTGTTTTTGTCCTAAAAATCGGGCCAATATTGATGTAATCAGCTCCACGTTTCATGGCCAAAGCGGCTTCTTTCATGCAGTGCGTTGAAATTCCTATAATAAGTTCCGGGTATTTTGCACGCACTTCTTCTACACTCATGTCATCCTGCCCGAGATGGACTCCGTCAGCTTTAACCATATATGCTATATCAGGAAAGTCATTTACTATAAAAATCGCCCCGTAATGAATTGTCAACTTTCTGTATTTAATGGCAAGTTTGATTAATTTATCGCGGTTCATATTTTTTTCCCTTAACTGCACAATTTTTACACCGGCCTTCAGGACATCCTTAAGTGTATTTATAGATGAGCCGTTGAGGCAAAATTTTTCCGTTATAACCGCGTAAATCCTTTTTTTATCGAATTTTTTTTTCATCAACCGCCACCCACAAACCTTATCAATTCAACCATGTCGTTTTCGCTAATTATGGTTTTTTCAACCCGCCCCCGTTCTATTATACTTCCGTTTATTTCAATGACTGTCGTTTCTTTGATTAAACCGTATTTTGCCATCAGTCCGACTAATGTTGTTCCAAAATCTTCTTCTGATATTTTTCCGTTTAAGAGTATCTTCATTTTATTTTTTCGTTTAAGGAAATATCCCAGTCCTTAAAAACCGGATAATACCCTCTTTCGCTTATGAACAACGTTACTTCTTCCACGGTTCTTGTATCATTAACCATAAACTGTTCACCTGAAGCCTCCGGGTGTATTTCATAACCTCCGGGGTTTGTTTTTGAACCGGCGCTCAGGCGCGTGACGCCAAAACCTATCATACTATCCCTGAATACCGCGCTCTCCCGTGTCGAAAGGTTTATTACGGCGTGTTCAAGATAAATTCTTGCGGTAAAAATCATCTGCCTTAGTTCGGTTTCCGATACCGGGGCAATCTCCGTCTTACAACCTCTTGCCGGCGTTATTCTCGGAAAACTCAGCGCTATATCGGATCTCCAGTATTTTTTTGAAAGATATTTTGCATGGGAAAACATCAAAGCGGCTTCCTTGCGCCATTCGCTTAAGCCCAGCAAAGCGCCGATACCTATAAACCGGAAACCCGCCTGTGCCGCACGCTCGGGCGCCTCCAGCCTGTAGCGGAAGTTTTTTTTTGGTCCTGTTTCATGAAGCTTTGCATACAAGGTTTCATCGTATGTTTCCTGGTAAATAACAAGACCTGTAGCACCTGCCTTGACAAGCCTTTCATATTCAGGAATATCCATTGGATATACCTCAAGGGATATTTGCGTAAAATATAAGGAGGCTATTTTAATGACATGCTCCATGTATCCGACCCCGGCTTTAGCCGGGGCTTCCCCGGTAAGCAACAGTATATTTTTCATGCCGGTGGCCGCTATTCTTTTCATTTCTATTTCCGCCTCGGCAATAGTCAGTGTATTACGGGGTATTACGGCATTAACATTAAACCCGCAGTAAGAACAGCTGTTTGAACATTCATTTGACAGGTACAATGGAATATAAAGATTAATGTTTTTCCCAAAATGGGTGTCTGTCATCTCCTTTGCCCTGGAAGCTAAAATGTCAATATGCAGCAACGCTCTCTCGGACAGCAGGCAGAGCATATCATTAAAACTCATTCCGTCTTTTTCCAGCGCCCGCATAACCAAATCACCGTTAATGTTCTCCGTTAATCTCCCGACATTTATTTCGTTAGTTTTTAACATCTCATCATAGAAAGTTTTCATTTTGATATGCCGTCAACTGGTGAAGACGGCCTGGCTGTATCGCGTTTTGCGGCATGGCCGCCAAGATACGCCTGCCTACCTGCTTCTATGGCAAGCTTAAAAGCGCGCGCCGTCAATGGAGGCATTGGTGCCGACGATATGGCAGTGTTTATCATGCACGCATCCGCACCAAGTTCCATGGCAAGACAGGCATCTGACGGCCTGCCTATTCCCGCATCAATCACAACCGGTACGTTTGACTGTGCAATAATTATCTTTATCTGGTCTATTGTTGTGAGTCCCTTATTGCTTCCTATAGGAGAGCCCAACGGCATTACAACAGCGCATCCCTCGTCTTCGAGTTTTTTTGCAAGCACGGGATCAGCATTCATATACGGCAGGACCGTAAAACCGTTCTTTACAAGTATGCGCGCGGCCTTTATGGTTTCTTCAGGATCGGGCAGCAGATATCGCGGGTCAGGCGTCACTTCAAGTTTTATCCAACTTGAAAAACCCATCTGCTGTGCGAACATGGCCAGGCGCACAGCTTCATCTGCATTTTGAGCTCCGGAAGTGTTTGGAAGTATGAAAATCTTTTTTGGGTCAAGGACGCGTAATATATCCGAATCAGGTTTTTTAAGGTCAACCCTTCGTATTGCCACGGTAATAATTTCAGCACCGGACACAAAAAGGCACTGCGCCATTATTTCGTCTGAAGGAAATTTTCCGGTTCCTATCATAAATCGTGATGTGAATTCCATGTTGCCGATGCTTAACTTGTCTCCCATAAATCCTCCTGTTGTATATGCATAAATATATGCCAAAAAAATACAGGGTATGAGTGACAGGCTTGGTCTGCCTACGCCGGCATTATCCGGATCAGGTCATGAGGGTATGTTCTCAGGCGCTTTCACGCCACCCCTGTAATACAAAATTATTTTAGCATTAAATAATCGAATGTCAAATTCACATCCGTAAAATTACTGCCCGTCATAAGCCTGTACTGCTGCCGGCAGTGACTGTATTACGGCATTTCCTGCCGCAGGCAGGCCGATTAAAACAGCGCTTATTACCTCTTCACGGGATGCCCCTGCTTTTTTTGCTTCAATTACATGAAAAGGAATACCGCTGTCCAGCCGCAAAGCCGCGAGCACCGCAATATACGCAAGTGTCTCCGTCTTTTTATCCAGATTACTTGCCCCGTCGAGTTTTATGGCTGTTTCCATCCATATCTTCTGGTGCTCCGGCGCGTTCTGGGCAAAACTCATAAAAGCATTGCTTACTTTGGGGTCATTTCCCATAAAGGCCTCCTATTTTTTATAACAATTATTTCTTTTGGACAAACAAAATAATTAGAACCTCATCCATAACTATCCTGTTATTTCCTCCGTACTTACACATTTTGCGAATACACTGCCTATCGCTCCCATAAAAGCTGCATTTACCATTTCTGCCGTGACTGTGACACCGTTGAATGTCATCGGCCTCGCGGCGCAGGCATCAGCCGCCACTCTCAACTCATACCCCAGGTCAAAAGCCGCCCGAGCCGTGGTATCCACGCACATCTGCGTCATCATGCCGCAAATAATTAGTTTTTTTATACCCTTCCCTTTTAAATATTCATCAAGCCCGGTCAGCCGGAAACTGTTAGGGTAATTTTTTATGAATACTTTTTCACCGTTAGCCGGTTTTACCGTATCATTTATAAACGAGCCTTCCGACTCCGGTATCAGGTATGAAGCTCCGGGTTTTGTTGAAAAATGCCTTATATGCGCTATGAGCATCCTGTTTTCCCTGCCGTACTTGAGCAGTTGCGCCGTCTTTTCTGCGGACGCTTTTGCACCCGGCACCTCAAACTTTCCGCCGGGAAAATAATCATTTTGTATATCTACAAGAAGAATGGCTTCGCTCATTTTGCCTTCCCCCGTTTTTTCTGCTGCAATACCAAATATCGCGGATAAAAACCGTAAAGTTCATAGAAATCCAGGACATTTTCATTGCCCGCGAAAACAACTATCTTTTTTGTCTCGACTTTGTGTTTTTCCATCCATTGAAGGGCGTTCTTCATGAGGCGTTTGCCGATGCCGCTGCCCCTGAAGCCCGGGTCCACGTATAGGGATTCAATTTCACCGGTACTGTTCTTTTGAGCGGTAGAGACGCAATATCCGGCCTCTTTTTTACCGGCGGAGTCATAGGCAATTTCCACGCGCATAACTTTTTCAGCCGCCTTTTTTAACAATTCTCCCTTTCTGTCCGTAAACTTCATTTTTTTATAGTCGGTTTTGAAATGTTTAGCAAGACTTATGTGGTGCAGGTTGAGCCGCTCCCACATCGGTCTTATTCTATCCAGATCTTTTTCATCCCCTATAGTGTACTTTATAACCGTCATAAACGCCTCTTTTAATTTTTTTTAATGATACTACTTCATCGGGGACCGTACAAGCAAATTATTGCAGCTCCAATCCTGCGGCAAGTCGCAGGTTTTAATGCACCAGGCACGCTTAAAACAGTGGATAATGAATCCGTATGATCTTTTGTTATACCTACCGGTACGGGTACACCACATAGAATACCGTTGAAAGGGCTGAGAGCACCCACAAGCCGGGCGGCACTTCCTTTGCCCTGCCGGTCAGCAACTTGATCAGCGGGTATGTAATGAGCCCGGCGGTCATGCCGACGCCGATATTGTAGCTGAATGAAATCAGGGAAATGGTAACGTATGCGGGAATGAGCTCGGTGAGGTCGTTGAAATCAATTTTGGTAACGGATTTCAGCATAAAGCAGCCGATGAGAATGAGTACCGGGCCATAGGCATGAGCGGGCGTACTAGTGAGTATCGGAGTGAAAAACAGCGCCAGCAGGAAGAGAGCGGCTGCCACCACCGAAACAAACCCCGTTCGGCCTCCTTCCTCGATGCCCGAGGCTGACTCTATGTACGCGCCGCTTGTGGTTGTGCCGAATATCGGCGCGGCGATGTTCGCCAGCGCGTCAACCAGCATGGGGCGTTCGATATCGGGAAGATTTCCCTTCGCGTCGAGAAACCCGGCGCGTGATGATAGGCCGATGAGGGTGCCAATGGTATCTACAAACGCCATTATGAATATTATGAGGACCACCGGCAGCATTTTGAAGGAAAGGGCGCCGGCAATATCGAGCTTGGCGAAAATGGGAGAAATCGAAGGCGGCAATGACACCACTGCCGCGGGCAACGGCGTGATGCCGAGCAGGATAGAGGCGGCTGTTACCGTGATGATTCCGATGATGAGCGCGCCGGGAACACGCCGGATGGACAGTACAGCCATCAATATGAAACCCGCAATTGCAAGCAGAGTGCTGGTGTGTCCGAGATTACCGAGGTTCACCGGCGCCCCCGGCACCCCGAGCGCAATGATACCCACTTCATTTAACCCGATGAAGGTTAAAAACAACCCGATACCCACCGCGAATGAGAACTTGAGCGAAGCAGGGATTGACTTGGCGAGGAGTCCCCGAACCCCGAGCAGGGTGAGTATCGTAAATATTATGCCGCTGATAAAGATGGCGCCGAGAGCCACCTGCCATGTATACCCAAGCACCTTAACCACGGTAAAGGCAATAAAGGCGTTTTCACCCATGTAAGGTGCTATGGCAAACGGGCGACGCGCCATCACTCCCATGATGAAAGTGCCAAACGCCGCCGACAGTATGGTCGCTGTTGTTGAAGCACCCTTGGGAATTCCCGCCGCCTCAAGTATGGCGGGGTTAACGATAATGATGTATGCCATGGTAAGAAATGTTGTGATACCCGCAACGATTTCGGTGCGGTATGTGGTGTGGAGCTTTTCAAATTCAAAGTATTTTTTCATATTGTTCCTTTCCTGTACGGATGATTTTTTTCCTGCTTAAACATATACCTCTATTTTTTTTCGGCGTCCGCGTCCGCGGGAGCCGGGAGCGCGCCCAGGAACGCAATCACCACCCGGGCCGAATTCTCCGCTGCAAGCGAGCCGAAAATACGTATTTTATTTTTCCCGCTGCCGCCGCCCGCAAGATCTGAGAGGGACCGAAACGCGATATAGGGGATCTGATTAACATATGCGGCAATGGCAACCGCGGCTGTTTCCGAGTCGAGGGCATCGGCGTGGAAGGTTTCCCATACATAAGCGCGGTACTCCGCGTTATCCACAAATGTCGGGCCGCTTACCCCGTTACCGCCTATGACGATGACCGGCTTATAATCGAGGCAGGAGCCGTCAGCAGCACAGGCCGCAAGTGTTACTTTCGACGCAACAACGCGGGCAGTTTCCAGCGCTTCTGTGTCAACCGGGAACCAGAACCGCTTTTCAATTTCGCCGGGTTTGGCGCCGGGTGAAACCACACTTGTATCATGCGGAAACATCATGCCGAAATTTGGAAAGTTCCCCTTGTGAAAGCCGGCGTCCCACCCGTTACCGGATGCCCGCGCAAAGGCCTGCTCCTGGTAGGAGCCCCACTGCGCGCACACCGTAACATCGCCGATATGCAGTGATGGATTCACCCCGCCCGCTATACCTGAAAACACGACGAGGCGTATATTATAGGTGTCGAAAAGTGACTGGGCGGTAATGGCGGCATTGACCATGTTGATACCGCTGAGCGCGAGCACCACGGGTTGCCCTGCGAGCGTACCCACGTAGGATTGCCGCCCGTGTATAACATTGGTTTGTGTAATTTGCGTTTCCCCCAGAAACTTGTTAAGTTCTCCGTCAAAGGCAGAGATGACAAGAATTCGCGGAGGTTGGGCTCCGGCTGCCCACGCCATGGAGCCGAACAGCAGAAGAAAGAGAACACTTGTTCTTAGTATGATACCGTGTAACTGTTTGTGGCGAACTGATGTTCGAATCATTATACTGCCTCCTTTTGGTGTCAACCTGTATGCAATTAATTTTTATTGTTTCGGTTGCGTCCGGTTATCCGGCAGGCAGTAACTGTTTACTTTCATCAGCGCGCGAGGGTTGTCCCTTTTTGTGCGGCGCTATTTTTTCTGTTTCAATTACCATCAATTCCATGGAGCTACTATAGATGAATGTTATAATTTGTCAAGTTGAAAAATATTTTTAAAGAGATTAATCTGTCTTTTCTGCATTGGAAGAATAACAAAACCATGCCAGTGCTATAATCGCTGGATATAGGATCGTCCACTTGACAAAAACAAATACTGCCAAAGAAAATATTAAAGACACTATACTGACAAACACTCCAAACCTGCTTCCTTTCAGCAGTTTTATCCCGGCCGCGCAGCCTCCTATGTAGGTCAGGATAAAGGCCGCGTTTGGCAGTTGTATCAGGGTTGAGAGCGATATTATCCTGACACTGAATACGGCCAGTAGCAATGAAAAACATACAGCCAAAAATATCAAACCTCCTGCCGGGGTGTTGTGTTTTCTTGACAGGTATGAAAGCTTTTTTGGGGCGTATCCATTTGTTGATAAGGAATACACGAGGCGCGCTATGGCGCCTATGTATGCGATGGCCGGTGACACGCATACGAACAGGGCCGCAAACCCGGCAATCACCGCACCGGGCAGTCCGAAAGTTCTTTTGATGACGTATATAAGCGAGACATCCGACATGGAAGCGCCATAGCTGTGCGTGCCGACAATCACAAAGGCTGTCAAAAAATATACGATACTGATTGTAACTGCGGCAAGAATGGTTCCCAAAACCGCATCGCGTCTTGGGTTTTCAAATTCCGAGGACATATTTGATACGGCTTCCCAGCCGATAAAACACCAGAATAAAATCGTAAGTGCGGTGCCCACGCTTGCCGGACCGTTTGGCACAAAGGGTTTCAGGTTGGCGTATTCTATTTTCCCAATACTTCCCGCTATTGTGGCGGTCAGCACGGCTAAAATGGTAAGTACAACCGCGATCTGGATCTGGCCCGTCAGTTTCATTCCGTAATAATTTGATAATAAGCCTGCCAATAATATAATTGCAGCTATTACCAACCGCCAGGCGTCGCTTAATCCCAGTGCGTTTGACAGATATCCGGCTCCGGTGAGCGCCAAAACCGGTGCCCCGACCACCACGGCCATTACAAAAAACCAGCCGAACAACGAACCTGTTTTTGGATTAAAAGCTTCCGCCACAAAGTGCGCCACGCCACCGGCGTCCGGGTACTTTGCGGACAATAAAGCCATTGTCAAAGCCATTGGCATAACCAGAACCGCCATTATTCCCCACGCCAGCAACGAAGCAGGCCCGGCCACTTCCGCGGCTATGCCAGGGATTATAAGTATCCCCGAACCAAGTACCGAGCCGATATAAAGCGCCACTATCTGCGGCAGTTTCAGGTTCGCCTTAAATTTTCCGTTATCTTCCAATTTATACTCCCCTTCTTTTACATTTTCGCCGGTTAAAAGCCCCGTCTGCCGACAATCAACGTATATAATTCACTACATCATAATTCCTTTTTGGTGTTCCGGGAACCGGTTCTTTCTTATACCCCATGGCTACGCCATAATAGGGCTCATAATCTTCCGATATTCCAATTTTTTCGGCTTCTCCATTTACCTTAAAACCAAAAGTTGCAAATCCCAGCCATACCGAACCAATATTTAAGCTCTCTGCCGCAAGCAGCATGTTCTGGATTGCGGCGCTGCAATCTGCTTTCCATGATATTGCATCCCTGCGCCCCGACACTATGATAAGCGTGGGAGCATTATATGTTATATCAAACACGGGATTGTTTCCGGATTTTTTGATCCAGTCCACGTCTGATTGGGACATAACCTGTTTTGAAATATTATTCACGTGTTTAATAACGGCCATGCTCTGTATCACCGTAAAATGCCAGGGTTGTGTATTGTGTCCGCTCGGCGCATGTATTGCGGATTCAATTATTAAGTTAAGTTCTTCCTGTTTTATCTGTTCCGGCTTAAAACTCCTGATGCTTCTTCTTTGCTTTATTGTTTTAATGACTTCATTCATGTTTTTCACCCGCTTTTATTTTTTTATTCCCGTGTTTTCTTTTCTATTCAGTCCTGGTTTTAACCCCGATACATAAATTGAATTCAAAGCCGGTAGAATCGGATTGCCGGTCGTTCGATTTAAACTGTAATAAATCCACTGTGTTTTTCGTAAGTCATTAATAATTCCCGCCTCTTTAAGGACTCTCAGAGCCTTTGAAACAGCCGATTGTTTCATTTTAAGGGCGTCCACGATCCTGCAAACACATAAACTTTCATTTTCCATCAAAAGGCCCACTATCCTGAATCTTGTTTCATCTGCAAGTGCTTTTAACGCTTTGATTTGAGCATTCACCGGCAACCTCCTTTAAAATTCTTATATGAACATATAGCAATATATAAACTTCGTCAAGTCATTTTTTTAGAATTTTGAACCGCTGCATATATCATCAGTTGCTATTTTTTCGGGATGAGTTGCAATAACTTCATAAAAAAAGTCGAAATACCGGTATTCTTTCCATTGCTATATTAAAATCAACGTACGGCTATCGCGTCTATTTCCACCGAAATATCTTTCGGCAGCCTGGATACCTCCACGGTGGTCCTTGCCGGAAGTTTTTTTCCAAAGCGTTCGTTTAATACATCATTAATGAACTTTATGTCATTTAAGTTCTTTAAAAATACCGTCAATTTTACCGTTTTTTCCAGGGAACTTCCGGCGGTTGTGAGAACAGCCTCAATGTTGTCCACCACAACCTGCGTCTCCCTGAGCGCCCCTTCTGTCACAAGCGCGCCAGTGCCCGCGACAACCGGTATCTGTCCCGAAACAAATATTAGATCTTCCGCAATTACAGCCTGTGAATAAGCTCCCTGCGGCGCAGGCGCGCCTTTTGTCAGAACGATCTTTTTTTCCATGAAAAAACCTCCTCGTTTTTTTAATTTTTAAAAGCCGGATCGCTGCCATTTATCAAGCCACGGGGCGTAAAGAAATTTTTCCTCGCCGCCGCAAAACTTTTTGGTAACGGCAATTAAATCGTCGGCCGCCTTTTTTATGTAATCAATATCCGTCGAGGCATTTCCCTGGACAACATAAAAACAATCCTTGGTTTTCACCGTCACTTTTGTCTTTTCAACCTGCCTTGTCTCAAGCCTGCATATTATATCGTTTGCGTCGTCCACATACGCATATTCACCGGCGGAAATTTTTTTTGGTCCATCCGAGTCGATCGGAAAAAACTTTTCCGTCCCGTTTGTAAATCTCAGATGTATATTGCCCGTGATATTTTTGGCATCATGCGCGCCCATGGCAAGCCGACTTTTGACGGAAATCAAATTATAAATGTCAACCACGGTGTTTATGGCCGGCAACCTTCTGTGTTTGAGCAGGAAATAGAGAAGATTCTCGGACGCGGAAATGTTTTTTCTGTTCGGCACACCGGCTTTCGTGTGAAGCGTCCGGAATCCCTCAAGTATCGGATCGTTTTCGATTGATTGTGGCGACAATTCCTTTAATTGCTCCCCGACTGTTTCCGCAATGAAAGCGTCCAGTTCACGGTCCGAATCCTTGACAGAAAGTCCGCGCATCACAAAGTACGCTCCTGTCAGCCCCAGCACCAGCATATCCGGCGAAATGTCAAAATCCAACGCTGTGTTTTCCATGCTTTATCCTCCGTGCTCCCGATACTAAAAACCGATGTTAAAGTCCTTCCGGCTTTGCGTCGGAATGAACAGCCTCTATCCTTACCCCGGCCAGGTCGTTTTCTGATATGCCGAATTTTTTTCCGGACAATTTTTCAGCTTCCTCTATTATTGCTGCCGCGTCAAAACGGTGGTATTTCATAAGGTGTCTTTTGCTGGCGCCGTGGCTGAATGTATCCTGCAATCCGAGCTTTACCAGCTTTTTGGCGACCCCGTACTCGACCATTTTTTCGGCAATTATCGTTCCCAGTCCCCCTATGACAGTGTGGTTCTCCACGGTTATCACGCCGTATTTGGGAATATTAAGCAGTTCTTCTATTACAGGATTGTTAAAGGGCTTCAGCGTCGATATATGGACGTGGCATACCGAAAGCCCGCTTTTTTTTAAAATGCTGACTGCCCTGATAGCCTCTTCCGTGCAGATGCCGGAAGAAAATATCAGCAAATCGTTTCCTTGCGAAATGATGCGGGGCGTATCGAGTTTTATCGGGTCGTTCTTGTCAAACAACCTTGGTATCTCGCCGCGCAGTGCCCTTACGTAAACGGGTCCCGGAATATCATAAACAAGGTCGAACATTGATTCCACATCCGTTGCGTCTCCCGCTTCGAGAATTGTCATGTTTGGAAGAGACCTCATGACCGCAATGTCCTCGATTGCCTGATGGGAGGCTCCTCCCGGCGTCATAATACCTGGAAGAAATCCGAACATTTTCACGGGCACGTTGGGATACGCGACCGACATTGCTATCTGGTCATAAGCCCGCCTGTAAATAAAAACCGCAAAAGTATGTATAAAAGGTATAATCCCATCGCGCGCCAGCCCACCGGCAAGAGAGAGCATGTTCTGTTCCGCTATTCCGCATGTATAAAACCTTTCACGAAACTTTCCCTTAAAATGAGTTGCTTCACAGGAATCGGTCAGGTCAGCTGTAAGGACAACAAAATTCCTGTTTTCATAACCGTATTCCTCAAGACGTTTTGAGTGTACCTGTGATAATATTTCCATTATTTAGCTCCTTTTAATTTATCAAGTTCCAACTGGAAACGTTCCTTGTCTGCTTCATTTCTCATCCTGAGATAGTGCAGTTTGCCGCGGTTTATCATCAATTCCGGAACCCCTCTCATAGGATCTGTGTCGCATAAAACCACAAGCGGTTTTTCTTTATGCGGTGTTTCAGCTGCTTTATAAAGCGCTTCTATGTCATGCCCGTCGACCTTCACCACTTCTGCGCCAAAATCCCTTAATTTATCGCCAAGAGGGCCCAACTGCATTACGGAATTGACAGCGCCGTCGCACTGCTGCCTGTTGACGTCAACAAATATTCCAACTGTATCCATTTTATAATGATTCATGAACTGAAAAGCCTCCCACACCATTCCTATCTGGAATTCCCCGTCCGACATAATGAGCCAGGTTTTCCCGGTTTCCCCCTTTGAACGTCTGGCAAGCGCCATGCCTACAGCCTGGCTTAAACCCTGGCCGAGCGAGCCTGTCATGACTTCCATACCGGGTGAGTGTTCGGCGCCTATCTGCTCCAGAGTAGAACCGTCCTTATTGAACTGGGACATTGATTTTTCCTCGAGCCGTCCGGCTTCAATTAATGCCGCATAAAGGACCAGTGAATAATGCGTCGGCGAAAGAATAAACCGGTCGGCATACCTTTTATGCGCGCCGTTAAAATAATAGCCCGGTACATAATTTTTGTTATGATCCGAAGGAACGCCGGAAAACGGCTCCGGGATAAGCGGGCCAGCAACTGGTTCAAGGTTCATTATGCCGCCAAAAAGACAGGCAAAAATTTCCGCCGAAGAGCAAGCCTGGCTCATATAACCGCCGTTATTTTGAATTATGTATTCCAGAACGCGCGTTCTGACGCCGTTTGCGAATTTCTTTGCCCTGAGTTCTTTTGTGCTCATCAGTTCTCCTTTGCGTCCGGTTTAAAACCATTTAATCCTTTTATCTCCCTTATCCCATTGCCCGCAATACCGCAATTTCCAGCGCGGTTAAGCCAGAACGTTTTAAGCCCGGCTTTTCTGCCGGCAATGGCGTCTATATCCAGCCTGTCGCCGACGAAATAGGCCTCTGAAGGCTTGCATCCGGCCTTATTACAGGCGTATTCAAATATCCCGCAGTCGGGCTTTGAACAACCCGCCCTGTCGGCTATAGCAAAAACCGAAAAATACTTCAATATTCCGGTCCCTTTAAGTTTTTTCATCTGCTGGATAGTTTTACCGTTGCTTATCACGCCAAGTCTGTTGCCTTTCAGCTCTTCCAGGCATGGAAGTACATCCGGAAATGCCCTTACATATTTTTTATAATATGCCTGATATTCCCGGAACGCCGCTCTTGCGCCTGTAAGGGTAATTTTACAACCGTATGCCCCAAATAAAGCTGACATTCTTTTAAACCTGTTTCCGTCAAAGGTAAGCATGCCTTTTTCGTACAACGTCTTATACTCGCGTGTAATCTTACGCCATACCTCAAAAAACATCTTAAATTTTCCGCCAAAAACGTCCCGGTGCATGTACATAAATTTTTTTATCGCAACTTTTTCCGCCGTACTGTGGTCCAGCAGGGTTTCATCAATATCAAAAAAAATCCATTTCATGAATTAAATACCCCCGCCTTTCACCACGTACTGATCATCGTCATAACGGATCTTTTCTGACTTTTCGATCTGTACGACACGGGAATTATGCACGGTAATGGTAACAGAACCGTATTTTACCCGTTTAAAGCCTTTGATACC
>Ga0224557_1001614_pt1 | contig 21201 bp, 22 predicted proteins | sample 714S31014metaG_FD_180677 | JGI IMG/M metagenome (GOLD analysis project Ga0224557, IMG submission 180677) | Peat soil microbial communities from Stordalen Mire, Sweden - 717 S3 10-14 | ecosystem: Environmental > Terrestrial > Soil > Wetlands > Peat | place: Sweden: Norrbotten County, Stordalen...
CACATTAACACAGATTGGCCGTAGTGTGAACACGCCCTAGGACAGCTGCACGCAAAATCCACTAACAAAATGGTTTCAACTGCTGCCCTTACTCCCGCCCCTTCACCGGGTCATACAAATACCGATCGCTGGTTTGTCCCCAGCGCCTCGTTGTACAAGCCGGTCGCCCCAGCCTCTCAGAGATCAGCCGTAAACTTCCGCCCCCCGTAAAATATTCCGAGGATCAGGACCCGTTTCTCTACCACCTTGAAATAGATTGTGGCTCGGCGCTCAAATCCGGTCGTACGGATGCCGGGAGCAAGGTCGTCGCGCATGGTTCCCCGAAACGGCGCAACCGCCAATGCGAGGCAGGCATCGGTGAGCCGTTGGACTATAGCGCTCCGCATTTGCTGGATAGAAGCGCTCCGCGAGGTTCGCTTCAAGCTCTTGCAGTTGCAACTCAGCCTCTACGGAGAAGAAAACCTCATAGGGCATCAGGTCGCTTGCAGCCGCTGACGCCGCCGGGCTTCGAGGTTCCGCTCTACCTGCTCGATTGGAATTGCAGACGAGGGCTTCGCCATCAGCCGGTCGTGGGCCGGAATCAACACCTCCCGCTCCCAGTGTTCCCGCTCCTCGGACTCCTGTTTGAGCGCCATCAACCCTTCGTGGATGACATCGCTCTCGGAGGCGTACTCGCCACTTCGTACTTTGCCGCGAATGAACTCGATTGCCGCTTCGTCGGTGAGCGTAACGCGGATCTGGCTTTGTGGCATATCCCCCTCCTGTCTGCGATGATACGCGCGGGCGAGTGGAAGATCACTCGGATTTCGCCCCCTACTCCCGCCCTTTCACCCGGTCGTATAAATAGCGGTCGCTGGTCGTGCCCAGGGCTTCGTTATAGAGTTCCGTCGCGCCGGCGGCCTTCTTCAGTTCCTCGCTGAACTCGTGGATAGCGTGCAGGTGGTCCGCCGTCGCCGGAATCTCCATCCTCGGCGTCTTCAGGAACTTCTGGTAGCCCTTGTCCACCAGCCGCGCGATCTGTCCGCCCAGCAGCCATCCGGGCCGGGCGAGCACCAGCGTGGTCCCGTCCGGGGCGGCTGCAATCTCCGCCGCAACGCCGTACTTGCGGACCTGAAAGGCTTTAGCGCCGTTCCCTGAACCGTCTTTGGCGGCGGAAACATCAAATTGGCTGCCGGCGAGCGTTGCCAGCGCGACGGTAAAAGTTGGCGGCGGGATCTTCTTGGACATACGTTTGGATGCCTGTAGACTCAATTAACTGTCGCACATCCGGTGCCTCGCTACAAACCGGAATCGGCACAGCGGTTAGCCGGCCGCCGGGAATGTCTGCAAGGTTCTTGGAATGAAGGGAAAGCTTTGATGATTGCAACGGCGCGCTCCTTTGGAGCGACCCTGCTGGAACGCATCGGCAACACGCCCCTGGTCAACCTGGAGCGGCTGACGGCGCATCTTCCCGGCGTCCATATCGCGGGCAAGGCAGAGTGGGCGAACCCCGGCGGCTCCGTGAAGGACCGGGCCGCGGCGGCGATCGTGCTCGACTTCCAGCAGCGCGGATTGCTCAAGTTTCACCATCCGCCGGGCACTCACGGCCGGGCCCTGATGGATGCCACCAGCGGCAATACCGGCATTGCCTACGCCATGCTGGGTGCGGCGCTGGGCTTTCCGGTTACGCTGTGTGTGCCTGCCAACGTCTCGGCGGAGCGCAAGCACATCCTCGCCGCCTACGGCGCGCAGGTCATATGGACCGACCCGGCGGACGGATCGGACGGCGCCATCCGCACCGCCCGTGCCCTGGCCGAAGCCGAGCCCGAGAGCTATCTGTACGCCGACCAGTACGGCAACGAGCAGAACTGGAAGGCCCACTACCGGACCACCGCCAACGAAATCTGGAAGCAGACCGAGGGCCAGGTCACCCACTTTGTCGCCGGCCTGGGCACCAGCGGCACGTTTATGGGCACCACCCGCCGGCTGAAGGAACTCAACCCAAAGATTCAATGCATCTCCATGCAGCCGGACTCGCCTTTCAACGGATTCGAGGGGCTCAAGCACATGGCCACGGCGATTGTGCCGCCCATCTACGATCCCAACCTCGCTGACGTCTCCATCCTGATGGAGACCGAGCGCGCCTACGCCATGGCCAAGGAGCTTGGCCGCAAGGACGGTCTGCTGGTCGGGGTGTCGGCGGCCGGTGCGGTGGCCACGTCGCTGCAGATTGCCGAGCAGGAGGCCCGTGCCGGACGCGAGGCGGTCATCGTCACCATCCTCTGCGATTCCGCCGACAAGTACCTCAGCGAGCGCTTCTGGCGGGAGGGGTGACGGCGATGTTGAAACTCAGCTACGCGGACTACCAGGCCCTGCGCGCGCACGGCGAGCAGACCTATCCGCATGAGTGCTGCGGCGTTCTGCTGGGCAACGCCGCGCCGGATGGGAACCAGGTCCGCCGCATTGTGCGCGCCGGCAATACCCGCAGCGACCGCGCCCACGACCGCTACAACATCGCCCCGGAAGAGCTCATCCGCATCCAGCGCGAGGCCCGCGGCCTGGGCCTCGATATCGTCGGCTTCTACCACTCCCACCCGGACTGTCCGGCGCAGTGGTCGAAGACGGACTTCGACGAGGCCCACTGGGTTGGCTGTTCCTACATCATTACCCGCGTGGATAAGGCGAGCGCGACGGTGACCAACTCGTTCCTGCTGACCGGCACGGGCGAGGAAGACAAGCAGTTCGTCGATGAACCGCTGGAGATCGAAGTATAGGAATTGAAACAAGAGGTCGTACTCTGAAACACAGGAGATAAGCCAGGCATGAAGATTCACATTCCCACACCCTTGCGGAGCTACACCGGCGGACAACCGTCCGTCAGCGTCCCCGGCGCAACCGTGGGCGATGCATTGCAACAATTGACGGGTGCATATCCTGATCTGCGCCAGCAACTCTACACCGGCGAAGGCAAACTGCGGTCGTTCGTGAATATCTACCTGAACGACGACGACATCCGCTACCTGCCCGCGAAAGAAGCCACAGCAACCGCGGACAGCGACGAACTGACCATCATTCCGTCGATTGCCGGCGGCTGTTAGCGAACGCCCACCGGATTCCTTTGCTTGTCATCCGGATTCCTTGCTTGTCATTCCGCAGCGCAGCGGAGGAATCTGCTTTTGTAACCGAAACTGTTCGCTCCACTCAAGTTTTGTAACCGAAATGGATCACCTGCCCGCATCTCGGGCGAAGGAAATCTCGAATGGCAACTGCAACCCTACCGGAAACCGCGCTCCCCAAGCTTTCCAACGAAGAGATCTCGCGCTATTCGCGCCACCTCATCCTGCCCGAGGTCGGCATGGAGGGCCAGCAGAAGCTGAAGGCCGCCAAAGTCCTCTGCGTCGGCACCGGCGGGCTGGGCGCGCCGCTCGCGCTCTATCTCGCTGCAGCCGGCGTCGGCACGCTCGGCCTGGTCGACTTCGACACCGTCGACGCCAGCAACTTGCAGCGGCAGATCATCCACTCGACGAAAACGGTCGGCATGCTTAAAGTCGACTCCGCCGAACTCATGCTCAAGGGCCTCAATCCCTTCATGAACGTGGTGAAGCACAACACCATGCTGACCAGCGCCAACGCGCTCGAAATCTTCAGGGACTACGACATCATCGCCGACGGCACGGACAACTTCCAGACGCGCTACCTGGTCAACGACGCGTGCGTCCTCTCCGGCAACAAGCCCAACGCCTACGGCTCCATCTTCCGCTTCGAAGGGCAGGCCAGCGTCTTCGCCACCAAGGAAGGCCCGTGCTACCGCTGCCTCTACCCGGAGCCGCCGCCGCCCGGCCTGGTGCCTTCCTGCGCGGAGGGTGGCGTGCTCGGCATTCTGCCCGGCCTCGTCGGCGTCATCCAGGCCACCGAGGTCATCAAGCTCATCCTGGGAATCGGAGACAGTCTGGCCGGAAGACTGTTGCTCATCGACGCGCTGGGCATGAACTTCCGCACGCTCAAGCTGCGCAAGAACCCCGACTGCCCGGTCTGCGGCACGCATCCCACCGTGACCGCCCTGATCGACTACGACCAGTTCTGCGGCATCGAGAAGCCGAAGGCGGTCGGCCCGCTCGAGATCGCGCGCGACAAGGCGGTTGGCGGGGCCGCGGCTGTCGACGGCATCCCCCAGATCAGCGTGGAGGAACTCAAGCGCAAGCTCGACGCGAAGGAAGATTTCTTCCTGCTCGACGTGCGCGAGCCGCACGAAGTCCCCATCGCCAATATCGGCGCGCCCCTCATTCCGCTCGGCCAACTGGAGCAGCGCCTCGGCGAACTCGCCGCCTACAAGGACCGCGAGATCGTCATCCACTGCCGCTCCGGCGCCCGCAGCCAGAAGGCCGCACTGATCCTCAAGAATGCCGGCTTCACCCACCCGGAAAATCTCGCCGGTGGCATTCTCGCCTGGGCCGACAAGATCGACCCCACCATGCCGAAGTACTAGGCCGCGGCCCTTCGTCTTACACGGTCCGCTCGTCGAAGATCAGCATCTGGGCCACGCCCAGCGTCGCTGCGTCAGCCCCCGCGGCCTTTCCCTCCGGGCTCGCGAACGCCGCCTCAATCGCGGCAACGCTGTCGAAGTATAGCGTGGCGATGAGCTGGTAGGGAGATGGACCCGAAGGCGTCAGTACCGGGCCCTGGCTGGTCTCGTACTTCCGCAAGCCCGGGATCTTCTTCGCGAGCGGCACGTGCTGGTCAAAGTAATACTTCTTGAACGCTGCTACATCGGGCGCATTGTTGTACATCACAAGTAAGCGGGCCATGGTTATTTATCCTTGTCGTCGATCGTCAGGATCTGCAGGCAGAGCGGCCGTTCCAGCATGCGGTCCATCTTCGCCTGTTCTGCTGCCCCTCAAGAAGAACCAGCACTGAGATTATGCGGAAAGAGCCCGCGCTCGCTGAAAACTCTTCCCAATCGGCCTTGCACGTTCGATGCGCGTCAGACGCCTCGGTGTATTGAGAGCGTCCCACAGATCGGTCCGCCGCTGCGTATTGAGCCAAAATTCGGCGGAGTTGCCAAAGACCCGCGCCAGAATCAGCGCAGTGTCTGCTGTAACCGCACGACGATCGCGGCACAGTTCGTTGACGTGTTTGCGCGGCAGGCCGCTCCTCCCAGCGAGATCTGCTTGGGTGAGGCCCATCGGCTCCATGAATTCTATAGTCAGCATCTCGCCTACAGATACCGGCTTTCTCTTAGTCGTCGTCATCATGCCCAATCTCCTCACCGATAGGAATGATCGTCCAGGTAGACCTGCTTGGCCTTCCCTTCGCTCCAGCGAAACACAAGCCGCCACTTCTCATTGACGCGGATAGAGTGCCAGTCTTCAAGCTTGCCGCTCAATCTTTCAAAGCGATTGCCGGGTGGTACTCGAAGATCATTGTCGATCACTGCGTCATCAAGCAATTGCAGCTTGCGGAATAGCCGGTCTCGCAGGTCAGCGGGGATCTTCTTCGAAGGTTTGTCGACCTCGAAGAAATCCTTCAGCCATGCGTCGTGCCAACTCTCAATCATCAGAATACCAGAGTACCACTAGGCGGTACATCGGGTTACCTATTCGCCCTTGTCGTCAATTGTCAGAATCTGCAGGCACAGCGGCCGCTCCAGCATGCAGTCCATCTTCGCCATCGCGGCCACCGCCTTCTCAATCGTCGAGGTCAGGCATGGCTCCGTGGTGACGACAAACGGCAACCGGTGCTTCGGGTGCCCCGTGTGCTGCAGCAGGGAATCGATGTTCGCGCCCACCTTCGCCAGTGCGCCTGCAATCCCCGCAACAATCCCCGGTTTGTCGTCCACCACGAATCGAAGGTAGTGCGGCGCGAGGAATTCGCCTGTCACTTGCCGGCGGCGTACGGGCAGCTCGACCGCGACCGAGCGCTGCGCGACCGCAAGAATATCGGAGACGACCGCGACCGCGGTAGGCTCGCCGCCGGCGCCATGGCCGGAAAAAACGACATCGCCGCCGAACCTGCCCGTTGTCACCACCATATTCTGCGTTCCATGCGACCACGCAATGGGCGATTCCAGCGGCACCAGCATCGGCGCAACCCGCGCATGCACCAGCCTTCCATCCAACTGCGCGCGGGAAACCTGGCGGATGGTGCACTTCAACTCCCTGGCGTAGGCAAAGTCGACCGCCTCGACGCTCGAGATCGTCTGCGTGGCGACCGTGTCCGGATCGAGCTCCGCCTGCATGGCAATGCGCGACAGGATGCACAGCTTCGCACGCGCATCGAAGCCGTCCACATCGGCCGAGGGGTCAGCCTCAGCGTAGCCCAGCGCCTGCGCATCGGCCAGCACCGCGGCGTAGCTCGCCCCTGTCTCCATCCGGCTCAGGATGTAGTTGCAGGTGCCGTTCAGAATGCCGCTGACGCGCGTAATCTGGTCGCCGGAAAGACCCTGCAGCACCCCCGCAATGACGGGAACGCCGCCGGCCACCGCGGCCCCATGCACCAGCTGCACATTGTGCTTTGCCGCCAGCCGCTTGAGTGCAGCGCCGCGATACGCGATCAGTTGCTTGTTGGCGGTTACCACGGATTTGCCTGCGGCGAAGGACTTCCGCAGCCAGCGTTCCGCCGGATCGAGTCCGCCCATCAGTTCAACCACGATGTCCGCGCGCGAGTTGAGCACGTCGTCGAAGTTCTCCGTCCACACCACTGAGCCGGGCACATGCTTCGCGGCGTCCGAACTGCGTTTGCGCGCGATGTTGCGGTTGAAGATGTGGCTCAGTTCGACGCCCGGAAGCTTTGCGGCCGCGAGCACGCGGGCCACTGCACTGCCGACGGTGCCGAAGCCCAGCAGTGCGATCCTGACCGGCGCGGCGGCGGTGGCGGATTTCCTGCCGGGGAGCGAGGGTGTGGTCTTCGGGCGTGAGGTCTTGCGTTGGTTTGCCATATTAGTATTCGATCTTATCCACACGCGCGCGCCATGTGTTGAAACTCTCCATCGCCTGGCCGGCCAGCAGGCGCTTCATGGGAATTCTGCGCTGGTCGATGGGACGGCTCACCTCCGCATAGAGCAGCGAGTCGTCAAAGCCTGCGGCGGAGGCATCGGCGGCGGAGTTCCCGTAAAAGATAGCGTCGCAGCGCGACCAATAGAGGGCAGCCAGGCACATCGGGCAGGGCTCGCAACTGGTGTAGACGACGCATCCGGCAAGGCGAAAATCCCCAAGCGCCTTGCAGGCCGCGCGAATCGCCATAATTTCGGCGTGGGCCGTGGGATCGTTGGTCGACGTAACTAGGTTCACGCCGGTCGCGACGATCGCACCGTTGCGCACGACCACCGCGCCAAACGGGCCTCCGGCGCCCGAGAGCACATTCTCCGTGGCCAGCGCGATGGCCCGCTGCATGAAGATGGGATCGCCTTCGATGGCTGGCCTCCTTAAATCCGCTGAACGGACGACGCGAACCAACTTAACCCTTATACCTGTGTATTTGAATGTGCAGGATAAGAAAACTGCACCTCCCGTTATTTGGGGCGAGAGCGGAGGTCGGACGAGGAGTTACTCCCGCATACTTCCCCATAGCCTTTCCCAAAAGCTAAACGGCCTAATGAAAATAACTAACTGCCCAGGCTTCGGTGAAACTGCGGGCTTGCCACAGGTATTCGGCGTAACAAAACCTTGGCGCACCAATTGCTTCATTGAGATGTTTTGGATTGTTCCCCAGGAATAATTTGGCGTGTGTGGTTGACATATCACATAATGATCAACACCGAGCAAGAGGGAGTCGCCGTATTTCACGACTGCTTTGATTGCACTATGTGATCCGCATTCCTTCTCGAAGTTGTCATTGTCATCCGTCAGGCGTAGCAACGCAATGCCGTCCTTGTCTGTCAGCAATGGTATCCAGCTTCTCGGGTCGTTTTCTGCCCGTACAAACACACAAGTAGCAGCCACAGGGCGACCGCTTCGTCCATCTAAGAGCTGGATCGTAACCGCCTGCGCGCAAAGGGTTGTGCCCAACACGATCAAGACAAGGGGTAACAAAAATTGCGCCACGTTCGCAAGAGATAGCTTATCCAACAAACAACTTCCTCGATCTGTTACCAGCATGGTGGATAGCCTCCAAGTGGCGTCATGTTCATTTGACGGCGGATAATAGCGATTATGGCACACGCGTTCATCGCCGACCGGGTGGTCACCCCACAGGGGACGCGGCGCGCGGCCGTGCTGCTGGAGGATGGGCCGGCGGGCGCTGCCGGCATCATTCGCGCAGTGTGCGAAGTGAACGAACTACCCGCTGGCGCCCACGCAGTCGACTTTGGCAGCAACGCGCTGCTGCCCGGCCTGGTGGACAGCCATGTGCACATCAACGAGCCCGGCCGCACCGAGTGGGAGGGCTTTTCCACGGCCACGCGCGCGGCAGCCGCGGGCGGCTACACCACGCTGGTCGACATGCCGCTGAATTGCCTGCCTGCAACCACGGCGGTCGCCGCGCTGGAGGCCAAACGCGAGGCCGCCGCCGGTCAGTGCCTGGTGGATTGGGCGGCCTGGGGCGGCGCGGTCGCGGACAACCAGGCCCACTTGCTGCCCCTGGCCCGCGCCGGGGTTGCCGGATTCAAGTGCTTCCTCATCTACCCCGGCTGCGACGGTTTCACCATGATCGGCCGCGAGCAGTTGCAGCGTGCGCTTCCCGCGATTGCCGAGTCCGGGCTGCCGCTGCTGGTACATGCCGAACTTGCCGGCCCCATCGACGCGGCGACGGCAACCCTGCGCGACGCGGATTGGCGCAAGCACGCGACCTATCTGGCCTCGCGTCCGGATGAGGCCGAGCTTGAAGCGATCCGCATGATGATCGACCTCTGCCGGCAGTTCCGCTTCCGGCTGCACATTGTGCACCTGTCCACTGCCCTGGCCCTGCCGGAGTTGCAAGCCGCGCGCGCACAGGGCCTGCCGATCACAGTCGAGACCTGTCCGCACTACCTGCACTTCGCCGCGGAGGAGATCGCCGACGGCGCCACGCTGCTGAAATGCGCGCCGCCCATCCGCGGGCGCGAGAATCGCGAAGCGTTGTGGCAGGGCCTGCGCGAAGGCGTAATCGACCTGGTCGCGACCGATCACTCGCCCTGCCCGCCGGCCATGAAGCGCATGGAGGAAGGCCGTTTCGACCTCGCATGGGGTGGCATTGCCGGCCTTTCCGTGGCGCTGCCCGCTGTATGGACCGAGGCAGTGCAGCGCGGCTTCGCGCTGGATGACATAGCCCGCTGGATGTCCGCGGCTCCGGCTGCGCTCGCCGGCCTGGACGCACAGGCGGGAGCACTCGAAGCCGGGCGCGAGGCGAATTTTGCGGTCTTCGATCCGGAGGCTGAGTTTGCCGTGACTTCGGACAAGCTTCACTTTCGTCATCGCATCTCGCCTTATGTCGGTGAAGTCATGCGCGGTGTCGTCCAGGCGACCTACCTGCGCGGCGAGCCAGTTTTCCGCGCCGGCGATTTCGTCTCCCGCGCGCGCGGCCGCGAACTCAAGCTATGCTAGGTCCCGACCTCTCCTATGATGACGCCCTCCTGCAGTACGCCTCTTCTTCGCTGGAACTCACTCGACGCCGAGAGTGCGGCGCGGGAGATACTTCCTTGTTGCGGCTCGCGCGCCTGGGCAGATGGCATGGCTGCGCAGCGGCCGTTTGCCTCAGCCCAGCAATTGTTCGCAGCCTCCGACGCGGTGTGGGCGGCCCTGGATGAGCCAGCCTGGCGCGAGGCCTTCGCCGCCCACCCGCGCATCGGCCAGCAGGACGCGCCCGGGGCCACCGCTCAATCGCTCGCGTGGTCCGGCGAAGAACAGTGCCCAGCCGCCGGGCCCGATGACGCCGCCAGGCTTGCCCTCGCTGAGGGAAACCGGCAGTATGAAGAGAGATTCGGGCGCATCTTTATTGTGTGCGCCGCCGGCAGGAGCGCCGCCGAGATTCTCGCCATCCTCCAGCGCCGCATGCAGAACACGGCTGCCGCCGAGATGCTCGAGGCCGCCGAACAGCAGCGCCAGATTACGCAGCTTCGCCTTCGCCGTTGGCTGGGAGTGAACTGACCATGGGAATCTCGACCCACATCCTCGATACTGCGCTCGGCCGTCCGGCGGCGAACGTTCCGGTCAAGCTTTTTGAGTTTCGCGACCATGCGGCAGGCGGTTCCTGGCACGAGATTGGCTCCGCCTTTACCGGCCGCGACGGTCGCGCGACGGCGCTGCTCGGCAACCATCCGCTCATCGCCACCGACTACAAGCTTCACTTCAATGCCGGCGCGTATTTCCACGACCTCCGCGTCCCTGCACTTTATCCTTCCATCGAAATCGTCTTCACCGTTGCCGACCCATCGCAGCATTACCACATCCCTCTATTACTGACCGCAAATGGTTACACAACCTATCGCGGCAGCTAAACCCTCTTGTTCGTCTTGAGGACAGAATGATCGAGCTCGCTGAAAACCGCTACGGAAAATCCCGCGTCCGCCTGATGCAGGTAACCCACGGCCCCGCGGGCAACGACCTGCGCGAATGGACGGTGCAGGTGCTGCTGACCGGCGACTTCGACTCCGCGCACTACGCCGGCGACAACAGCAAGATCCTGCCCACGGACACAATGAAGAACACCATCTACTCTGTGGCGCGCAACTCCTCCGCAACCTCGATGGAGGACTACGCGAAGGAGTTGGCTGACTTCCTCCTCAGCCGCAATCCTCAGGTCTCCTCGGCCTCCATCGCCATCGAGGACACCATGTGGAAGCGCCTGACCGTCAATGGCAAACCCCATCCAACCTCCTTCATGCGCGGCTCGGGCGAGCAGCGGACGACCACCGTTTCACGCGCGCAGGCGGGCGCCTTCCGCATCCACTCGGGCCTGAAGAATCTCGTCGTCATGAAGACGGCTGACTCCGCCTTCGAGGGCTACATCCAGGACGAACTGACAACCCTGAAGGAGACCGGCGATCGCCTCTTGTGCACCGCGCTTACGGCGGAATGGCGCTACACCAGCGCCATGCTCGGCTTCGATGCGACCCGTACTGCGCTGCGCGAGACCATGCTGAAGACCTTCGCCGAGCACCAGAGCAAGTCGGTGCAGGAGACGCTGTACGCGATGGGCAAGAGCGCGCTGGAATGCGTCGCGGAGGTCGACCAGATCGACCTCGTCATGCCCAACAAGCACTGCCTGCTGGTCGACCTGTCGCGTTTCGGGCAGGACAATCCCAACCAGGTCTTTGTGCCCACGGATGAGCCGTCCGGGCACATTGAGGCGCGCGTGAGGCGGAAAGCTTGAGTGCATTCGGAAAGCAGATCGTGAGTGCGGCAGCAACACAGCGGGCGCAACAGGTCATCGCCCGTTGTCGCGAACTGGCGCTTTGTTCCGAGAGCGAGGGCGAGACCACCAGGACCTTTCTCGCGCCTTCGATGCACCGCGTTCATGCGTTACTCGGCGGCTGGATGCAGGCGGCCGGGATGCAAGTACGCGTGGATGCCGCGGGAAATATGCGCGGCGTATTACCCGCGGCAGAGCCCAACGCACCGCGTCTGCTGATCGGCTCTCATCTGGACACGGTTGCGAATGCCGGTGCGTTCGATGGAGTCCTCGGCGTCGTCCTGGGTGTGGCCCTCGCGGAGGAAGTAGCCGAGGGGGTTGCGCTGGACAAGCTGCCCTTCGACCTCGAAGTCATCGGCTTCTCTGAGGAAGAGGGCGTGCGCTTCGCCAAGCCATTCCTCGGCAGTCTCGCACTCGTAGGCGAACTCGACGCGGCTGCGCTGGCTCTGACCGACCGCAACGGTGCAAGTGTCGCCGACGCGATCCGCAACTTCGGCCTCGACCCCGCCGATCTGCCCGCGGCTGTCCTCGATCCCTCGGCATTCGGCTATCTCGAGTTCCACATCGAACAGGGGCCTGTGCTCGAAAGCGAAGGCCTTGCGCTCGGAGTCGTCGACGCCATCGCGGGCCAGACCCGCATGACCTACACCTTTACCGGCCACGCGAATCACGCGGGCACCACGCCTATGGGACGGCTGCGCCACGATGCGCTGGCCGCTGCCGCCGAATGGATTGTCGAGGTTGAGCGCTACGCCAGCGCCACGCCCGGCCTCGTCGCCACTGTCGGCAAGGTCGAAGTCCCCGCCGCCGCGGGCAACGTCATTCCCGGCATATGTATCGCTACCCTGGACGTTCGCCACGCGCAGGATTTCGTGCGCACTGCCGCCGTGCAGCATTACTCCGACTACGCGAAGAAGGCTGGCGCGGCGCGCTCCGTTGCCGTTGCCAACACGACCTCGCTCGATCACGCCGCCGTCCGCATGGACCCCGTGCTCACCTCTTTGCTTGCCGACGCATCCGCCCGTGCCACCGGCCACCCCGCCCGCGTCATCACCAGCGGCGCCGGTCACGATGCCTTGATCGTCGCCCGCCGGGCGCCCGCCGCCATGCTCTTCCTGCGCTCGCCCGGCGGAATCAGTCACCATCCGGACGAGGCAGTCCTTCCCGCCGACGTCGAGGCCGCACTCGCCGCCGGGGTGGAGTTCCTGCGCATCTTGCGCGATGATAAAGCGATGCTCGATGCTCGAACGACTACCCGTACCCGAACCTCGCGGCTCCGGCGTGAGGACCTGAATGCATAACCTTGGCCGCACGCGAAGCGCAAACCGGCGCGACCACTTGCTGCATACGCCGGACACCTTCGTCCGCACGGTGCTTCCGGGAATGGAGCGGGGCGCGGCCGTCGTCCACATTTCACCCGCCGCCGGCGCGGCCTTCACCCAGTACACTGCCGAACTCGAACCCGGCGGCACGCTTGGGCCAACTGCATCCCATGTGCCAGCGCAGCGCTTTGTCTATGTGCTGGCCGGAGCGGTGGATCTCGCCACCGGCGCCAGCTTTCAGTCCATCGATCCCGGGGGGTTCGCGTATCTTCCCGAGGGTCTCGCGCACACGCTTACCGCGCGGTCGGCGGCTCGCCTGGCCGTCGTGGAAAAGCCCTACCAGCCGCTGGAAGGAACCGCCGCCCCGGGCATGCTCGCAGGGAGCGAATCCAACGTTGTCTCCGTCGCGCTGATGGGGGACTCCGATCTCCTGGTCCGCAGTCTGCTGCCCGACGGGCCCGCCTTTGACTTCGCCGTCAACACCATGACCTACCAGCCCGGCGCGTCCCTCAGCATGGTGGAGATCCACGTGATGGAGCACGGCCTGCTGATGCTCGAGGGCGGCGGCATCTATCGCCTCGGCGACGCCTGGTACCCCGTCACCGCGGGCGACTTCATCTGGATGGCGCCCTTCTGCCCGCAATGGTTCGGCGCGCTGGGCAAGCGGCCCGCGAAGTATCTAATCTATAAGGACTGGAACCGCCATCCGCTAGGCTGACTCCGCCGCGGCGCGTCTCCGGTTGCACGGTTCACTGGGTCGGCCCGTTCCATGGTTCAGGAGCTCAGCAGCGCAGGAGGCAAGGATGCAGACACAAAGTATGCAGCGACGGCTGGAGATTGAGATCGACGCTAAGCGCCTGATCGACGAGCTCAACACGCTGGCTACCTTCAGCTCCGTCGAGCCGTCCGTCATCGGCACCGCCGTCACCCGAATCGTGTTCACGCCCGACGACCTCCGCGCCCGCACGTGGCTCAAGCAACTGGCCCAGGCAGAGGGCCTTTCCATCCGCGAGGACGCTGTCGGCAACACTTTCTTTCGCTGGGCCGGCTCCGAGCCCGGCCTGCCCGCAGTCGCCACCGGTTCGCACATCGACGCCATCCCGCACGCCGGGATGTACGACGGCACCGTCGGCGTGCTTGGCGGCCTGGAGGCCATCCGCACGCTCAAGCGCAGCGGCCTGCGTCCCCGCCGCTCGATCGAATTGGTTCTGCTGACTTCAGAGGAGCCAACCCGTTTCGGCATCGGCTGCGTCGGCAGCCGCCTCATCTCCGGCACGCTCTCGCCTGAGCGCGCCGATGCCCTCCATGGCGCGCAGCGCGGCTCCGAGGATGAGACGCTGGCCCAGGTCCGCTCTGCGGCTGGCTTTACCGGACCGCTCTCCAGTGTGCGCCTGCCGAATGGCCACTATCATGCGTGGGTCGAGCTGCACATCGAGCAGGGGCCGCTGCTCGAACGCGAAGGCATTCCCCTCGGCATCGTTACCGCCATTGCCGCGCCCGCCGGGTATCGCTTCACCATCGAGGGCATTGGCGGCCACGCTGGCGCGCTCCTGATGCCCGACCGTCGCGACGCGCTGTGCGCCGCCGCCGAGCTCATCCTCTCCATCGAAAAGCACGCGCTCGCCACTGGCGTCATCGACACTGTCGCCACCGTCGGCACCTGCGACGTTTATCCCGGCGCGGTCAACAGCGTTCCCAGCCGCGTCACCCTCCAGGTCGACGTGCGTGACATCGATCCGGTGCGCCGCGAGGGCGTCATGCAGGGCGTCCGCCGCGATGTCGAGGCCATCGGCAAACTCCGCGAAGTCCGCGTCTCCGAGACGCTCGTCAACGCCGACCAGCCGGCTCTCTCCTCGCCGCATATCGTCGCGGTGCTCGACGAAGTATGCCGCAGCTACGGCATCACTCCGAAACATATGGTTGCCCGCGCGTATCATGACTCCTCGTTCATCGCCGGCATCGCCCCCATCGCCATGATCTTCATTCCTTGCCGTGGAGGCGTCAGCCATCGGCCCGACGAATACGCCGCGCCTGGCGACATTGCCCTGGGAGCGCGCGTCCTGGCCGCCACCCTGGCTACGCTGGCGGCGGAGTAGGCCATGTCCATCCAGTCCGTCAATCCGGCAAACGGCGTCTTGCTGCGCAGCTTCACCCCGCTCACCGATCAGGCGCTGCTCGAAAAGATCTCGCTCGCCCAGGACGCCTTTGCTCATTACGGGGAAGTCCCGCTCAGCCACCGCGCGCTGTGCATGCGCAAGCTCGCGGACCTGCTGGAGCGGGAAACCGCCGACCTGGCTGCGCTCATCACTGCGGAGATGGGCAAGCCCGTGGCCCAGGCTCGCAGCGAGATCGTCAAGTGCGCCTCCGTCTGCCGCTACTACGCCGACCACGCGGAGCGCATCCTGGCGCCGGAACCCATCGACATCGGATCCAGCGACGCCTACGTCCGCTGGTACCCGCTTGGCGTGGTGCTCGCCGTGATGCCGTGGAACTTCCCCTTCTGGCAGGTCTTTCGCTTCCTCGCGCCCGCCCTGATGGCGGGCAATGCCGGTCTGCTGAAGCACGCCTCCAACGTCCCCCAGTGCGCGATCGCCATCGAAGAACTGGTGCGCCGCGCGGGCTTTCCCCGAGGCACCTTCCAAACCTTGCTCATCCACGTCAGTCAGGTGGAAACGGTCCTTGCCGATCCACGTGTGGTTGCGGCCACCGTGACCGGCAGCGAGTTGGCCGGCCGCGCCATTGCCGCCCAGGCCGGGTGGCTGATCAAAAAAACCGTCCTGGAACTGGGCGGCAGCGACCCGTTTATCGTCATGCCCTCGGCCGAGTTCGACCTCGCCGTCGCCGCCGCGGTGCGGGCCCGCTGCATCAACAGCGGTCAGTCCTGCATCGCCGCCAAACGCGTGTTGGTCGCTGAATCGATCTACGACTCCTTTGCGGCCGGCTTCGTCGCCGCTATGGAAGCCCTCAGGGTCGGCGACCCCATGCGCGAAGACACCCAGATCGGCCCGCTTGCCACCGCCGCGCAGGTCCGTGATCTCGACGCGCAGGTGCAGGCCGCTGTCCGTGCAGGCGGGCGCGTGCTCACCGGCGGCAAGCGCGTCCCCGGCGCCGGCAATTACTATCCGCCCACCGTGCTCGCCGACGTCCCGCGCACCGCGGACGTCTGCCGCGAGGAACTGTTCGGCCCGGTTGCGCTCCTGTTCCGCGTCTGCGATATCGACGACGCAATCTCACTGGCCAACGACACGCCCTTTGGCTTGGCCGCGTCGGCGTGGACCCGCAGCCAGGCCGAGCAGCGTCGCCTGGCCGCGGAACTCCGCTGCGGCGCTGTCTTCATCAACGAGGTCGTCGCCAGCGATCCGCGCCTGCCCTTCGGCGGCATCAAGCGCTCGGGCTACGGGCGCGAACTCTCGGCAGCGGGAATGCGCGAGTTTCTCAACGCCAAGACCGTCGTCGTCGCTGAGCCGGTGAGCGCGAAACCGCCGGCTCTTTAGTCCGGCCCCTCTCCGCCACGCGAACAGGCTGCAAAAACGAGAAGAGGCGCGGCCAGATTCAGCCGCGCCTCTTCTCGTTACGAATGTCTGGTTAGAAGTTGAAGTTCGCCGTGAACGTAAAGCGCCGTACCGAGGTTGAACCCCCAGCGCCGCCGGCGCCGAAGCCGCCCGCAATCGACGTGACTTTGCCAAAGTAGGTATTCGACAGACTGCTCACCGGCGACGAGTAGGGAACTTCGTTGAACAGGTTCAGCACCTGGAGCCCAAGCGACAGGTTGTACTTGCGCCCGGTGTTGGAACCGCGTCCGCCGCCAAAGCCACCGCCGCCTCCACCGCGTCCGCCGCCGCCGCCACCAAAGCCGCCACCGCCGCGTCCGCCACCACCCGGCCCGCCGCCGCCCGGTCCACCCGGTCCGCCAGCTGCCTGTTGTGCAGCTTGTCGTGCCTGGGCAGCCAGGGCCGCCTCTGTTTTAGGACCGAAACCGAAGGTCCTGGAAAACCGCAGGTTGAAGCTCACGCTGTTGGGGCCGGTGCAGAAGTTGACTGGAATCTCTGGGTAGCTCTCCCCGGCGCCATAGGTTGTACCCGGCACTCCGGGGGGGGTGAAGTTGTTCGAATTGATGCAATTCTTGAAGTTCGACGGAACTGGTCCATTCGCGAAGCCCGGGCGATCATCCGTCACCCCGTCATCGTTGTTGTCAACGCCGGTCGTAATGCTGTATGGCCGGCCGGACCCCACGGACACGATCGGACTTGCCGTGATCAGGAAGGGCAGGGGAACCGATCCCAGCAACTGCATCTGGCTGCGCCCCACATAGCTTGCCCGCCCGTAATCCGCGGAGGAACTGTATGGATTGGTAATGCCGCTGGTGTTGGAGTTTGCCCAGTTCGCCGAGTAGAACCCCGTGATGCTGGTGCCTTTAGGTGTCTGGATCCGGATGTTCGTCGTAACCTGGTTCTGCTTGAAGATGCCCTCTGACTGGCTGCAGCCGATATAGCCCGACGCGGTCCCCAGCGTCTGTTCGTAAGACTGCTCGTCAGCCGACAGCGCACAGGAGGGTGGGATCAGCCCGCCAATCGGGAACGTACGCGAGATGGACTGGTGAACGCCGCGCCCATTCTGGTAGGTCACCGTGACGCTGGTGTACTTGCCCACCTTCTGTTCCAGCGTCGCTGCAGCGTCTATGGTGTAGGGAGCGCGTATCCCGATCTCCACAACCGGAAGCTGAACTCGCGAGGAGGAGCCCTGCGTACCCGTAACCGTGGTGCAGCCGGAGGTGTACAGGTTGTTCGATCCAAGCGTGCATGTCGAACCGGGGTTCAGGTATAGCGTGGTTCGCTGATTTAAGGGGTCACCCGCGTACCAGCCGGCAATGCTGCCTTCACTGAAGCGGTCATAGAAGATGCCAAAGCCGCCGCGCAGCACGGTAAGTGTCGGCTTTCCGTTCTTCCGCGGAATGCCATAGGCAACCGACAAACGGGGGGCAAAATCGTGCGTACTGTTGATGAAGTTCTGCACCTCCATCCGTATGCCATAACTGATGGTCAGGTTATCCCTGGCCTTCCAGTCGTCCTCCAGGTAGAAGCCCCCGTCCAGTTCGCGCGCGCTGATCGTTGGCTTGAAAACCTGGGTCAGGGAAAACTGGTAGGGAATGCCGCACTGGTAGGAAGGATAGAGCGAATAATACTGAACCGGCGAAGTGTTCGGGATGGGCAGCATATTCGACGCCAAACACGGAGTCGTGGCATTCGAGATGCAATTGGCCTTTTGGTTTGTCGTCGCGTTCGGGTCGATGCAGGGATCCAGCAGGTACGAATACTGGATCGACCCGTTCTGGGTGGTGCTCGATATGTTGGTGCCCTCGTCGGTGCGCAACCGTCCGCCAAACCGGATGAAATTCTTGATCAACTGGATCGATGTATAGTTCTGCACCTCGATGTGGGTCGACGTTCCACTGCTGGGACCGGCGTGGCTGCCGTTGTCAGTAAAGCCGCCGCTCACCGAAACCGTGGTGTTCGTATTCGCGGGAGTCGAGCTGTTCGCGTCATGCTCAAACTCGAACCGCGTCTCGTTGATCACCCGGTCACTCAGCAGTTGCGTGTCGCTGATCTGAATTGTATTGTCGTTGCTGGTCGACGAGCTTTTCTGCGTGGTCAGCGAGCTGCCTCCACCCGGGTTTGTGCTCGTGCCTGTCTCGTACGAGTAGCGCGCCGTGAACGTATTCTTCGTTCCAATCATGGTGTCGAAACGCGGATTGATCTCCCATCGCGTCGCCGGGGCAGTCACTGCACGAGCGCCCTCGGGATACGAGTATGAGCCGCACGGCTGGCCGTTGAATGTCAGGACGCCTGGGGGGCACACCCCCGTCTGGGTCGGGCCGGTGGTGTAGATCGCCGTAGGATTAATGAGGTTGTTGTTGACGATGTCGCGGTACGTCCCGTTCAGCGTAAACGACATGCCCGGCCGGATCGGCCCAGTCAGATTGCCGGTAAAAAACAGTTGGTGGTAGTCCGGCTGCTGGTTGGTGGAGCCGAGGAACGGCGTCGAAGTATTGAAGATCTTGTCCTGCCCCTGGACATTTCCGCCGCCGTGCCACTTGTCCGTCCCCGGCTTGGTAATGATCTCGATGCGCCCGTATCCGGCCCGGTCGTACTGCGCGGAGAACGGGTTCTGATTGATGCGGATCGCCAGGATCGAGGACTTGGGAGGCAGTTGGCCGCCGGTGAATCCATCGATATAAATCTGCCCGCCGTTCGGACCCATCGCAGGACCGGCCAGCGCCGTCAGCTCGGCCTCCAACTCATCCGGATCGTCCGAGAGCGCATTCAGCGCGTCCCCGGTGATCACGGTGGCGTCCTGGTTGCTGTCCGGGTCCGTGCTCAGCTGCACCGTGTCCGTGGTTACGTTCACGGTCTGCGTCTGATTCTGCAGCGCCATCTGGACGTCCTCGGCAAGGTTCGCGCCCGTGGTGACGTTGATGGACTGCTTGCTGTAGGTGGCGAACCCCGGCGCGCTGACTGTGAGCGTGTACGTGCCGGCCGCCACCCCGCGGAACGTGTAGGTGCCGTCGCTCTTCGATGTGGCATTTTGCGACTTGCCTGCGCTGGTGGTCAGGGTCACCGTCGCGCCAGGAATCAATGCGCTGTCCGGGTCGACGACCGTGCCATGTACGGCACCGCCCGCGGCGGCTGCGGGCTGCTGGGCGAAGGTGGCAAATGGCAGAGAGGCGGCAAGGAACAGCAAGAGAACTGCCAAACGCGATCGAAAAGACATTCTCACTCCTAATGAATTACCCAAAACTGTTGGACTTGCGGGGCAACTGGATCGCATCATTCGCTGCCTCCTCCTCCACCGCCCAAACTCATCGATAGATCCATGCCGCCGTTCGGATTGGCGGTCAGGATCGGTTCGACCCCCGCCAGGACCGTAATTGCCGTCAGGGTGGACGCACCAGGAGTTGGCTCAGAGGCCACAATCATCAACGCATCCCCTTTATGCAGGTCGGCAAGCGCAATCGCCGGTTGCCGGTTGATCATCTGGGAGAGGTCTGAGCCCGCGGAACGCCGAGCGCTGCCGGCGTCACCGCCAGCCGCTCCGCCACCGGAACCGCCCGCGCCGCCGCCTCCGCTCCTGCGTCCGCCCCCAGCGGCCGCGCCGCCGCTGGTGCGCTGGGCAAACATGGTCGCCGTCATCATGTCCAGTTTGCGAAGATTGGTGTTCTTGGTGACATCCACAGTCTCCATCTTCTTGCTGGCCAGATCTCTCAACGTAATCGTCCCCGTCGCCGGGTCAATGGTCGCAATCACGCCGGACAGGTTCTCGAACGCGCCGCTGACCACCTCTTCAGCCTGGACCGAGGTGCCGTCCGCTGACTTCGTCCCTTTCGCTTGAAGCTGGTCCTTGGGATGGATGTCTGCGAGTGTGCCCGGCTTGGCGTCCTGGTACTGCACCGAATCGCCCGCGAAGCGCTTGAACTCAGTCTTGCTGCTGGTGGCGACCGTGATTTTCTTGGTGCCCGACGTAAGTGTGATGGTGCCGGTGGCCGGATCGACCGCGCTTACAATCCCGCCTGCTCCGCGCGCCCGCCAATCCGCCTGCTCCGCGGCTTGCTGCTGGGCGATGTCGGCCGACTTCATCAGGATTACGCGAACCGCGCTGAACGACGCTGGCGTGTCCCCGGCCTTGCCGGTCACCAGGATGTGGTCTCCTGTAGCGATATCGCTCAACTGGATTGTGGCTGCCGATTTCAAATCCGTGCTGCCCACGGGTACTTGCAGGATGCGCGCGCCGGGGGCGACGGTTACCGCAATTGTCCGCCCTCCGTCAGCAGCCATTGTGATCGAGCTGCCGGAAACGGCACTCACCGTACCCCGCTCCGACGCGGTGGAGGCAGCCGCGGCGGCGGCGGGCGCAGGCGCCTGGGCCACCATGGAGGTACCGGTCACGAGAAAAAGCAGCCCAACGCCGAGCGAAATCGTAAGTAAGCGCCATTTGTTCCGAGTTGCCATCTGCATCCTTATCCAAATCGGGTTCGGGAAACTTGCCTCCCCGGTCAAGGTACCATCGAACCCCAGGAAGGCACAGGAGTTACGTTCCATCGGCTGGGGAGAGTTTTCTCTACTTAAGGATACGAACCCGTGGGGCAAAAGTTTCGCGGCAAGACAACATTACACTGCGCGAACTTAACTCCCCATGAAGACCGGCGCTCGCTCGCCAGGCCCGGGGCAGATGCTCGAGAGCAAGCGTGCCTGCTGCCGTCGACCAGTCTACCCGGAGCGGCTAGATGCCTCTATCCAAATGGGTTGCCCCGGGTTTGCGCGTCAGCGCCGCCGCCGGCGAGTCCAGCGCCGCGGCCGGCGAATCCAGCGCCGCGACCGGCGAATCCAGCGCCGCGACCGCTGGCGCTCGAGGGCTGCTGAAGAGTCCCCTCTCGTTAAGGGCACGGATTTATCCGTGCCGTAAGAGCCGAGGAATCAACTGGGCTTTAGGTAGTGTCTGACGAATCACCTGTGATTCTTCCCAGGGTGTTTTCCGGCTTGTAGAAGAGGATTGAGGGTTGATCCTTTGGTTGGATTTCGTCATG
>Ga0224557_1001615_pt1 | contig 21199 bp, 21 predicted proteins | sample 714S31014metaG_FD_180677 | JGI IMG/M metagenome (GOLD analysis project Ga0224557, IMG submission 180677) | Peat soil microbial communities from Stordalen Mire, Sweden - 717 S3 10-14 | ecosystem: Environmental > Terrestrial > Soil > Wetlands > Peat | place: Sweden: Norrbotten County, Stordalen...
CTGAGACGGTGAAGAATTGCCTGTGGGCATTGGGCCGACTGGACGATGAAGACTCAGTCCCGCGGATCATTGAACTGACCCACAGCGACGAGCAGTCGGTGCGCCTGATGGCGGTATACGTGCTCGGGTCGATGAATAGTCCGACAGCGCAGGGTGTGTTGGAAGCGTCGCTTAACGATCCGGACGACCTCGTGAAGTGGAATGCGGCCTTCGGGCTGGCCAGCAAGGGGAACGCCGCCGCTTGGGATGTGTTGGCGAGGCTGCTTGACAAGGAATACGTTGACCGTGTTACTCAGTTGATGCCGAAGGAGGGTCGGCCGCTGGCGGAAAACATCCAGCGGTACCGGGTCGCGGCGGTGATGTGGGTGGCGAAATTGAATCCGTCGAAGGCCACCCCGCTGCTGGAAAAAATGAGCACCAGCGAAACGGATTTACGGGTGCGCAATGCGGCGATTCAACAACTTAATAATCTGAGACACAAGTAGCCATGGCTGAGATGAAATTTGTGGGAGCGGACAAACCCCAGCAGGGGCAGGCATTGAATCCGCGTGAAGAAGCGGTGCGGCGCTTGAAGGCCAAGGGATTTCTCGATCCCTCGGGCCAACCGATGCCGCGCCGGCAATTCTTTGTGAGCCTCGCGCTCGCATGGGCGACATTCGCCGCCGCGCTCGGGGGCGGCTTGACCGCGCTCTTTGCGTTTATGGTGCCGCGTGTCGATTTCACCCGCGTCGATGTTTTCAAAGTCGGGCCGCCGACCAATTTTGCGCCCAACACGGTTGACGAATCGTTCAAGGCGGCCCACCGTATGTGGGTCGTGAACCACGACAGCCGCATCTTCGCGATCCAGTCCGTGTGCACGCACCTCGGTTGTACGCCGAACTGGATGGACGGCGAACGCAAGTTCAAATGTCCGTGTCACGGCAGCGGCTACACGATCGACGGCATTAATTTTGAAGGCCCGGCGCCGTTCCCGATGAGACGCTACGAGGTCACCCTGGCTGACGACGGGCAGATTGTCGTCAACGAAGGGCGGCTGTTCTTCTGGGAAAAGGGCGAATTCGACGATCCCCGCGCTTTTATTGCCGTGTAAAGTACCATGCTGAACAAACTCAAAAACACAGTTCTGGATTCGCAGATCAAGAAATCGATCTTTCGCGTCGGCATTCCGAATACCGACCGCAAACGCGTGCTCATCGTCCTGGGCAACGTGTTCTTGCACTTGCACCCGACGAAAGTGCGCACGAGCGGTGTGAAACTGCGCTACACGTGGTGCGCCGGCGGCCTGAGTTTCTTCCTCTTCCTCGTGCTCACGCTGACGGGCGTGCTCTTGATGTTTTATTACCGTCCCACTATCGAAGGCGCATACGTGGACATGCTCGACATCCGCTCGCAAGTCCCCTTCGGTATCATGCGGGAACTGCACCGCTGGAGCGCCCACGCGATGGTCATCATGGTGATGGTCCATATGTTCCGCGTCTTCATGACGGGCAGCTACAAGCCACCGCGTGAGTTCAACTGGGCGATTGGCGTGATTTTGCTCGTTCTTACGTTCCTGCTTTCCTTCACGGGCTATTTGCTGCCGTGGGACCAGCTCGCGATCTGGGCGATCACGGTCGGTTCGAACATGGCGAAGGCCACGCCGTTCATGGGCGCAGGCGGCCCGTTTGCGGACTTTTTGCAGATTGGCGGCGTCCCTCTGGTGCATCCGGGGGATGACGCGCGGTTCATGCTGATCGGCGCCAAGGAACTTGGTGGCACCACGTTGTTGCGATTTTACGTATTGCACTGCGTTGGCATCCCGCTCATTGCGGCGGTGTTGATGGCGGTACATTTTTGGCGTATCCGCAAAGATGGCGGCATCTCCGGACCGCTCTAGGCGCAGAGGCAGGTAGAATTTTCAATGGAACACGCAGCGGCAAGTCATGGCGTTTTATTCGAGGCATTCAAGGCGGTGGCCAATGTCTTGGCCACCCCATGGCTGAGCTTTACACTCACCACGGTCGGCCTGTTGCTCCTGTTGCGCTTCCGCCGTTACGTTTTTAACTGGTGGATTGGCATCCTGGCCATCGTCATCGAGGCGGGTATGATCATTTGGGGAATGAAGGACCCGAATTTCATGCTCATCGTTGGTAAGCCGGATAACGTGCCGATCACTGCAATGTTATTCATCTCCACCTTTGTTCTCTGGCTCGCGATGACGCAGGCAGTCAACAACGACCGGCGCGTAGAGCAAAAGCTTCCGCCGGATGAGAAGGAGACTTCCAACCAAAAGACGTGGGTGTGGCCCGACCTACTCTACATCGAGTTCATCGCCTTGATCATTTGTTCCATCGTCTTGATCCTCTGGGCGATTTACCTGCGCGCACCACTGGAGCAACCCGCGAATCCTGCCGCGACGCCCAATCCGTCCAAAGCCCCGTGGTACTTCCTCGGGTTACAGGAAATGCTCGTGTACTACGATCCGTGGTACGCCGGCGTGGTGTTGCCGAGCATCATCGTCGTCGGGCTGATGGCGATCCCGTACATCGACATAAACCCGAAAGGCAGCGGGTACTTCACATTTGCCGAGCGAAGATTCTCGATCGGGCTCTTTTTATTCGGCTACCTTGCGCTCTGGGTGTTCATGATTATCACCGGCACCTTCTTGCGCGGTCCGGGCTGGAATTTCTTCGGACCCTTTGAGTTCTGGGACCCGCACAAGATCGTCGCGCTCAATAACGTGAACCTTTCCGACTACGTTTGGGTGAAATGGTTCCAATGGATTTACCAGAAGACGCACATCGAGTGGTTCAACCAGGGACTGCCGCAGGTTCAGAATGCGATTCCCCGATTGCTTCCGCCTGATTTTCTAACAGTTGGTTGGCATGACAGCACTTGCCGCGCATTTGTCATCGAAGTTGGCCATGCGATCAAGCGTGAATTCGCCGGCCTCCTCTTTCTCGCGTTCTACTTCCTCGCTCTGCCGGGCATCCTCGCCAAGACGATTTTGAAGAAGTTTTATTTGGAATTGGACCTGGCTCGCTACAGCGTGTTGGTGATGTTGTTCCTCACCATGTTCACGTTGCCGTTAAAGATGGTACTGCGCTGGACGATGACCCTGAAATATTTCGTGGACACCCCGTGGATCAAGTTCTGAGGCGATGAGAAACCAACCCGAGACTCTCCACGAATACAACATCCCGCGCCTGAACTGGTGGTTCCTGCTCAGCGGTTTCGTGTTCCTTTTGAGCCTCGTGCTGATGATTTGGGTCGATTACTCCGGCGGTTACATCCCTTGGCTCGCCTTGCACGGCGACCGTGAATGGAAGAACTACCAACACCAGTTTTACACGCTCGACATGAAACGCGTCGCGGCCGACGCCAAGGTCGCCGAGGTCAAGGCGAACGAAGCCGGTCTTTCCAAGATGCAGGAGGATCGGGACAAGACGAACAAGGAATTGGAAGGGAAGAAGCCCGAAGAAGCGAAATTGCAGGCCACCGTCGATCAGGCGAAAGTGGAGGACGACCTGATTACGCGCGAGTTCACCATGCAAAAGGCCGTCCGTGACCAGGACCGTTCCTTATACGAAGAAGCGCTCGAGGGCAACAACATGAATCAGGACTCGCCGGTAGTCCGTGATTCGCGGGACAAAGCCGGGTCGCAGAACGAACTCGTGACCAGGCTCGACCTTCGCAAGCAGGAAGCCGACGCCAAACTTCAGACGGCCAAGGACAATCAGGCCGTGCTCATGGGGCATGAAGTGGAACTGCAGCACAATATCAAGCGGCTTGAGGACGGTATCAAACTCCTGACTACTCGCTACAATCAACTCGACAGCGCGCTTGTCCAGGACGTCGTCAATGCGCCCGTGATCGAATTCGCCGCTGGAACTATCAAGGTCGAGCAGATCATCGCCGACAATCATCACACCGATGTGAATTTCGCGACGGTCCCTCGCGTGGATCGTTGCATCATGTGTCACAAGGGCATCGACCGGAAGGACCCGACACCCGAAGATCGCGACTGGCGCACCAAGCACAAGATCGATGTCATCGAGTGGTCGAAGCAGCCGCAACCCCTCCGTAACCATCCGCAAATGGATTTGTTCGTCGGCGATACCTCGCCGCATCCGGCCAGCACTTATGGTTGCACCGTTTGCCACTGGGGTTGGGACCGCGAAACAACGTTTACGCGCACAGGCCATACACCGGATGCCGAGGAGAAGCAGCCGTACATCTTTGACGCCCCGACGAAACAGTGGGTGAAAGCTCCGAAGAGCGAGGACGACGATGATGACGATGCCAAGGCGCAAAAGGTGTCATTGCAGAAAACCAACGTCGTTGAAATGACTCAGAAAGAAGTGTGGCAGAAGAATTACGACTGGGAAGAGGAAGAATTCCTCATGCAGCCGATGCGTTCGGCCAGGTATGTGCAGGCCAGTTGCCTGAAATGCCACAATGCCCAGACCAGTTTGAAAGGCGGCGAGAAACTGGACCACGGCCGCCGCCTGATCGAGCAGTTGGGCTGTTGGTCGTGCCATAAGATGAAACAAATGGAGACGTACACGACGCATCACGTGGCTGCAGGTGAGGATTTTGAAGGTATCTGCAAGCTTTATGACGTGAATGCCGATGACGTGCGCCGGCTAAATGGCTTCCCGCAGGAAGTCTCGCTGACGCTTGGGCAGGAAGTGAACATCCCGATCCGTACACTGCGCAAGCCGGGCCCGAGCCTGTACAAAGTGGCCAGCAAGACGAACAAGGAGTGGATGCGCAAGTGGCTCGCCAATCCGGTTGACTTCCGCCCGAATACCTACATGCCCCGTTTCTGGGGTCTCGACAATAACGCCGGCACGCCCGACCGCAATGCTGTCGAGATCAACGCCATCGCGGAATACCTTTTCGCCGTGAGCGACCAGCCAAAGTATCCCGAGCCGCCGGTTCAGGGCGACGTCGAGAATGGAAAGAAGCTCGTCGGCCAACTCGGTTGCATGGGCTGTCACGTCATCGACGAGAAGTTGATGGACATAAAGGTGCCCGGGTCGCTCAAGCAATATATGGACGACTGGCAATACCGCCGGTTGCGTTCGCAAGGGCCGCAGTTGACCGGCGTGGGCAGCAAGACTGGCGTCAACTGGCTCTTTGCCTGGCTGAAGGACCCGAAGCAGTATCATCCAAGGACGAAGATGCCGAACCTGCGCCTGGCCGACCAGGAGGCAACGGATGTGGCCGCGTACCTCGCCAGTCTTCACAATGAGAAGACCGATCAGGAAACATTGCCTGAGGCGAAAGCGGAACTCCTCGACATGGAGACGGTCGAGTACCTGCAGGTGACGCTGCCGACGGAAGAAGCGCGGCAGAAGATCAACAACCTCGACGACCTCATCGAGTTGTATTTCGTCGATGAAGAGACGATGAAATATTACCAGGATCCCGCGCGGCTCGCCCGCGAGGAAGCCCAGCTCAAGGCCTTGCAGAAGGAATTTGAGGAGACGTTCGACGATGCCGTGGACCACAAGGCGAAGGCCTTGGCCGCGCAGATCGAACAGGTAAAAGCCAAAATGCAGGCGGCGAAGCAGACGGTGGCTGCCATGCAGTTCACCGATAAGAAAAATGTGTACCTGGGTAGCAAGCTGATTTCGCGGTACGGCTGCTACGCCTGCCACGACATCCATGGATTTGAAACCGCCAAGCCCATCGGCACCGAATTGAGTGAGTGGGGCAGCAAGCCAGTCGATAAACTGGATTTCGGTCTGGTGGACATCGAGAAGGCCCGCCTCTCGTGGTTGAAGCAGAAACTCCATGCGCCGCGCTCGTTTGACAACGGACGCATCGACGTCACGCGCATGCCGCAGGAGTTGTTGAAGATGCCGAAGTTCAACCTGACCGACGAACAGATCGATCAGATCGTCACGGTCGTCTCGGGCATGACCGACGAGAAGTTGACGCCTAACGAAGCGCGGCAATTGACGCCCGCGGAATTCCAAATGGAACGCGGTCGCTGGACAGTGAAGGAATTGAACTGCATCGGCTGTCACATCGTGGAAGCGCAAGGCGGTGCCGTTCGCGCGACGGGAATCGCGACGGGGATGGAGCCGCCGATGTTGAGCGGCACGCCGACGCAATTGCACCAGGGGCAGCGCACCCAGCCCGATTGGTTGTTCCAATTTATCAAGGTACCGCAAACCGGACAGATTCGCCCGTGGCTGCACGTGCGGATGCCAACCTTTGGGTTGACAGATGGCGAGGCCAACGTGCTCGTGAAGTATTTCGCGCTGCAAGGCGAGGCGCAATTCCCGTATCAGTCGCCAAAAATTGATATGACGCCGGAACATTTGGCCGCCGGCAAGCAATTGTTCGAGCAATTGAAGTGCGCATTGTGCCATATTGTCGATGGCAAGGCGCTGGGTAAGCCGCTCGCAGAGATCCCCGAGGAAGATCTGCCACGATTGGCGCCGAATCTTTCGCAGGCGCACCTGCGCCTGCAGCGCGACTGGCTGGTAAACAAGTGGCTCGTGGAGCCATTGGCGCAACAGCCGGGGACGCGCATGCCGCAGTTCGAATACGGCACGGCTATCGCGCCGAACATCCTCGGTGGCGATGGACGCAAACAAATCGAAGCGCTGGTGGATTACGTGCTGACATTGGGCACGCATGAAGAGGTCGCGCAAGTGGCGCCGGCACCCGCGCCGATGGCGGCACCGGCGCAGCCGCAAGCGCAACCATAAGGTGAATTGTCGTGTTCGAGAGAGCGTCTTAGAAGTAGCAGTAAAACGAATCAACTTTGGCCTTGAAAAAGGTTGGTTCCGATAGAAAACTGGTCAATTATCGATTGAAGGAGAACTTAGAATGAAAACATCCAGGTTGTTGATGGCGGTTGCCGTATCGTTTCTGGTCGCCACGGTCTCGCACGCCGCGGATTCGGCGTCAGTTTCCGGCAAGATTACCTTTGACGGCAAGCCTCCGAAGCAAAAGAAGATCCCAACCGATGCGGATCCCAAATGCGCGGAGATGCACGCGGATGCGCCGCTACTCAACGAAGAAGTAGTGGTGAACCCCGACGGCACGCTCAAGAACGTGTTCGTGTACGTGAAGAGCGGCCTGGAAGGGAAGACCTATGACACGCCGAAGACCCCGGTCGAGCTCACCCAGACCGGCTGTCATTACGTGCCACACGTGTTCGGGATGATGGCGAAACAGCCGCTGGAGATTATCAACGCGGATGATACCCTGCATAACATTCACGCCATGCCCACGAAGAGCAAGGAATTCAATGTCGGTCAGCCCAATAAGGACATGAAGACGATGCGCACCTTCGCCGAGCCCGAGGTCATGGTGCATTTCAAGTGCGATGTGCATCCCTGGATGTCGGCATACGTAGGCGTGATGAGTAATCCCTTCTTCAGTGTGAGTGGCGATGACGGCACATTCTCGCTGAAGGGGCTGCCAGCGGGCGAATACGAAGTGGCTGCCTGGCATGAGAAGTACGGCGAGCAGATCCAAAAGATCAAAGTCGGTGACGGCGAAGCCAAGACCATCGACTTCAAGTTTTCAAAGCCTGCCGAATAGGACGGGCCCGGCGTGGTAGTTCTTCCGTTGCAGGTGTTGTTGGAGTTACCGACGACGCCCGCAAACGGTTTGTTTTTGAAGGGGACGCAGATCAATGACAGAAGCGCATCATCACGAAGAGCATCACGATGAGTTGCCGTTTTGGCGGCACTACATTTTCTCGACAGACCACAAAATCATCGGCATCCAGTACGGACTGACCGCGCTGGTGTTCTTGTTTTTCGGTTTTTGCCTGATGCTGCTGATGCGCTGGCAGTTGGCCTATCCCGGGAAGCCGCTACCGATTGCTTTCCTGACAAAGATGCTCGGGGAATCGCGGATGCCCGGCGGGGTGATGGCGCCGGAGTTTTACAACCAGCTTGGCGCGATGCACGGCACAATCATGGTCTTCCTGGGTGTGGTACCCCTGGCGGTGGGCGCGTTCGGGAATTATCTGGTGCCGCTCCAAATCGGCGCGCAGGACATGGCTTTCCCCAAGCTCAACATGTCCAGCTACTGGGTATATTTCATCGGTGGCGTGGTCATGTTCTGCAGCTTCTTTGTCTCCGGCGGCTCGGCGCAGTCCGGCTGGACTTCGTACCCACCGCTTTCAGTCATTACTCCCCAGAGCCATTCGCTATTCACGGGTCAGTCCCTATGGCTGACCGGCATGGTGTTCCTGATCACCTCGTCGCTCCTCGGTTCGGTCAACACGATCACCACCATCATCCAGTTACGGGCGAAGGGCCTGATGTGGATGCGGCTGCCATTTTTTGTGTGGGCGCAGTTGGTCACGGGATTCCTGCTCTTGCTGGCGTTCCCACCGTTGGAAGCCGCGGGTGTGATGCAGTTGATGGATCGCATGGCGGGCACAAGCTTTTTCCTGCCCACCGGCCTGGTGGTCGGCGGCAAGGCACTCAACGTCAGCGGCGGCGGCAGCGCGTTGCTCTGGCAGCACCTCTTTTGGTTTCTTGCGCATCCCGAAGTGTACGTGCTGATCCTGCCCGCGATGGGGATTGTGGCCGAGGTCATCGCCAACAACACTCGTAAACCGCTGTGGGGATACAAATCCCTGGTCTATTCGGTGATTTTCCTCGGGTTCATGTCGTTCGTCGTCTGGGCCCATCACATGTTCCTGACGGGCATGGGCACAGCCATTAACGCATTCTTCCAGACTACTACGATGATCATTTCAATTCCGTCGATCATCATCCTGACGGCGCTGATCCTTTCGCTGTGGGGCGGTTCCATACGGTTCAACGTGCCGATGTTGTTCGCTCTCGCGTTCCTGCCGATGTTCGGCATCGGCGGCCTGACCGGCCTACCGCTCGGCCTGGCGAGCGCGGACATTCATTTGCACGACACGTATTACGTCATCGGCCATTTTCACTACGTTGTTGCGCCCGGAACGCTCTTCGCGCTCTTTGCAGGCATTTATTACTGGTTCCCGAAGGTCAGTGGCAAACAATTGAATGAGTTCCTCGGCAAACTCCATTTCTGGGGTTCGCTCGTCTTCATGAATGGCATCTTCATGCCGATGTTTATCGTGGGCATGGCGGGCGTTTCGCGTCGCTTGTACGACGGCGGCACTTCCTATCTCCACGCCCAAAACGTCCTTTATCTGAACAAGGTCATGTCGCACTCCGCGTGGGGCCTGGGGATCATACAGCTTATCTTTATCGTGAACTTCTTTTGGACCCTCTTTGCTGGACGGAAGGTGACCAGCGACAATCCGTGGGAGGCCACGACCCTCGAATGGGCCACCCCGACTCCACCACCACACGGGAATTTCCTCAAGGTCCCCGAAGTCTATCGCGGTCCCTACGAGTACAGTGTGCCCGGTGCGGAAAAGGATTTTCTCCCCCAGAATGAACCTGACAAAAAGCCAGGCGACCTGAACAACCGAGGAAAGAAATAGATGTCTACTGCCATTGAGATTCCTTACAACTCGACCGAGCGACCAGATACCGGCCTGTACAACGCCAAGTTGGGCGTATGGCTCTTTCTCGCCTCGGAAGTGATGCTGTTCGGCGCGTTATTCTCGACGTACGTACTCCTGCGCACCGGCGCGGATACTTGGGAAAATGGGGCCAAAATCGGGTTGAGTATCCCGCTGGCCACGATCAATACGCTGGTGCTGATCATCTCCAGCGTGACGATGGTCATGAGTTGGGCCTCGCTGAAGATAAAAAATTTTAGCCGGTACAAATTGTACATGGGCGTGACGATCCTGTGTGGTGCGATCTTCTTGGTCATCAAGGGTTTTGAATACGCACATAAATTCGAGAACGGGATATGGCCGTCGACCAGCACATTCATGGCGATTTACTTCACGATGACCGGGTTGCATGGGTTGCACGTTATCGGTGGCCTAATCGTCAACTCGTACCTCTGGGGACCCGGCAGTAAGATGTGGAAAACTGACCCGGAACGCTTCACCAATCGCATCGAAGTCGCCGGTTTGTACTGGCACTTTGTCGATCTCGTGTGGATTTTCCTGTTTCCAACACTCTATCTTTTGCCGGGCAAATGAACTAGATTGAGACACCATGAGTGATACGCATCACGAAGACGTTCAGAGTCATGTGAAGACCTACATCAAGGTCTTCGTCGCGCTGGCAGTTGGCACTCTGGTCACGGTGTTGGCCTCTAACATTCACCTCGGCATCGTCCTCGGCATTATCGTGGCGTTGGTCATCGCCACGGTCAAGGGCTCGCTGGTGGCGGGTTTCTTCATGCACCTGTCCGCCGAGCGAAAAATAATCTACTGGGTGCTCGTGCTCACCGCGGTGTTTGTGGTGGTGATGGTGGGGTTGATTATGTTTACCCGCCAGGACCAGCAGGGGCGCCAACAAGGGATTTTCGCCGTGCCACAAGGACACGTGCCGGCGCATCTCGCGGAGTAAACATGTCACTGAAAACGTTCCATATTATCTTTGTCACGATGGCCGTCTTGCTGTGCCTGGTTTTTGGTGGTTGGTGCCTCGACTCGGATTACGCGAAGGGACGCACGGGTTATGCGATTACTGGATACGTTTCCTTTGTCTTCGGCGTGTTGCTGGTGTTGTACGAGATCGTGTTTCTCAAGAATTTGAAGGAGAAGAAATAAAGTGATGAATGCCTTTCGTCGCGCCAGGAAACTGGTATTGATTGCGTTGGTTGCCACAATGGGTTTGGCGCCGCGCCTGTTGCTGGCGTGCGCCGTCTGTTACGGGGCGCCCGGGGCGGCGCAGACGCGCGGCATGAATTTTGGCATATTCACCATGCTGGGTGTCACAGGTGTGGTGCTGGGCAGCTTTGGCGGCCTGTTTTTTTGTTTCGCGCGGCGGGCGCGCCGTTACAGCGCAGAACTGACGCCGTAACGATTCAAGCGAAAAGGACTGAACCATGTTGCAGAAGCTTCTAGGATTGCCGATCAACGCCTCCGAACGGGGGGCGGATATGGACCGGTTGATTTTGTACATACACATCCTGATGGTCGTGCTGTTTGTGGGATGGATTACGTTTTTCCTCTACACGCTCTTTCGCTTCCGCAAAGGCCGCAACCCCAGGGCCGATTACACCGGCGTCAAGACGCACGCCTCTTCATACTTGGAAGTGGCTATCGCCGCGATTGAAGTCGTCCTCCTGGTCGGTATCTCGATTCCCTTCTGGTCGTGGAAAGTCAGCGCCTTCCCGACCGAACCGAACGCCGTGCATGTACGCGTGATCGCCCAGCAGTTCGCGTGGAACATTCACTATCCCGGTCCCGACGGCATTTTTGGCCGCACCGACATCAAATTGGTCAACGAGGAGTCGAATCCGATCGGGCTCGATCGCAAGGGTGATCCGCACGCGAAGGATGACATCGTGACCCTGAACCAGCTTCACCTTCCCGTGAACCGGCCCGCGGTCATCGAGATCACCACCAAAGATGTGATTCACAGCTTTTTCCTGCCCGTCATGCGCGTGAAGCAGGACGCTATTCCGGGCATGCTGATTCCCATTCACTTTACGCCAACTAGGACTTCCGACGAGATGCGCGAGGAGCTGGCTTTCACCCTCACACTTCCCGCCACGAAGGACCTCGACCCTTACGTCTCGATGGAAGACTGCAAGGCTGCCGATGGCACGATCCTGGTGAAAAAGGGACACCTTATCAGCAAGGATGCGGCGGCGAAGTTGGTGACCAACGGTATCACCACGGTCCGCATCGGGCCGCACTACCCGGCGGAGATTGCCTGCGCCCAGCTTTGTGGGTTGAGCCACTATCGCATGCGGGGTTATCTCACAATTGATAGCGAGAAAGATTACGAAGCCTGGGTGAAAGACCAGGAGGATTCACTGGAGGAATAGCCCCCGGCGGCTCATTGCTTGCGCTGATCGAGATGAACAATCCCTCCAACCGTTGGCTGCACCGCTTCGCCTATCTGCTGGCTTTTGCGACGTTTCTCCTTATCTGTGCAGGTGCGACCGTGACGAGTCATCGCGCCGGCCTGGCGGTTCCCGATTGGCCAACCACGTACGGCAGGTTCATGTTTTCTTTCCCGATATCGAAGTGGGTTGGCAATATCCGCTACGAACATGTTCATCGCCTGATCGCCACCGTGGTCGGAATGCTGACCATCGTCCTTACGTTTTGGCTGGTGTGGAAGGAACCGCGTCGTTGGGTGCGCCGCCTCGGCGTCGCCGCGCTGGCTGCGGTGATTGCCCAGGGAATTTTGGGCGGATTGACGGTGAAATTGATGCTCCCACCGCCAATTTCCATCGCTCACGCAGGCCTGGCAGAAGTATTCTTCTGCATTACGATGGCTTTGGCCCTGGTCACTTCCGAGTGCTGGATCGAGGCGTCTCGGGCCATCGAAACGGTAAATGCCGGTTTGATTCGACGGTTTGCACTCGGCTCGACGATCGCGATCTATTTGCAGATTATCCTTGGGGCAACGATCCGCCATTCGGAGTCGGGAGTTCTCGCGCACATTGTCGGCGCCGTCGTGGTCTTTGGGTGTGTCGTCACCACTACGGTGATTGTTCTCTTAACCCGGAAGCAAAACGAATTTCTGCAGCACGCGGTTCTGTTGCTCGGCTTGGTTACGGCGCAGATAGCGTTGGGTTTACTGACCTGGATGGTGCGCGTGCCGAAGAATGCCGACGGCCAATTGTCGGGGGTCCAGACCGTCGTGCCGACGCTGCATCTCGCGCTTGGGGCGCTGATTTTGGCGACGAGCCTGACGATCACGTTGAAGACCTACCGATTCCTGGCGTTACCGAGGGAAGAAGCGGCGTTGCCATTTGCCGCAGGAGCGCTCTCGTGAAGAACCTCTCCTCCTACATCGAATTGACCAAGCCGCGCATCCTGTCGATGGTGCTCGTGACCACAACCATCGGATATTTTCTCGCGGCGAGGGGGATACGCCCGCTGGGGACGCTTTTCCTGACATTACTCGGTGTCGGTTGTGCGACGGGCGGTTCGGCGGCGTTGAACAATTATCTGGAACGCGACGTAGACGGCAAGATGGTACGTACTCGTGATCGCGCTTTGCCAGCGGGCCTGATCCAACCGGCGAACGCCCTGGCCTTCGGCATCAGCCTCGTACTGTTCGGGTTATTCATTCTGGTTTGGGCGGTCAATTTGCTCACGGGCTTTCTCGTGTTGCTCGCGGCGTTCCTCTATGTGCTGATCTACACACCGATGAAGCGACTGACGTGGCTGAATACGACGTTTGGCGCGATCCCCGGCGCGATTCCGCCGCTGTGCGGTTGGGCCGCCGCCACCGGCCGGCTCGACGCCGGCGCGTGGGTACTTTTTCTGATTCTCTTCGCGTGGCAGCACCCGCACTTCTATGCGATCGCCTGGATGTTCAAGGACGACTATCGCGACGCGGGTTTCAAAATGTTGCCCGTCGTTGATCCAAGCGGCGTCAGTACGTTCCGCCAGACGATTTTGTTTGCGATCCTCTTGGTCGGCGTATCGGTGCTCCCGACCATGATCGGCATGACGGGGAGGGTGTACTGCATTGGGGCGCTCATGATGGGCCTCGCGCTGCTGGTAGTTGGCGTGTTGTTCACCCGCTCGAAATCATTTCTCGACGCGCGCCGTTTGCTCAAAGCCTCCGTTATCTATCTTCCGCTACTGCTACTACTCATCATCATCGATGCGGGCTTTTAGGAGTTGATTCCCATGAGCGACTCTCTTCTCGTGGTCAAAGCACTGACGCACCGCTACGGCGAGCGCACGGCCCTCAGTAATGTCAATTTCCAGGTCGCCAAGGGCGAAATCTTCGGTCTGCTCGGCCCGAATGGCGGCGGGAAGACGACACTCTTTCGAATCCTCAGCACCCTCATTGCGCCCAGCGAGGGAAGCGTACGTATGTTCGGAATCGATGTCGTCCGCGAGCAGGGCGAAATCCGCCGGCGCATTGGTGTGGTTTTTCAATCACCGAGCCTGGACCGCAAACTGACCGTCCTCGAAAACCTCCGCCATCAAGGTCATCTCTACAATCTTCGTGGACAGGAGTTGCAATTACGGATCGACCAGTTGCTTTCACGGTTCGGAATGGCCGATCGCAAGGGCGATATCGTGGAAACGCTTTCGGGCGGACAGCGGCGGCGGGTGGAGCTGGCGAAAGGTCTCTTACACAAACCGCAGGTACTCCTGCTCGACGAACCGAGCACGGGGCTCGATCCCCGTGTGCGCCGCGAACTGTCGGATTACCTCGACCACTTGCGCGATGAAGACGGCATGACCGTTTTACTGACGACACACCTAATGGAGGAAGCAGATCGGTGCGACCGCCTGGCGATTCTGGACCGCGGCCAGCTCGTGGCTCTTAGCACACCGCGCGAATTAAAGGAACAAATTGGCGGGGACGTGATTTCGATCGAGACCGGGCAACCGCAGCCACTGGCCGAACAAATCAGTAAGCGGTTTGGCATTGAGGCACGGGTGTTGGATGGCAGCGTGCGCGTTGAGCGTACCAACGGCCACAAGTTCATTACGGAATTGGTCGAGGCGTTTCCCGGTCAGATTGACGCCATTAGTATTCACAAGCCAACGCTGGAAGATGTGTTTGTTCATCGCACCGGTCGCCGGTTCGAGGAGACGCAGGCGTGAGCATGCGACCCCACAGTTCGTCTATCCGTGAGGCAATTCACCTACGGCAGCGCGGTGAATACGCCCGGGCGTGGCGCATTCTGCGGCGGTTGCACCGGGCCGATCCCGATGACGCACGGCTTAACTACCAGTGCGCCTGGGTGTGCGACTTGCGGGGTGATGAGCGCGCAGCGGTTCCCTTCTATGAACGCGCGATTCGAGGCGGGCTGGCCGGCGAAGAGTTACGCGGCGCGCTGTTGGGACTGGGCAGCACCTATCGTTGCCTCGGGGAATACCGCAATGCCGCGACGGTCCTGCGTCGCGGGTTGCGAACGTTTCCGGAAGCGCGCGAATTCTCGGTATTTCTCGCCCTGGTGCAATACAACCAGGGTCACTCCGCATCCGCGATGGAGGTACTCCTGCGCACGCTTGCGGAGACGACATGCGACCCCGGGCTGCGTCGCTACCAACGGGCTCTGCTATACTAGCGGACAAGCTGGATCGGAAATGGAATTGAAACTGAAAAATTGCGATGAGCACGAAGGCTGAAACAAATTATTTTGTTTTACCCGCCTACACGCTTTGGTTGCGTGAAATGGTGCGGTTCTTCCGTCAGCGAGATCGCGTCATCGGCGCGCTCGGCACGCCATTGGTGTTTTGGTTGTTGCTCGGGTTGGGCCTCGGCAAGTCCTTTAGCGCGCCGTCTTCGCCGGAAGGGCACGGATATTTGGAATATTTCTTCGGGGGCACGATCGTGCTGGTGTTGTTGTTCACGGCGATTTTCTCAACGATTTCAATTATCGAAGACCGACGCGAAGGATTCTTGCAGGCAGTCCTCGTGGCGCCGGTAGGACGATTCGCACTGGTGCTGGGGAAGATCCTCGGCGGGACGACGCTGGCGCTGATCCAGGGACTGGTGTTCGTGTTGCTGGCGCCATTCGTGGGGGTTTCCTTGAGCGTGGCGTCGGTGCTCTGGCTGGTCGTAGTGATGTTCTTGCTGGCTTTTGCCTTGACCGGCTTGGGATTCTTGCTCGCCTGGCGGATGGACTCCACCCAGGGGTTCCACGCCATCATGAACCTGTTTTTGATTCCGTTATGGCTTTTGTCCGGGGCGGTGTTCCCACCTTCCGGTGCGCCGGCCTTCATGCGCTGGGTCATGATGTGCAACCCGGTTTATTATGGTGTGATTGCGATCCGTCACGGATTGTACTGGAATGTGCCGCTGGCGACTGCCGGGATGCCGTCGCGCGGGGTGAGTCTGCTGGTGACCGCGGTGTTTGCCACGGCCATGTTTATCTGGTCGCTGAAGGCAGCGCAGCGGACGACACGGGGGGATTTGCAATGAAAGTGAAGACCATTTTGAATATTGGGGTGGTCAGCACTTTTTTCATCATTGTCGGGTCGATTCTGATGATCGTGATGCGCGGGGCGCCCACAGGGGCCTCGGCGATGGAAGTGCCGGTGTTCGGTTCGGTGCCGGAGTTTTCCTTGACGGAGGCGAACGGCACGATGTTGCAACGGTCGGATTTGCTCGGGAAGGTCTGGATTGCCAGCTTCATTTTTACGCGCTGCGGCGAGGCCTGTCCGCTAATGATGCAACATGAAGCGCGGCTGCAGCCGGACCTGCCGTTGCGCGATGACTTGCGGCTCGTGAGTTTTTCGGTGGATCCGGATTGGGACACGCCGAAAGTGCTGACGGAGTACGCGCACACGTTTGGCGCGGACCGGAGCCGCTGGTTGTTTCTTACCGGCGATAAGAAGCAGGTCTATTACCTGGCCAGCGATGGGTTCCATCTGGCCGCCCAGCCCGCGGACCCCGTCAAGGAGATGCCAATCCTGCACAGCACGAAGCTGGTATTGGTGGATCGCGGCGGCGCGATTCGCGGCTACTACGACAGCTCGGATCCCGTGGAGATGCAAAAGCTCGTCCGCGACGTGCGACAAGTGTTGGCCGAGCGGTCATGATCAGCACGTCTCAACTACCGGCCCTGAACGCCACCCTGAACGCGACCAGCGCCGTATTCCTTGGATTGGGCTACGGCTTCATCCGCCAGAAGCGCGTGGTCGCGCATCGCGCGTGTATGATGGTAGCGGTGTTGGTGTCAGTAGTGTTCCTGATTTCGTATGTGACCTACCACGTGCAAGTGGGCAGCAAACATTTCCCCGGACAGGGCCTGGCGAGGCCCGTGTATTTCACCATCCTGTTCACGCACACCGTGCTGGCGGTGGCGGTGGCGCTTTTTCTTGCGCCCGTCACGCTCTATCGCGCCCTGCGCGAACGATTCGACCAACACAGGCGGATTGCGCGCTGGACGTTGCCGATTTGGTTTTACGTTTCCGTGACCGGTGTGATCATCTACTTCATGCTTTACCACTGGTATGCGCCTGCGTAAGTCGATTCTCTTATTGATGCTGGCGGTGATCGTTGCCTTCACTGCGACCCTGGCTGGCGCGGAGAACGGCCAGGGCACCATCTCGGGCATGGTTCGCCTGGTTGGTCCTCCACCGAGCATCCCCACCGTGCTGCCCCAGATGGACTTCGATATGTGTGGTTCCGTAGCGCGACCGACGCAGTCGCTGCTATTGGGATCGAACCAAACCGTCCGCAACGTCATCGTGTATCTGGCGGGTTATGCACAGAACAACCCCAGCAACGGGACCAACGGCGCGATCATCGTCGATCAACGCGATTGCGAGTTCGTCCCCCGTATTCAGATCGCCCGCAGCGGCGTGCCGTTGATCCTGAAGAACAGCGATCCCATCCTGCACGTCGTACGCATCGATTTGATGAGCAGCACGAATGGCCCGCGGACACTCTTAAGAACAGCAACGCCTTACGCCGGTTATGAGAAACTCTACCAACTCGCCAACTTTCACGAACCTACGCTACTGCAACTGACCTCCGGCAACGGCCATGAATGGATGGCCGCGTACATCGCCATCATGCCGCACCCTTGGGCCGCAATTACCGACGAGAACGGACGGTTCACCCTGCACAACGTGCCGGCGGGAGCGCATAAGATCTACGCATGGCATGAAGCACTCGGCACGCTGGTGCACGAGGTGCATCTCAACGGTGAAGGCAGCACCACGGCAGACTTCCAGTTTTCAACGGCGCGTTGACTGTCAATTGCCATGCGCTGGCACTACATACTGCGCAACATCCGTGTTTCCGCTAATTTGGCATTCTTTTCGTCTCCGAGAGCGGTGAAGCACTCGTTCAATGTCCGCCAGACAGCGTGGTCATCAATCCCATGGTCGATCGCCGGCTGCAACGCCTTGATCGCCTCGCGGTAACGCTTGGCTTGAACGAGTGCGGACGCGAGGCTCTTGCGGCCGACCAGTCCGTTGGGCGCGACCGCGACGGCCCTCGTTCCATAGGCGATCGCTTCGTCGAGTTGCTTCGTGCTCGTATAGTAGGTCGTGAGATTGACCAGAGCCGGATAACAGTTCGGGTCCTCAGCCAGCGCGTTGTGAAAGAGCGTTTCGGTATTCGTCCAGACCGTCGCGCGTTTCGCGCTCAGAATTGCCAGCACGATCAGCAGCGCGGCAATTGTGCCGGCAATAATGGGTTGGGCCCGGCGCCTGTTGTTCGCCAACGTGACGATCCCAACACTCAATGGCAGCGCCAGTCCAATCAGCGGCACGTATGTGAAACGGTCGGCCACGACGTGCACGCCGACAGGAATCAGTCCGATCGTTGGCGAAAGTGTTATCAGGTAAAACAACCAGGACGGCAGGATGATGGGGGCGCGTTTTCGAAGTGTGAAAGCTGCCGCGAGAAGGACGAAAAACACCAGCAGATACCCAACGGCCTGCAGCGGCGTCCAACCGAAGTCCTCAAACGACGGGTACACTGCGGACAAGTGGAGTGGCCAAAAAAACTTTCCTACGTGGAACAGCGTGCAATAGCCGACCAACCCCAGCCGCGCCCAGAGTGGAATAGCTTCCGTGCCCAGGACCGTTTCGCCCGGGCCGCTGGCCTGTGCGACGAACGTTGCGGCACCAATGATCAGGCTCACGCCGAAGAATGGGATTTTCTCCCACACCGCCTCACGCCGTTTCCAAAATACGTCGAGGAGAACCAGGACAAGAGGAAACGTAACGGCCGTTGATTTGGCGAGTGCGGAACAAACGAACAACAGCAAGCATCCCCAATAATCGCGCCGGTTGCCCCGGACAACCCACCGCAGGTACACGAGCATGGCGAGCAAGTAAAAGAGAGCAAAGAGCAGATCCTTGCGCTCCGTCACCCAGGCGACGGATTCGACTCGCAACGGGTGCACACCGAAGATGGCCGCCGTCAGAATCGCGGCCGTGTGTGCGCCCTCGAAACGGCCTCGGAGTAGCTGGAACGCCAGCAGGAGCACGAGCATGGTATTCGCCACGTGCAATACCAGGTTGGTAAGGTGGTAGCCAAAAGGATTGTGTCCCCACACCTGATAGTCGATTGCGAGCGAGACCCACGTAAGCGGGACGTACAGCTTCGCGGCCGGCTCCGTGAACATCTTCCATAGATTCGTTGGTGAAAGCGAGCGAATCGCCAGATTGTGCGTAATGTGGCTGTAATCGTCCCATTCGAGGAATTGACCTTGCAAGCCACGCGCGTGTGCGAGGATTGTCAGTAGAATGACCAGCAGACCGCCGATCCTAAGCCACTGATTGTTGTGTTCACGTCCGTTTGTCAACGGCCATTGCGGGCGATTAGATGTGGGAAGCGCTGTCAAAGTTTGCCTTCGCACCGGCGCTCAGACGCTCGGGCCAATTTCGCATTATTTGTGTCTCCCAACGACTCGAAACAATCCGCAAGTATGGACCACACTTCCGCGTCCTGTACGTCCTGCTGGGCCAGCGGACGCAGGGCGACGACGGCTTCGCGTCGCTCGCCCTTGTCGATCAGGGCGTACGCGAGAATCTTGCGACCGCGAATATTGTTAGGCGCCAGCTTGACCCCTTGTTGAGCCTGATCAATTGCCTGATCGAATTCTTCGCGGTTCGTGTGCCATACCGCGAGATTGAGGTGTGCGGGCAGGCAATCCGGATTCTCTTGCAACGCATTGTCGAAGAGTGTCTCGGTGCTGCTCCAGACGGCTCCGCGCCGGTCCGTCAGGAAAGCCAGCGTCACCAGGACAGTGGCGACCAGCAGGCTGACGGCAAGTCGCGCCGCTGTATTCGGCGACGAAAAAATCAACCAGACCACGCCCAGGCTCACAGGCAACGCCAGCCCGATCAGCGGCACGTACGAAAAGCGGTCAGCGACGACGTGGACACCGACGGGAACCAACCCAATCGTGGGTGAAAGCGTGGCGAGATAGAAGAGCCAGGCCGGCAGCAGTGCCGGCCAGCGACGCCGGGTGGCGATGACCAATGCCGTCACGGCGGAAAACGCCGCAAGGTATCCGACGCTCGTGAAAAAGGTCCAGCCCATCTGGTCGAAGTTCACATAGACCGCTGAGAGATGGAACGGCCAGAAGAACTTCTTCACGTAAAATAGCGAACAGTAACCGACCAATCCCATGCGTTCCCAGAGCGGGATGATCTCGGGAGTCGCCACGGTTTCCACCGGCCCGCCGGCCTGGACCGCAAAAGTGATCATGGTGATAATCAGGCTGACGGCAAAAAACGGGACCTTTTCTGACCAGGCCTTTCGCTTGGCGAGCCAATGGTCAATGATCAGAAGCACGACAGGAAAGCTGACGGCCGTGGACTTGGAGAGTGCAGATGCAATGAAGAGGCCGAGGCAGACCCAGTAGGTCCGCCATTTGTGGGTGCCGAGCCAGCGCCAGTACGTGATCAGCGCGCCAAGGTAGAAGAAGGTGAACAACACATCCTTGCGCTCGGTCGCCCACGCGACCGATTCCACGCGCAGCGGATGAACGCCAAAAATCGCCGCGGTAAGAAGTGCCGCGCCGGTCGCATATTGAAATCGGTTGCGCAGGATCTCCCGCACCAACACCAGCACGAGCAGAGTATTCGCGAGATGCAGCAGGAGATTGGTGAGGTGATAACCAAAGGAATCTTGTCCCCAAATCTGATAATCGACCGCGAACGACAGCCACGTGAGCGGGCAATATAGCTTGGCAATCGGATGCAGAAACATCAGGCCAAGGTTGTGCAGGCTCAAAGCCCGGATAGCAACATTACGCGTGATGTGGATCGTGTCGTCCCAATCGACGAATTGCCCCTGTAACGCCCGGAAGTGCGCGGCGAAGGTGAGCGCGAGAACAACAACAGCGCCCAGCCAGAGGAATTTGTTGGACTTGGAACGCTCGTTCATGCCCGTTGGGCGCCGGCGTCAGGCGAGGTTGGCGGAGACCAGTTGGCTGACCAGACGATTGTCGGCACGCCCTGCCAGTTTGGCCTGCACGGCTTTCATCACCTTGCCCATGTCCGTCTTGGTGGTGGCTCCCACTTCGGCAATCGTGGCCTTGACGACCTCTTCCACCTGCGACTGCGAAAGCTCTTCGGGCAGGTAGGATTTTAGCACGACCAACTCCGCCTTCTCCTTCTCGACCAAATCCGCACGCCCACCTTTCTCAAAGCTCTCAATGGAATCCTGTCGCTGTTTGATTTGCTTCTTGATGATGGCGGTAACATCGG
>Ga0224557_1001617_pt1 | contig 21152 bp, 21 predicted proteins | sample 714S31014metaG_FD_180677 | JGI IMG/M metagenome (GOLD analysis project Ga0224557, IMG submission 180677) | Peat soil microbial communities from Stordalen Mire, Sweden - 717 S3 10-14 | ecosystem: Environmental > Terrestrial > Soil > Wetlands > Peat | place: Sweden: Norrbotten County, Stordalen...
ATGGGAGCGCTGGAGATCGACGAGCGCGAGGAGCGGCGCCGATGGCGGGTCGCGTCGCGCAATGATCCGTGCCCGTGCGGCAGCGGCCGCAAGTACAAGCACTGCTGCCTGGCGAGCCGCCGCTGATCAGGAGACCTCATGGACGTCCCGCAACTGCTCCTCGAGATCGACGGGGAGCTCCGCGCCGAGGGCTCTCCGGAGCGCGCCGTGCAGGAGAAGGCGTACCTGAAGAGCCGGCTCGACCACTACGGGGTCAGCGTCCCCGCGGTGCGGGCCGTGGCCCGAGGAGTGGCGAAGCGGCGCCCACCCCTTGAGAGGGACGACCTCCTCGTCCTGGTAAAGGCGCTCTGGGCGGGCACCGTCTACGAGCGGCGCAGGGTGGCGGTGGAGCTCCTGGAGCTCTGCGGCGATCGCCTCCAGCCGGCGGACGCGGGACTGCTCGAGCGACTGGTGCGCGAATCCCAAACGTGGGCGCTCGTCGACGAGCTGGCCGCCGCGGTGGTCGGCCCACTGGTCGAGCGCCATCCCGAGCTGGACGTCGTGCTCGACCGCTGGGCGGGCGACCCGGACTTCTGGATCCGGCGGTCCGCGCTCCTCGCCCTGCTCGTCCCGCTCCGCCAGGGCGGCGGCGACTTCCCGCGATTCTCCCGGTACGCGGAGACGATGCTGGAGGAGAAGGAGTTCTTCATCCGCAAGGCGATCGGCTGGGTGCTGCGCGACACCGGGCGCAAGCGGCCTGACCTGGTCTACGCCTGGCTGCTCCCACGGGCGGGACGGGCATCGGGCGTGACCCTCACGGAGGCGGTCAAGCCGCTCTCTCCGGCACAGCGCGCGGCGGTGCTCGCGGCCCGCTGAGCGGTGACACTCAGCATGGCAAACGAGCAGCGTGAGCTGCGTTACGCTTTCGGCTCCCGGATTGGTCTTAACGAGTGTGAAGTCTCAGGACAGTACGTGGTCCAACCCGACACTGGGCGACCCCGCGGAGGATCTTCCGGCGATTGACGACGCGGAGTTCTCGGACAACCTCGATCAGACGCGTTTGGACGCGTACCGCCTAGCGCGCAGACTGGGATGGTCCCACGACGACGCCCTGGACATCGTCCAGGACGCGTCGCTCAGAGCATGGCGATACCGGCATACACGTCGAGGGCTATTTCGGCCTTGGTTCCTCGCGATCGTGTATCGGGGAGCGCATCGAGGCCGCCGACGCTGGCTCACGGTCCCCGTCTTCTGGCGCGAGGGCCCCTCTGAGCATTCGTCGGATCCCACCCTGAGTGGTGACCTGGGTGGTTGCATTGCCATGCTCCCTGGCCGGCAGCGCGTCGCCCTCTGGCTGCGCTTCGGTGCCGACCTACCCTTCCCTGAGATTGGCCGAGTCATGGGCATTAGCGAACGAGCTGCGATCCAGCTCGTCTGGCGCGCCCGCCAGGCACTGCGCCGGACGCTGGTAGGCATCGGGGAGAGCGCGCCATGAGGGACAGCCACGACCGGATCGACCAGCAGCTCCGAGACCACTACCGTCGCACCGACACCGAGGATCCCGAAGAGCTCCGTCGACTTGGAAGACCATACCCGGCAGATGGAAGTGCTCCGAAGGGTCGAGGCCCTCGGATGCGCCGCTCACTCATTGCCGCCGTGGTCGTCGTCGTTGTGGCGGTGGCGACCGCTGTTCCGCTCACGGTAGCGCTGACCCAGCGTCACGCTGCGCCCGCTTCCGGGCCCTCGCCGAGCCCGAGCCTGTCTGTCACTGCTCAGCCGTCCCCGCCCTCGCCGAGCCCAAGCCCGTCTTCCACTGCTCAGCCGTCGCCACTCGACAGCCTCAACGCATACGTCAGCACCGAGAGCGCGCGCGAGGCTCACGCCGCCACCCTCGACCCCTCGCAGGATACGGCCGGGGACCCCAACGTCGCGGAGGTCAGCGCGCCGTTTCCGTACGACGGTTGGTACGTCGCGGTGGCGGCCTTCGGCTTCGATCCGAACGGGCAACCGGTGCAGGTGCTCTCCTACGCGGGCGGATCGTGGACGGTCGTGGCCGCGCTGGCCCCTCCGGATGATCCGGGCACGGGCGTCCAGTCTGACTCCCTCAACCTCGCCGGCTCCACCGACGACACCGCGGACATCTCGGTGGGCTACGCGACGGGGAGCGCTCCGGACTTCCTGATCCCGTTCGCGGGGGGCGGCTGCGCGCGGGGGCCCGTGGTCAGCGACGCCAGCGGCGCCTGGCAGTACCTTCCCTTCGTCTACCCCGGCCAGACCACGGCCGACGAGATCCTCGGCGGCGATCCCCGCTTCGACGGCGGCACGCTGGTCTCCGACAACAACTGCGCGGCCACTGTCCCCCAGGACCAGCGCGTGACGTCGACCTGGACCTACGACCCGTCCTCGGGCGACTTCACCGCCACCGAGCAGCCCGGCTGGCCCAGCAACCCCTGACAGGCTGTTGATCTTCGCTCCCGGTGGAACGAGGAAGGGCTGAGGGGTCGCCCGGTCTCTCCTACCCTGACGGCGTCGCGACCAGCAGGGGACTGACGTAGTCGAGGAATCCCGCGACGTTCCCGGTCATGTTGCCGGTGATCTGCCCCCCGCAGTCGTAGGCGTTGAGCGTCGTCGATCCCTTGCCGCCGCTCCTCACCAGGACGATCGTGTACTCGGTCCCGCCGGCGCAGCCATCGCTGCTCGTGGTGGTGCCACTCAGGCCGATGCCGTCCGACGACATCGCCTTCCGGAAGGTCGCCAGGGATGTCGCGGAGGTGAGCACCGCCTGTGCCGACCCGTAGGGGGGCGGGAGGGCCTGTGAGGAGCTCATCTGGACCTGGGTGAGGTTGCTCGTGTCGACCGGGCTGCCGCACCCGGCGATGGTGGCGGCTGCGACCAGGCAGAGCGGGAGCACCGAGGCCCATCGCGGCATGATGGCCGAGACGATACTCCCGCCATCCGCGCCACCGGGCGTGGTGCCGTCGCGTGGGGCACGGGGCTGCTCGACGGCCGTCCTGTCGGGCACGCCCGCCCCGCGCGGGCAAGAATGGAGGCCATGACAATCGAGCCCTGGCTGGGCGACATCACCACCCTGGAGGTGGACGCGGTGGTCAATGCGGCCAATTCGTCCCTCCTCGGAGGGGGTGGGGTCGACGGCGCCATCCACCGAGCCGCCGGCCCCGGCCTGCTCCAGGAGTGCCGCTTCCTCGGTGGCTGCGCCACAGGCGATGCCAAGCTCACCCGCGGGCACCGGCTGGCCGCCCGGTGGGTCGTTCACACGGTCGGCCCGGTCTGGCGGGGAGGCGAGGCTGGGGAGGATGCGGCCCTCGCCTCCTGCTACCGGCGCTCCCTCGAGGTGGCGGCCGGCGCCGGAGCCCGGTCGATCGCCTTTCCGGCCATCTCGACGGGCGTCTTCGGCTTCCCCGCGAGCCGGGCCGCGGACATCGCCGTGCGGACTGTGAGCGCGGCGGACCCGGCCGTATGGGACCGCGTTGTGCTCGTCGCCTTCGATCGTGGCACGTCTGAGCTGTATGGCGGACTGCTGAGGGACCCGCGCTGACCCGGCATCCGCCGCGTCAGGGAGCGAGCGTCGGCAGGGTGGAACCCGCGAGAAGGGTGTCGCAGAGCACTTTCGTCTCCGCATCGCTGCTGCCCTTGGCGGTGTAGATGCGAGCGGTGATGGCGCCCCCGCCCAGGGTCACGTGGCACTCCGGGACGGACTCGTATCCACCGGCAGGAATGGTGGTTATCGCGACCCAGCCCGCGTCCCCCTCCAGGCTGCTGCAGAGCGACTTCCCCGACGTCGTGTCGGCGCCGGCGACGGTGAGGTAGGCAGCGAGGGTGCCGGTGATCGTGCCGGATGCCCCGCAGATGAATGTCTGGTCCGGGTTGGCGGAGGTGTCACCGGCCCCGCCGCTGACACCGGCCACGGTTGTCGCCGTCGCGGTCGCGGCTGGCGAGGTGGCGGCGGGTGTCGTGGTGGCGGTCGGAGACGCGGTGGCGGTCGGAGCCGCCGTGGCCGGCGCGGTGACGGAGGTCGAGGTACTCCCGCACCCGGCCGCGGCAAGGGCCGCCACTCCGAACATCCACGATGCGATGAGACGACGCGTCCGACCCACGAAAAGCCCTCCCAGTCTGAGGATCACCGGTCCCCTCGGTTTCCACAACGCGGCGAACAGCCACCCGCCCCGAAGCAGCAGGCGCCAAGGCTAGCATTCGCCTTCCTCGACGCACACGGAGCTGATCGCGCCGGACGGCTGGCGGCGGGCGGGGGGTCGGCCCCCGGGGCTGGGAGGCCCCTGCGGTCGTGGAGAGCGCCGTCTGACGCGTTTGATGGTGTCGTGGCGTGCCGAATGCGTTGCGAGCGCAAGATGGAGTTCCAGAGAGCCGGCCAGCTGGCGACGCATCCCCATGATCCGAACTGAGGACTTCCGCCACCTCGCGCTCCAGGAGCAGGCACGGTGCTCGTTTCAGACCGCGATGGGCATGTTCGTCGCGAGGTAGCGTCCCTGGACGCTAACGCTGCAGGTGGCGGGCGTCCACCCTCAGTTGCTCCGCGCCGTGGTCGTGTAAGGCGAGAGTCGCCGGTGCCCTGCAACCTTGAGGGCCGCTGCGCGCGCAGCGATGGTCGCCGCCTCTTCGGCGTCACTTCCCGCAAGGACGCCAAACAGCAGGCCGGCGGTGGCGGCGTCGCCGGCGCCCGTCGTGGCGAGGGGGCCACTGGCGGACGCAGGCAGGTAGAGCTCCCGGTCCGCCCACGCTTCGGTGCGCTCAGATAGACAGCGGCCGGCGTGCGACAGGCGATCTTGACCTGCGGTGAAGAGGTGCATCCCCTGTTCCCCATTGGTCAACAGGACCACGGCGGAGCCCAGCCCGAGCAGGAACAGCCCCAGTTCCCGCGCTTCTGAGACTGACTTCGGCCTTGCGACACCCAATGCGCTGACCAGGTCGTCCACGCTGGGGGAGAGGACGTCAACCAATGGGGCTGTCCGTTGGAGCAGGAGCCGCCAGTCGACCTGCGCCGCGGGCGACCCCGGCGTCACATAGGAAAGGTCGAGCGACGTCGTGGTCCCTGCCTGGCGCACCCGGGCCAGGAGGTCGTGAAGGCGACTGCCACAGTCAGCGTACAGGAGCGGTAGCAGCGCCGGGTAGCCAAGATGCACCAGATCGACCGCGTCCGGCTGCACTCTGGTCCCGTCGAAGGAGGCATTGGCACCCACGTGGTGCCAGAAGGACCTATCGGTCCCAGGGGGCTCGAAGACCAGCGAGTACGAGGTCGTCAAGCCCGCGACTTGCCGGATGCCTCGACAGTCGGCGCCAACCGTCAAGAGGGCACGGGCGACGGTCGATCCCAGCTCGTCATCACCCAGGTCAGCGACCAGGAGCACGTGCGCCCCGAGCGCCGCCAGATCGCCCCCCGTGTTGGCCACTGAGCCCCCAGGCCGGATATCGAGCGGGCCCACCTCGACTATTGCGCCAGGGACAATGCGCTCATCGCCGCCGAGTTTCGGTCGCAGGTCGGCGCAGATGTGCCCCGCGACTGTGGCACGCCACATCTTTGTCCGCCGCGCCTAGAGACGCCGCTCCGGCGGCTCCGGCGCCGGCGAGAGGCTGACCCCCGCGGTGCCCTCGTACGCCGGGTCCCACATGTTCGCGTCCACCGCGGCATCGATCTCCTCGTCTGCCACCAGACGTCCCAGCCCCCGGTCGCGGGCCTCGCGCGCGACGGCGATGCCGATCCGGCGCGAGACCGCTCGCAGGTCGGTGAGCGCCGGGTAGAGCGCGCCCTGGGCGAGGCGCTCGGGGGTCACCATCTCGGCGAGCGTGGATGCGGCCGCCAGGAACATGCCGTCGGTGAGCTCGCGGGCGTGTGCCACCATGGCGCCCAGCCCCACCCCGGGGAAGACGAAGACGTTGTTGGCCTGCGCGATGAGGTGCTGCCGGCCCCCCACCTCGACAGGCGGGAACGGGCTTCCCGTGGCCACCAGGGCCCGCCCGTCGCTCCAGGCCAGCACGTCGGCGGGCACCGCCTCCGAGCTCGACGTGGGATTGGAGAGCACCAGGACCACGGGGCGTCGGGTGCGCGCGGCCAGCTCGCGGATCGCGGCCTGGGTGAAGGCGCCGGCCTGTCCGCTGGTGCCCACCAGCACGGTGGGCGCCACCTGGCGGATCACCATCTCCAGGTCGCCGGAGGGGCCGGGGTCGAGCCCGAGCCGCGCCAGCTCCTCGCGGGACAGCGCGAAGGGGAGCTTGTCGTCCTCGACGTGGTCGCGCCCCTCGAAGATCAGGCCGCGCGAGTCGATCATCACCACGGCGCGCCGCACCGTCTCCTCGGACGCACCGGATTGCCGCATGGCCGCCTGGAGCAGCCGGGCGATGCCGACGCCCGCGGCGCCGGCTCCGACGAACAGCGTCCGCTGGTCGCACAGCGTCCCCCCGGTCTCGCCCAGCGCCGCCAGGATGCCCCCCAGCACCACCGCAGAGGTCCCTTGCATGTCGTCGTTGAAGCTGGGTATCCGCTGCCGGTACCGGTCCAGGAGCCGGATGGCGTTGTGCTGCTTGAAGTCTTCCCACTGCAGCAGCGCGTGAGGGAAGACGTCTTCCACGGCCTGCACAAAGGCCTCGATGAAGTGGTCGTAGGCGGCGCCTCGCAGCCGCGGCTTGGGGTAGCCGAGGTACAGCTCATCGCCCAGGAGATCGGCGTTGTCGGTTCCACAGTCCAGCGAGACGGCCAGCGTGAGCGTGGGACGGATGCCGGCTCCGGCGGTGTATAGCGCCAGCTTCCCGACCGGGATGCCCATGCCCCCCGCGCCCTGGTCGCCGAGGCCGAGGATGCGTTCGTTGTCGGTGGCCACGATCAGGCGAACGCCGGGCCGGCCTGCGTTGCGCAGCAGCTCTGGGATGCGGTCAATGTCGTCGGGGGTGATCCACAGTCCCTGGGGGCGCCGCAGCAGGTGGCTGAAGGCCCGGCACGCGTAGCCCACGGTGGGCGTGTAGACGATCGGGGCCAGCTCCTCGAGATGGTCGATGAGCATGCGGTAGTAGAGGATCTCGTTGCGATCGTGGAGCGCGGTCAGGCCGATGTAGCGCTCCAGGTCGTCCCCCTTGCGTCGGAGGTGCTCGAACTCCAGGTCCACCTGCTGGCGGATGGTCAGCGCCCGCCAGGGGAGCAGCCCGCGCAGGCCGTGGTCGGCTCGCTCCTGCTCGGTGAAGGCGGCGTCCTTGTTGAGCTGCGGGTTGGCCAGCAACTCCTGCCCCCGGGGCGGATCGGAGGGTACCGGGTGCTGGGCCGGCACCGATCTGTTCGGGGCGTTAACCACGCTCTTCATCCACCGTGCGCGGTCGGGGGAGGAGCCCTCCGGCGTGCCCACACCTTGTCACCCTGCCCGCGGTCGCCGACACGGCCGGATGGCTCGGATTCCTCAGGCCGTTCGGCGGATGGCGGCCCGCCGGAAGGAGGCTGCGCCGCCCCGGCCGAGCCCGGCGCTTTGCGGAACCTCCGAAGAGCCGCGATCAGGATCACCGTGGCAGCGGACGAGCAGGGCGAGTAGGCTCTGGCCTGGGGGACTGGCAGTGCAGATCGACAGCTTCTCCTTCGGTTCCGTCCGGATCGACGGGCACACCTACCGCCACGACGTGGTCATTGACCGCGGCCAGGTACGGGAGCGCCGGAAGGGCGCGTCCAAGCGCCATCGCGAGAGCTATGGCCACACGCCGCTGTCAGCGGAGGAGGAGATCCCGTGGAGCTGCCGGAGGCTGGTGATCGGGACCGGGGCCGCCGGAGCGCTGCCGGTGATGGAGGCGGTGAGGGCTGAGGCCCGTCGCCGCCGTGTGGATCTGGTGACGGTGCCGACCGAGCAGGCCGTCGACCTTCTCGCCGGCAACCGCAAGGACACCAACGCCATCCTTCACGTCACCTGCTGAGCGCCTGTGCTCAGGCGCGTTTCCCCTGGCGGAGGGAGAGGGATTCGAACCCCCGAGGGCTTGGCGGCCCCTGCGGTTTTCAAGAGCGGCGGGTATGGGATAGGGGTAGTTGTCGCTGCATAATGCGTGCCTTCTTCAAGCCGGCCGCGGTGCGGACGCGCTGGTTTGCCGGATCAGAAGAGCGGGGCGATCAACTTTGCCGCCTCCTCCAGGCAGTTGACGTCCTCCGCGGTGAAGGCGTCGGGAACATCGCTGTCGATATCGATCTGCCCCACGACTCGGCCGTCGCGGTGGACCGGGACGACGCACTCGGAGCGCGTCTCCAGGCTGCAGGAGATGTAGTCGGGATCACCGGCGATGTCGGCGACCACCTGGCTCACACCGCTGGCCACGGCGCGTCCGCAGACGCCCTCGCCGACCCGGATCCGGGTGTGCTCGGTCGGCCGTCCGCTGAAGGCACGAAGCACCAGGGTGTCACCTTCCACGCCGTAGAGATAGACGGAGGTGTGGCGGGAGGAGGCCTGGCGAACGGCTCGAGCGGCGCGCTCCAAGCCGGTGGTGCCCCGAGGGAGGTCGCGCAGGAGTTCCCAGGCGGTGTCGGTCATCCCCGCACCTAACCGGGCGGAATCTCGGAAGCGGTTGGCGGTGCCAGCGCCCAGCGCACCTCGTCGACCAACCGGTCGACCATCGCCTCGTCGGTGGCCCAGGAGCAGACCAGCCGGATCAATGTGCCGCGCTCGCCGCGTGACCAGACATGGAAGCGGACGGCCGCGGCCAGTCGGCCGACCGCGTCGCCGGGGAGCTCGACGAAGACCTGGTTGGCCTCGGCCGCGCGGAGGGTCACCCCGCAATTGCTGAGCCCGCGCACCAGGCGCGCCGCGGCGGCGTTGGCCTGGGCCCCCAGGCGGTACCAGAGGTCGTCGCCGTCGAAAAGGCGGGCAAACTGGATGCCCAGAAGCCGTCCCTTGGCGAGCAGCGCACCGCGCTGCTTCATGTGGTATCGAAAGTCGCGCCGCAGCTCGTCGCTGACCAGGACCACGGCCTCTCCGCACAGCGCCCCGTTCTTAGTCCCCCCGGCAAAGAAGGCGTCGACTCCGCATGCCGCGATCAGGTCCAGCCGGGCTCCGAGCGCCGCCAGCGCCGGCGCGAGCCGGGCGCCGTCGAGGTACACCCAGAGCCCGCGAGCATGGGCGTGGGCGCAGAGGGCCCCGAGCTCCTCGCCGGTGTAGACGCCGCCCGCCTCGGTGGCCTGAGCGAGGAAGATCCCGGCCGGTCGCACGCTGTGCTCATCCTCGTGCTGGGCCAGCGCCTGGTCGACGAGGCCGGGGTCGAGCTTGCCGGTGGGCGTGGGGATCTGCACGATCCGGTGGCCGGTGGCCTCGACGGCGCCCGTCTCGTGGACGTTGATGTGGGCGGTCTCGGCAGCGACCACACCCTCGTGGGAGCGCAGGAAGGCGCCAAGGCAGGTGAGGTTGGTCTGGGTGCCGCCCACCAGCAGGTGCACCTCGCAGTCTCGCCCGACCTGGGCGGCGATCCGCGCGGCCGCGAGCCGCGAGTACCGATCCTCCCCGTAGCCGAACTCCTGCCCGCCGTTGTGCGCCAAGAGGGCCTCGAGCACAGCAGGATGGGCACCTTCAGAGTAGTCGTCGAGGAACATCAGCATGCCGCGTATGGTCGCAGCCCATGGCGCGGCCCCGCCGGGCCCGGTCGGTGGGTTCGGGTCGTGGCGGTTCCGCCAAACGTCACCCGTCAGCGCGGCGGCGGACCGGATGGGCATCAGCCATGGGCAAGGGTTGAACGCGTCGAGCGTTCTTGAGTGCTCAGACGGCCGTGGCCGTGGGCAATCGAGAACGCCCGGGTGCTGGAAGGCTACTTGGCGGAGGGAGAGGGATTCGAACCCCCGAGGGCTTGGCGGCCCTTGCGGTTTTCAAGACCGCTCCGATCAACCACTCCGGCATCCCTCCGTGCGCTGGGAATAGTGTCCCATGCGGCTGGCCGGGCAGCCGGGCCGGCGCCAGCTCAGCTCGCCTCCAGCCCCTCCAGCTGGGTCGCGTGGTGCTCGAGGTGGCCGATGAGCAGCTCCTCGATGAGCTGATGGATGGTCATCATGCCCCGGGTGGGGTGGACACCCTTCGTCTGCCAGGCGCGGCCGGAGATGTCGCCGAGAAAGGCTCGGAGGTCGTTGAGGTCCTCCTTCTCGTCATGCCAGAGCGCGTTGGGCCCCTGGTGCCGGTCGCGCTCCATTGCGGCGATGTGGTCGGCGCTTGCCCGGGCGCGGCCAAAGGGGACCGGGTCGGGCGAGTCCGCGGCCAGCACCCGCTCCGCCTGGGAGATCCAGTAGGGGACGAAGTCGGCCAGGTGGGCCCAGATCTGCCCGGCGTCCCAGCTCTCCCCGGTGTTCGGGTCGGGGTCGGTGCGGCCGTCCAGCCGTCTCCGGGAGAGGTCGCGCAGTCGAACCTCGACTGCGGCCAGACGCCGCAGGAAGTCGGCTGTCGGGTCGTGGGAGGTGGAGTTCACAGGTTTGCGGTGGGGTGGCGAGAGACCGTTCCCGGCGGGTGAGACGGGGGGCGGACTCCCGTGGTGCGGATGAGGCGGTCGCGAGATTGTGGATTCTGAACGATCTCGCGCTGATGTCGCAGCGACGGACCCTATACTTGCGGCACGCGGGGAGGTGGCTGAGCGGCCGAAAGCGCCCGCCTGCTAAGCGGGTGAGGGGTGTTAAGCTCCTCCGAGGGTTCGAATCCCTCCCTTCCCGCCACCGCGATGCCGCCACCGCCGTGATGCGGTTGCTGGGGCTCTCATGAGGGTCCTCTTCCCGGGGCATCCTGACGGCGGCCACGTGCGCTCTCGTGGCCTGTGGCCCAACCGGCCATCCGGCCTGTCGCTGGCCCGCGAGCCGATCGCCATCGACGAGGCCGACTCCGGCGGTTATGCTGCGCGCATGACGGTGGTGGGGGCCGACCTTCCGCCCTCGGCCGCGCCGGCGGCAGCATGGCGCCGGCCGCCGCGGTCCGCGCCGGAGGGACGGCGCGCGAGCTCTGGGCGTAGCCTCGCCATCCTCGGCGTCCTCTTCTTCTTCTACCTCTACTCGATGGCCGGGGGGCTGCTGGCATCGGGACCGGGCATCCCCCCCTGGTCGACCGCCCTGCCCTGCCTCGTCATCTGCGCCGTTGGGGTTGGGTACGGGCTTGCGGTCATCGCCACCGCCGGCCGGCCGCGGGTCAGGCTGATGATGCGCGACTGGGGACTGGGCGGAAGTCCCGCCGCCCGGGTGTGGCTCGGCCTGGCCTACGTGCTCCCCCTCGCCGGGTCCTTCGTGGCAGGCTGGGTGCTCCGTCCAGCCGGCCCGCTCTCAGCGGTCGCGACCACCCAGTGGTCCTCTCTCGTCGGGCTGCTCGCCCCGCTTGCGTTCGTCCTCTGCCTGATCCTCGCCCGCGTCACCTCGCTCCGGGCGGTCAAGAACGCCATCTTCGACGGTCGAGCCCCCTCCTTCACGGTCTCGAGCGATTGGGCCTGGTGGTGGGACGGCCAGGAATGGACAAACGTGGCAGACGCCGCCCCCGAGAGCGCCCTCCGCTCGCCGGACACCAACTACTGGTGGACGGGGCAGGATTGGCTTCCGCTGCCGCCTCGACCCTGACGATCCTGACGATCGCCGTCGGCCCTCTCGGCGCGGGGCCGGCCGCCGTCGTTGACTCGCCGCCCGCGGACGTACTCCTGCTCCTCCCGAGCTACCGAACCGGCTGCTGTTAGGCTTTCCCGCGTGGCCTCGGGACCGACGTTGCCGTACCCCGGCTGGGGCGAGAACACCGTCACGGTGCCTGCCCGGTACTTCGAGGAGGGGCGCCTGCCCGGGGTCTGCGTGGTGACGGGAGCGCCGGCCACCTCGAATGTCCGCCGCCACTTCAGCACGACGCCAGGCTGGGTGGGGTGCCTGTTCTTTGTCAACTTCTTTGCCTGGCTGATCGCGATCGTTGCGACGCGTCGCAGTGCGATGGGCGACCTTCCCGTCTGCACGGCGGTGGCCGAACGGATGCGACGGGAGCACGTTGACGTGGTCCGACTGGCCATCGTGGGGCTCGTCGCGTTGATCGCGATCATCCCGGCGGCGATGTCTCTCTCGTCGTCGCCGGTGGCGCCATTCGTTTGCCTGGCGCTGGTGGCCATGGGTGTGGTCGCGCTCATCGGCTCCGCGATCGCCGGCCACAGGGAGGCGACGACCCTCGGCATTCAGGGGCGGGTCGTGCAGGACGGCTTCGGCGAGCGGTGGGTGCAGCTGCGCGGCGTCCATCCCGCCTTCTCTCAAGCCCTGGCGGCGCGGCTCGGTCGTTGACGGGGTTGTTCACCGGTCCAGGTCAGAGCACCTTGGAGAGGAAGTCCTTGGTGCGCTGCTGCTGCGGGTTGCCGATCACGTCCCGTGGGTTGCCCGCCTCCACGATCATCCCGCTGTCCATGAAGACCAGGGAGTCGCCGACCTCGCGGGCGAAACCCATCTCGTGGGTGACCACGATCATGGTCATCCCCTCGTGGGCGAGATCGCGCATGACGTTGAGCACGTCGCCGACCAGCTCCGGGTCGAGCGCCGAGGTGGGCTCGTCGAAGAGCATCAGCTTGGGCTGCATGGCCAGCGCCCGGGCGATCGCCACGCGCTGCTGCTGACCCCCGGAGAGCTGGCGCGGGTGGGCATCCAGCTTGTCCCCCAGGCCGACCCGGTCGAGGAGCGCCCGACCGCGTTCTGTCGCCGCCGTCACCTGCTCCTTCTTGACCCTGGCGGGGGCCTCGATGACGTTCTCCAGGGCGGTCATGTGGGGGAAGAGGTTGAACCCCTGGAAGACCATCCCGATCTCGGAGCGCTTGCGGCAGACCTCACGGTCGGGCAGCTCGTGGAGGCGGCCGCCGCGTTCCTGGTAGCCGACCAGCTCGCCGTCGACCCACAGCCGCCCGGCGTCGATCTTCTCCAGGTGGTTGATGCAGCGGAGGAAGGTGCTCTTGCCTGAGCCCGAGGGCCCGATGATGCACATGACCTCGCGGGGTGCGACCTCGATGTCGATGCCCCGGAGCACCTCGTTGCGGCCGAAGCTCTTGTGCACGGACTCGGCGCGAACCATGGGGGTGGCCATCAGCTCACATTCCCGAGTGAGGCGGGGCGGGCGGGAGCCAGGGCTCGCCGTCTGGCTCGGCAGCGCTCCCGAACGGCGGCGCGGCGTGGAACTGGAAGAGCATGCGGCGAAGGCGCTGGATCGGGGTGGGGGGCAGCCCGCGCACCGACCCGCGGGCGAAGTGCCGCTCGATGTAGTACTGGAACACGGTCAGCACCGAGGACATGGCCAGGTACCAGACGCTGGCGACGATGACCAGCTCGATGATGTGGTAGTTGAAGTTGGAGATGTCCTGCTGGACAAAGAACAGCTCGTGCACGGTGGCGATGGAGGCGAGCGACGTCGTCTTGAGCATGGAGATGGTCTCGTTGCCGGTGGGAGGGACGATCACCCGCATCGCCTGGGGGAGCACGATCCGGCGCATCACCTGGGGGCGCCTCATCCCCAGCGCTTGGGCCGCCTCGGTCTGGCCGTGGTCCACCGAGATGATGCCGGCCCGGACGATCTCGGCCATGTAGGCGGCCTCGTTGAGCCCGAGACCGAGGATCGCCGCCAGGAGCGGGGTGATCAGGGTGTTGGTGGAGGCCTGCACCATGACGTGGGTGAAGGGGATGCCGATCGAGAGGTAGGGCAGGATGGTGTTGATGTTCCACCAGAAGAAGATCTGGACCAGCACCGGGGTCCCCCGGAAGAACCAGATGTAGAGCCAGCTCACCCACGACATCACCCGGTTGGGTGAGAGCCGCATCACCGCCAGCAGGATTCCAAGTCCGACACCGAGGACCATGGCGATGGCGGTCAGGTAGAGGGTCACCACGGCCGCCTGGGGGATGCGGGCGTCGAAGAGGTACTGGCCCACCACCGACCAGTGGAGACCTGAGGTCGCGAACGTGTCGACGACCGCCCCCAGAACGATCAGCACCACCACGGCGGAGACCCAGCGCCAGGGATGGCGCAGGGGGACCGCCCTGATCGCCTCGGGACGTGCCCGAGTGGACCCGGGAGGGACGGGTGGGTCCGCGCTGAACTCGGTCACGCGAACCTCACCCTGGGCAGACTCACCGGTCCTCTCCCAGCGCCTTGCGATTCACTCGCCGGCCGGTTGCACGGTGACCTCAGTACGAGGGCACACAGGTCGAGCCGACCGGGTTGTTGTCGTTGACGTCGACGGCCGAGGCGGTGACGGCACCGTCCGAGACCCCGGCGTTCTTGAGGATCGTCCCGTAGAAGCCGTGGTTGATCACGTAGGTGAGGGCGTCCTCGATCGCCTTGTCGAATCCGAGGCTCTTGGCGACGGCGACCCCATACGGGTAGATGCTGCAGGGCTGGCCGCTGATCCTCAGCTTGCCGGGCTCCAGCTTGACCTGGTAGTCGGCGACCGGCTGGTCGGCCCAGCCGTAGTCGGCCCGACCGCTGATCAGGGCGGCGTTGGCGTTGGTCTGGCTGGGGAAGCTCTCCACGTTGATGTCCTGGAGCCCTGCGGCGGTGCAGTGGTCGGTGTCCCCCTTGATCGCGCCACCGCCCGGATGCTGGCCGATGTAGCCGTAGGCGTCCGACTCCTCGACCGTGCCCGATTCGACGGCCACGGACTTGCCGCACATCTGGGAGGCCGCGGTGATCGTCGGCCCGCCCACCCGGACCAGCCAGGACTCACCGGCCTGGTAGTAGGTGATGAAGTCGATCCCGGAGGCCTCGCGGTCCGCGGTGGGCGTGAAGCTGGAGAAGCTGATGGCGTACTTGGGGTTCTTCGCCAGCAGCGCCGGGATGATGTCGTCGAAGGTGACGTCCTGGATGGTGCACGAGACTCCGAGCACCGAGCAGACGTCCTGGGCCAGCTCGAGGTCCCACCCGACCACCTGACCGTTGGCATTCACGTATTCGTTCGGCGCGTACGACGCGTCGGCCGCGATCACGAACGGCTCCAGCTTCTTGACCGCCGCCGGGATCTCGTTGGCGATGCTCGACTGGGTGGCGGGCTGCGGACTCGTCATCACCGGGCTGGTGCTCCCGCAGGCGCTCATCACGATCACGGGAAGGGCCAGGGCGGCGAAGGCGGCGCGCCGGGCGCGGTTGAGGTGGGCGGGTCGAGGGAGAGCGTGCATTTGGTCGCGAATTGTGCGCCCGTGACGTGCCGGGTGTCCATGTGCTTCCTGCACAAGGACACCCGGCCCCTGCTCGGGCCCTACCCCTCCCGGGACGCGGCGGCCTCCACCAGCGCCTGAGCCGCGACCTGGAGCGCCGGCCGCTCCACGCTGAAGCAGATGCGGAAGTGGTCGGGCACCCCGAACGCCACCCCCGGCACCACCACCGCCCGGCGCTCCGCCAGCGCCGCGGTGAAGGCCATGGTGTCCTCCCAGGGGCTGCGCACCCAGAGGTAGAGCCCGCCCTGGCACTCCGAGGCCTGGAGGCCGGCGGCCGCCGCGGCGTTGGCGATGATGTCGCGGCGCTCCCGGTAGGGGGTCGCGTTGGCCTCCCAGCTGGGCAGCTCCAGGAGGGCCAGCTGGGCTGTTGCCGGGGCGTTGACGTAGCCGAGGGCCCGCTGGCAGAGGGCCAGCCCCGCCTCGCTCTCCGCACCGGTGAGCGACGGGTGGAGCGCCAGGTAGCCGATCCGCTCGCCGGCCACCCCGAGGTCCTTGGAGAAGGAGCGGCAGAGCACGGTGTGCTCGTAGTGGTGGAAGGGCTCGGTCCGCCGGTGGGGCGGGTAGATGAGCCGGCGGTAGACCTCGTCGACGACGAGCAGCACCGGCCGGCCGCCGCGGCGCCGGTGGGCGTCGAGGAGCGACCCCAGGCCGCGCAGCTCCTCCTCGGTGGCGACGTGGCCGCTCGGGTTGCAGGGGGTGTTGAGGATCAGGGCGCCGGTCGCGTCGTTGAGCGCAGCGGCGACCGCCTCCAGGTCGAGCGAGCCGTCCTCGTCCGAGCCCGCCACCCGCAACCGGTGGCCGCAGACTTCGCTGTAGAGGCGAAACTCGGAGAAGTACGGGGCGATCACCACCACCTCGCTGCCCGCCTCGACGAAGGCCCGGAGCGCCATCGAGATCGCTCCCGCCGCCCCCACCGTGACCGCCACCGACTGGGCGGTCACCCCCGCGACGTCGACGTCCTCGGCGATCCGCTCGCGCAGCTCCGGATAGCCGAGGTTGGGCATGTAGCCGAACCGTCGGGGCCGGATCGCCGCCGCGGCGCGCACGAACGCCTGGCGCACCGCCTCGGTCGCCTCCAGGGGCTGGCCCAGGGAGAGGTCGGCGACCGCGTCCGCGCCGTAGCGCTCCCGCAGCCGCTGCGCCGTCGCCGCGCCGGCGCGCACCCAGCCCCCGGCCTCGATCTCCCCGCGGACCCACGCGGTGACAGCGCCCTCGCCGGGCCCTGCGGTCACGTCGCCAGGCCCTCCCAGCGCACCCCCGCCGAGCCCGCTCCCGTCTCCGGTCTCATGGCTTGGCGCCCGGCCCCCGCGAGCCCCCGTCATGCCAGGAGAAGGGGTAGGCGGTGTCGACCACCTGGCGGGCGACCTGGGTGCGATGGAGGGGGCGGAAGGTCTCGATCATCACCGCCAGCTCGTCGGTCTCGGCGGGGCGGTCCTGCGACGCCTCGAGCGCGCCGGGCTGGGGCCCGTGGGCCAGGCCGCTGACGTGGTGGGTCAGGGAGCCCTGCTGGACGCCCCGGCGGGACGCGTAGTTGCCCTCCACGTAGTAGAGGACCGAGTCGCAATCGAGGTTGGAATGGTGGTAGGGGAGGAGCACCGCCTCCGGGTCCCAGCCCAACTTGCGGGGCACGAACGAGCAGATCACGATGTTGGCGGCCTGGAACGTCTGGTGGGCCGCCGCCGGCAGGTGGAACCGCCCCGCGCGCGGCTCGAAGTCGTGGATGTTGAAGGCGATCGGGTAGACGGTGCCGTCCCATCCCACCACGTCGAAGGGGTGGTGGTCGAGCGAGTAGCAGGACATGCGGCCTGCCCTCTTGAGCCAGAGCTGGGAGGTGCCCTCACCCTGCTCCAGCGCCTCGGGTGCGCGGAGATCCCGCTCGCTGTACGGCGCGCACTCGGTGAGCTGACCGTTGGAGGCCCGGTAGCGGTCCGGGGAGTCGACGGCCCCGGCGACCTCCATGACCAGCACCCGGGTGCTCTCCAGATGGTCGAATTCGACGCGGTACACCGTCCCCCGCGGGATCACCAGGTAGTCGTGGTGGTCGAACCGGAGGCTCCCGAACTGGGTGTGGAGCGTCCCCGAACCGCTGTGGACGAAGAGCACGTCGTCGGCCGAGCCGTCGACGAGGAAGGCCTTCTGCTGCCGCTGCGGGACGAGCAGCCCGATCCGGATGTCGTCGTTGACGAGCAGCCACTGCCGGCCGGTGATGGCGTCGCCATGGGCGGGGAGCCGGAACCCCTGGAGGAGGGCGTGCTGGTGGACCTTCTCGTTCTCCATGGAGATGTCGTCGGCATCACCCTCGACGACGTCCTGGACGGCCTCCGGCATGTGCCGGTGATAGAGCAGGGACGAGGGGCCGGTGAAGCCCTCCCGGCTGAACAGCTCCTCGTAGGTTGGGGTGCCCTCGATTGCAAAGCGCTGATGGCGCTTCCGGGGCAGCTCACCCAGGCGCATGTAGGGCCGCACGGCGCAACGGTAGCAGGAGCGGGCGAGCGAGGTGGGGTGTCACGGGCGCTGCGTCACCGGACGTCACCGCCCGGTGTGATCGGGTAGGGTTGAAGGACTCGGCGGCGCTGCCAGGCCGGTGCACGGCGCGCGGTCCTGACGGAGAGCCCAGACGCCGCGTGACAGGAGGATCTCTGCCATGACGCGGATGCACGGTCCGAGGTGCGGGGCCGCCCCCAGCCTGCTGGCGGTCGCGGCGCTCCTCGCGGCGTGCGGAGGCACCACCACTCACCCCACGCCGACCAGCGGCACCGCGATGGCTTCGGCATCGCCCTCGCCCGTCGCGAGCGCCTCGGCGTCTGCGACCGCCTCCCCGTCGACGCCGGCTCCGACGCCGATTGCCGGCTTCGAGGCCGCCTCCGTCACCTTCGTCTCGTCCCAGGACGGCTGGGTGCTCGGGACGGTGGGCGGAAGCCTGGCACTCGCCCGCACCCAGGACGGCGGAACGACCTGGACCAGCGTCACCCCGCCTCCCACCGGTTTCTACACGGGATCCGGAAGCACCGGGGTCTCCGGCATCCGCTTCGCCAACCAGCAGGACGGCTGGGCGTACGGCTACGACCTCTACGCCACCCAGAACGGCGGAGCCAGCTGGACCCAGGTCGCCCTCCCCGGTCTCAACTCTTCCACCGGGGGGACCCCGATCCAGGACCTGGAAACCTCCGATGGCTCGGTCGATGCCGTGATCACGGGGAGCTCCGGATTCGTCATCGACACCGCACCGGACGGGAGCAACGCATGGACATCGTCCCCCACCACCCTCGCCTACGGCGCGGGGCCGGTCCCCGATGCACAGCTGGTTCTCCAGGGCTCCAGCGGTTGGGTGGTCGAGAACGACCGGGTCGTCGCCCGTGGAGCCCGCCTGCAGAGCGGCTCCTGGGCGACCTGGACGCCCCCGTGCACCGCGACGGGCGGCCCCGCCGTCCTTGCCCCATCGAGCGCCGCAAACCTCTTTGCGGTGTGCTCACAGGGAATCTGGGCATCGGGGCCGGTGAGCGTCCGCGCCTATGTCTCCACCACGGCCGGCTCGAGTTTCACCGAGCTGGCGTCCGCCCTGCCGTTCACATCGCCCCAGGTCGGTAGGTACGGCGACAGCCCCCCGGCCGCCGCCAGCCCGAGCACGTCGGTGCTCGCCGTCGGTAACGGTGGGGACATCCTGACGAGTTTCGACGGCGGCTCGACCTGGAGCAACACCTACGCCGGCGCTGGGAGCACCAGCCTCGACTACGTGGGCTTCACCACGTCCAGCGAGGGGGTGGCCATCGAAGCGTCGCCGACCAGCTCCACCGGTCTCCTGGTGATGACCCGCGACGGTGGCCACACCTGGGCGGCGGTCACGATCTGATCGGATCCCCGCCTTCGGGGCCGGCTCCTGGCCCGGGTCAGGCGGCGCCCACCAGGAGGGCGGCGCCGATCGCCCCGCCCAGGTCGCCGAGCGCCGCGACCTTGACCTCGGGGGCTCGATCGGGGAGGAAGAGGTGCGGCTTCATGGCTTCCGCGATCCGGTCGGCGTAGGGCTGGCCGAGCCGGATCCCCAGCCCGCCCCCGATGATCACCGTCCCGATGTCCATCAGGTTGATCGTCGAGGCGATGCCGGTGCCCAGCGCGTCCACGGCGCGGTCGATCAGGTCGTGGGCCATGGCGTCGCCCTCGTCGAGGGCCCGCGCCCAGACGCCACTGGTCAGCCGGGTGCGGCCGAATTGCTTCATGAGCCGGAGGAGCTGGGTCTTCTCGCCACGGTCCGCGCGCTTGCGGGCGGCCGCCTCCATCGCGGCCCGTCCCGCATAGGCCTCGACGCAACCGCGCCGGCCGCAGCCGCAGAGCGCGCCGTCGCGGACCACCACCACGTGTCCGATCTCGCCGGCGGCGCCGCGGCCGACCCAGAGCCGGCCGTCGAGGATCAGGCTGCCGCCCACCCCGGTCCCCCAGGCGACCCCGAGGAAGGAGCGGTGGCCGCGTCCGGCTCCGAGACGCATCTCGGCCCGGTTGGCCACCTGGACGTCGTTGCCGAGGCGGACCGCGCATCCCAACAGACGGCTGAGGCGCTCACCGAGCGGGAAGGTGCCATCCCAACCGGGCAGGTTCCCGGCCTGGGAGACGGTCCCGGCACCGGCGTCGATGCTGCCCGGTGATCCGACGCCCACCCCGGCGAGATGGCGCGGAGCCACCCCGGCCGTCGATGCCGCCTCCCCGAGCGTCTCCGCCATCGCGGTCGTCACCGCTTCCGGACCGCCGTCGACGGGGGTGGGCCGCCGCGCCTCGCCGATCACCCGATGGGTGCGCGTGATGACGACGGCCTGGATCTTGGTGCCGCCGAGGTCGATGCCACCTCGGAGGGAACGATTGTCACGCACCAGGCCAGTCGCCATCGTCACTCCCACTGGGGTGCCGTCGTGAACAGACGTCTCTGAACCATACTGTTCCCGGCCCTGCGGCGGCGGTGGAGCCGGAATCGCAGGTCCCGGGGAGGAAGCCGGACATGCAGCTGGGGATGGTCGGTCTGGGGCGGATGGGCGCCAATCTCGCCCGCCGACTGATGCGGGACGGGCACGACTGCGTCGTCTACGACGTCAACGCGGAGGCTGTCGCCACCCTCAGGGCCGACGGCGCCGTGGCCACCGGTTCGCTCGACGAGTTCGTGGCGGCCCTGACCCCGCCCCGGACGGCCTGGGTCATGGTGCCCGCCGCGCTCACCGGTGACACCATCGACGCGCTCGCCTCGCGGATGAGCGAGGGGGACGTGATCATCGACGGGGGCAACAGCTACTACCGTGACGACATCGAGCGCGCCGAAAAGCTCGCGGCCCTCGGCCTCCACCACGTCGACATCGGGACGAGCGGCGGGGTGCACGGGCTGGAACGGGGATTCTGCCTCATGATCGGCGGCGAGCCTCAGGTCGTCGAACGGCTCGATCCCATCTTCCGCAGCATCGCTCCGGGCGTGGACTCGGCCGCTCGCACGCCCGGTCGGGCGGGGGAGCCGTCGCCGGCCGAGCAGGGCTACCTCCACTGCGGGCCTCATGGCGCCGGACATTTTGTCAAGATGGTCCACAACGGGATCGAGTACGGGCTCATGGCCGCCTACGCCGAGGGGCTCAACATCCTGCACAAGGCGAATGTCGGCCTGACCGAGCAGCAGGCGAGTGCCGAGAGCACGCCGCTCCGGGATCCCCGCTACTACCAGTACGACCTGCCCCTCCCCGAGGTCGCCGAGGTGTGGCGGCGGGGCAGCGTGGTCGCCTCCTGGCTGCTCGACCTCACCGCGGGAGCGCTGCTCCGCTCACCGGAGCTGGCCGACCTGGCGGGCCGGGTGTCCGACTCCGGGGAGGGCCGCTGGACCGCGATCGCCGCCGTCGACGAGGGCGTCCCCGCCCACGTGCTGACCGCCGCCCTCTACGAGCGCTTCAGCTCGCGCGGCGAGGCCGACTTCGCCGACCGCCTGCTGTCGGCGATGCGCCGCGAGTTCGGCGGCCACGTGGAGCTCCCCGCCGGGGGATAGGGGCATCCA
>Ga0224557_1001619_pt1 | contig 21145 bp, 20 predicted proteins | sample 714S31014metaG_FD_180677 | JGI IMG/M metagenome (GOLD analysis project Ga0224557, IMG submission 180677) | Peat soil microbial communities from Stordalen Mire, Sweden - 717 S3 10-14 | ecosystem: Environmental > Terrestrial > Soil > Wetlands > Peat | place: Sweden: Norrbotten County, Stordalen...
CGCCTCGGCACCCGGTGCCAACGAGGCTCCCTCGGCCAGTATGACGAACTCATCGCCACCCAGGCGTCCGACCGTATCCGCTTCACGGAGCGCGCTGGACAGCCGGGCCCCGACCCCGACCAGGAGTTGATCGCCGGCGTTGTGGCCCAGGGTGTCGTTGATGTCCTTGAAATTATCGAGGTCGAGAAAAAGTACGGCCACCGGGTTGTGGTCTCGTCGGGCGCGAGCCAGCATCTGTTTGATCCGATCGAGAATCAAGGCCCGGTTCGGAAGCCCGGTCAGCGAGTCGTGGAGTGCCTGGTGCTGCAGCTGAACGGTGCGTTCGTGCACCATCGCCAAGGCCCGCGAACGACCGGTGCCCAGCACATAGATGAGTAGTCCCAACAACAAACTGAGCAAGAGTCCACTCAGCAACAACGTCAGTGCAATCCCATTGGACAGCACTCCGCCCCCGGTGGCTGCTCCGTAGGTTTGCACGCTCCATCCATTATGGAGTTGGACGATCGCCGACTGCGCCCCGACTGGCGCTGAACCGGACTTGAAGGTGACCCTGGTAGAGCCGGAGCGGTACTCGAATGCCACTGCTGTTCTCGGATGGTTCGCGAGTGCGGTGTTCAAGAGGACACCGGGAAGGACCTGCGTTCCAATCCATCCAACGAATGCGGTGCGGCGGGCCTGCTCCGTCGTTGGCGCGACGCCGGTGGTGTAGATGGGTGTGCCCACGATCAGTTCTTGGTTCTTGCCCCTCCCGTACGGCAGGTAAGCGCCCTCGCCCGAATCTCTGGCCTTCAAGAACCGGGGACCCAGAACCGTGTCGCAGAAGTCGAAGCCCGGCGGGTACAGCGATTCCTTGAACCTTGACCGCCCCACGTTTGAGAAGCAGTAGTAAGGACGGCTTCCCGCCGGAGTGATTTGCAAGGTGCCGTCACTAGCAAGGGCACCAATACGAGTTTCGAAAGCGCGCAACCGCGACGATGGGACCACAACCACCTCGGCGATTCCCATAAGTTCGGGGTATCGCGTAAAGGTACGGGTCGTGCTCATCCAGAGGTTGAATTCTGCCTGCGTCGCATCGGGAGTACGGACGAAAAAGGCGCTGGCGGTCACGACGAGGTCCTGCTCGTGCTGGATCGCCAACTTCAACGTCGAGGCAATCTCCTGCGATGACGTGACGAGGAGTTGGCGCGATGTTTGGGCATCGTTTCGCGCCTCGTCATTACTTGCGATGACCGAGCCAATCGAACCAACGACGACCAAGCACGCCGCCGCAGCCAACCAGAGATGCCCTCGCAGGTACGTCATGTGAACTCCAGGCATGCGCATATATTTAACGTCGTCGGCCGAGCACCAATCAGGTCACAATTCAGCGACGCCACCAGACTAAACATGATGCCTGCACGGCAGTGGCGACAAGATAAGAATGAACGTCGTGACCGAGGCACGCGCACCTTCGTTCCTCCGTCCGGCAATCACCAGTCAGCCACCCACGGTGGCATCTACAACGTCTTTTATCAGTTCGAACGTCGTACCTACAATGTAATTGGTGGGCAGCCCTGCTTCCGCCACCGTCAACGCCAACTGCCCAAGTTACTTCTAACGCGTCCGACCAACGACAACGAACGGGCGCTCGAGTGCGTAGCACGATTTCTTACGGTGGGCGCTGAGGGACTCGAACCCCCGACCTGCTGAGTGTAAATGGGAATTGATCCGTTGTCGCATGTCTGTGATGGTGGATTTTGTCGATATTTACTGAGTTTTCCGTCGTCTCTTGTCGGTTCTGTTGCGCACCGTCGAATCCTTGTGAGGGATGTTTTGAGGGATGAATTGCGGTGCTTTTCATTTGTCAAGGAGGTCTCTCATCATCATCCTCACAAGAGCGGCAATGCCTCCGAGGGATTTAGCACTCAAGTACCAATTTAAGCGAGCGGTCCACCGGCTCAGCCGGAACCAATGACGACCTTGTCGGACTTGGCTCCGCTTCTCACTCGCATAGGTGATCGTCAGAGCTTGATGAGATTTCCTTCGAAGCCTAATTTGCTCTTGGGGGGCCACCCTCGATCAGTTGTGACAAGTACGCCGGCTTCAACGTGGATGGCGGTAGCAATAACCAGGGCGTCAGGCAACTTGACCTTTTGGCCGTGACGAGCTCGAAGTCTCGCTGCCACCACGGCAGTATCAATATCGAGTTCCGCCACCACAACCGGCAGACGCTCAATGAACTCAAGAATTGCGGTGACTGACGACTCGCCGTGGCGCGACGGGGACACCAGCGCCTCAGCGAGCGCTGAAGCCGGTATTGCTATTTGGTCTCCGCGCTGTTGAGCATTGGCTAATTCTCTCTTCGCCCCGAGATGGTGCGCATCACTCGCGTCAAAGAATCCAATGAGAATACCTGCGTCGATGACGGTTAGTCCCATTCGTTACGAAGTTGCTCGAGGATTCCGTGTTCGAATATGCCCGTCATTAATCCGGAGAAACTCTCAAGAACGTCCTCTTCACGTTCGAGTACCACCCGTCCGGGGCCATCAGCTCTGGCAACGACACGCTCACCCGCCTCCAAGCCCGCGATTCGCATAGCGTCAATCGGAATGGTCACCTGGTGCTTCTCGCTGATTCTCGTGCCGCGCCGCCTTTTCTTTACATTCTCCATATTTGTAAAGAATAGCAGTTCCTCGCGCCATACCGTTCGTCAACGGACTACTTCACCATCGAGAAGCCTTCACAAGCGCACGATACCCAGGTCTGCGTGATCCGCAGCGGAAGGACTTAATGACCTGAGCGGGGATAGAAGACAATCACCCAAGGATCCCACCCCGTGTTCGAGTCGCCCGGCGTCAGCCAGAACTTGGCCGATGATCTCGCATCGCTAAGACACCTCTTCTGAGCACGCGACTGAAGCACGTTCACCGCGCAGCGAAACTTGACCTCGATGGCTAGCGACGCCCGCTTCTCGCTTAGGCGGCGTGGGCGATGCAAACGGAGGGACCATAACCGACCCAAGTCGCAGGAGTTGGCGTGGGCTTCGTCGTCAGGTCGGTTGCGAGCCCGTTGATGATGTGCTTGGAGATGACCGTACCGGCGTATAACCCGTGCAGCTGAACGCCGTCCGATGCGCGCGGCGCCCAGATGACGATGATGCGGATTTTCGTACCCACTATGGTGCCAGTGAAATGTCCGGTACTGTAACCGGAGTTCACCGCTTCGTCGGCTGGGATGGTCTCCGGTCCACTGAGTTTGTTCCCGTGCTGGGTGATGATCAACGTCGTGTCGTAATTGTTGCTCGCCACGAACAGCCACTTGCCGGCGACCTTGTATTGGGTGCATCGCTTCGCAGGCGTGGCGGCGTGGGCTGACGCGCCGAACGGCAGCAAAACTGCAACCAACGCTACGGCAGCAACAATTCTCGTTCTCATCGGCAGTCGCCTCTCTAATGATTGATAGTGAACAGTACATTGAAGAGGGAGCAATTGCAACAGTTTGATTCTTTTCGAAATGGACAATCTCTGGGGCTAGGACCGTGGCATCCCGTCTGACATACACTCCAGCCAATTGGCACTACCCAATTTTAGTGCCACGACTAGGGAACCTCTAGGGTCGCTCTGTCCCTCCACCGGGAACGTCGTCACCGCCGAGCCAATAAGCAAAAACTGCTCCAACGAATCAGCAGGCCGACCTCGCTGATTTCGATGGCTTTTCAAGGGTATTCCACTCAAGGAGTCAGATGATCCCTCAAAAAAACCTCACGAATGAGGGTTATTTTGAGGGAAAGTGCGAATTCAGATCGTTGTCATTTAGAGTAAAATCCAATAATCACTTGACCTCTGACTGGTGGGCGCTGAGGGACTCGAACCCCCGACCTGCTGAGTGTAAATCAGCTGCTCTAACCAACTGAGCTAAGCGCCCGCGAAGAGAAAGTCTAGTTGGTGCTGACTTTGGGGCTTATCGGCGAACTTCAATTCACATGACTTCATAGAACTGTCGCACCCACTCGGGTGGGATCACTCCCGCCACCTCCAATGCTGCGACCTCGTTTTCAAATCTTGATCGCAGGAAATCGGCCATCCGACCCTTTGACGACAAACCACTTCACCATGGGACGATGTCGGCAAATATTGGTGTTTGCGTCATCGAGCCCTCATCGCTCAGGGCAGCTTCTTGACTTCAAAGTCGCAGACCACAAAAATAGGCAATGATGCGAGCGTGGGCAGAAAAGCGTTTGAGGACCGACCAGAGAATATGGCGAGCACGCAAGAGTTCCTGCGGTCCCTTCTGAGTGTCGAAGTGGGGTCGCTCTTGCAGTTCGACCCACTTGCGCGACAAGGTCGCGATCCCGAGGGCGTACATCAGCTTCGAGTCTGTGCTCGACGCTTGCGTTCAGAGTTGCGCGTCGTTGCACCGGCGATGAAGTCGCGACCTCTGTCACGGCTCGAGGATGAACTGCAGTGGGTCGGTCGAGTTCTCGGCCAGCAGCGCGATTTGGATGTCCTCCTAGAACTACTGCGATCCGTCAACGATAAAATCTCCCCATCCCTTGATGCTGCAATCTTTCTACGCCTAAAGAAGCGGCGAGCATCGATAAGCCGCGAGGTAGTTGAACTGCTCGACTCCGAGAGATATCGCCGGCTCGTAAGAACGCTTGCCGACGCGGTGATCCGTCCGCCCCTTCGAACGGACTCGACCGGGCCGGCAGTAGAAATTCTGCTGCCGCAGTTGAACAAGACCCTGTCCAAGCTGTTCCAGTCCGTCGACGACTTGGGCCCAGATCCAACGAACCTGGAACTTCATCGGATCCGGATCATGGCGAAGCAAGGTCGCTACAGCGCAGAGGTCGCCGGCTTGATCCTCGGCGACGCTGCCAAGAGCACCGGCAAATCACTCGAGCAGGTGCAATCTGTTCTGGGAGAACTCCACGACCGCTGCGTGGCTATTGAGTATCTCGAAGAATATTCGGTCTTGTACGAAGAGGGTGACGCCGCAGGGGGAAGGCGGGCAATCTCCCTCGCGACCCGACGGATGACTGACTCCATCGAGGAACTGAAGACCAAGTGGCGCGAGCCCCTTGAGCGTGCGCGACTCCTGAGTGGTCCGCTCATGCACCGAGAGAACGAATTAAATGGTTCCGGCACTCAGCATGAAGTCCAGTAGTTGTTGCGTGGCGCAGAAGACGGGCCGGCGTAACTGGCTTGCCGACGTCTCCAACTCTTCACCTCGGTAATCACTCGACACCGCTCCCGCCTCTCGAACAACGAGAAGGCCCGCCAAGTAGTCCCAGGGATTCAAGGTCGACTGCTGCGCCACCGCGTACACGTCAAGCGAACCGTCGGCGACGAGGCATATCTCCAAACTCGCCGCACCGAGTGATCGCATCTGAGCCCAGCCCAAGTGACGCGATGGAAGGCCCGAGAAACTCATGATTGACTTTCCGACCTCGCTCTGACCGCTGGGGTGGATGATGGCGCCGTCACGGGTCGCACCGCCACCCTTCTCGGCCTCGAAGACGGTGCCCGTTGCCTGGTTCATCACGAGCCCGGCCACGAGCTCATCATCGCGCATCACCGCCAGACTGGTCGCAAAAAACGGAACCCCGTGATCGCAGTTGGTCGAACCATCGATTGGGTCCACGACCACCGTGAACTCCCCGTCTCCGCTAGTCCCCGACTCTTCACTCACCACCCGAAACCCGGCCCCGCCCAGGATTCGAAGCGCGACCTCGTCGGCCGCAAGATCCAGATGGTATTGGGTTTCCCTCAGTCCCGAAAAACCACGTCCGCGGTGAGTTTTGACGGCTTCGCCGATCTCAACAGCGCACTCTCGAAGGGGGATGAAGATCGAGTCGGTCACCTAATCACGGTAGTTGCATTGGGGCTAACCTAGAAGGTAATGGCCGCCATAGATGTAGCTGGTTTCGTTGCAGACCTGAAAGACCACGCGGTAACTCACGGTTTTCATGTGCACGATGAACGGCACTTTGTTGAAACTTACTCACTTCGCCAAGCCTGGGAAGTTGACCTGCACCCCGAAGATGGCTGCGGCGGTCCGATTGACTTACACATCGAGCTCGACGTGGACCCGCGCACGTTGCTGGCCTTCGAAGACGCGGTGCTCGGCTTACCCGACGAGGTTGATCCACCCGACGAGTTTCACTTTCCATTGGTGCTGACGTGGACGCTGCCGCCCATGCCCCACGGCCCAGACCTGCTGCGCCTCGCGATCGATCTTGCGCCAATTGGCGGGATTGAGATGCCGCTCGAGGTGACCGCGACAGACTCGTTCGCTTCGCCCACCGAAGGCAGCGAACGACGTATCTCAATTGTGGCTCGGCGGGCGATTTCGCTCAGTCAAGTGGCGCGAGGTGAAGACCCGCTCTGTGACGTCTTTGAACGCGGACGCAGCGTCAGCGACTTCTTGTTGCAGGCCGCCGACTCGTGGCTCGGTTAACTCGCGCGCTCGTCGTCGCCGCCTCACTGTTGGTCGCGAGTTTGATGCTGAGTTCGTGCGGCGTGGGCGCGGCGGTCGCTGATGCGCGCACGTCATGCGTCTTTGTCCACAAGGCCCTCGAGCTGCAGGCCCGAAGCGAGACGCCGGGCCTCTCGTCTGGCGATCAGGCAACGCTTCAAGCCAACGCCCTCAGCGAACTCTTGAAGGGGACCCAGCCCGCGGCGAACGCGACCTCCAGCGACGGCAGTTGGAACCCCCTGGAAACGACCATCAATGAAGCCGAACGGGTTCCCCTGCAGAATCTGGTGCCGGCCTTGACGCGACTCTGTCACGTCGCCGACTCGACGTCGCCTTACCTCTAGGGGGTTACTGGGGGAAGCGCTCGTAGAGCCAGGCGAGTGAGTTCTCATCGAGCATGGCATCTTCCCACCCACGAAGTTGGTCTTCGAGCCCCGCGAGCGACGGCACTTTGCCAATCACCACGACCGTAAGGTCGTTGATCATCTCGTCGGACACCAGGAAGTCACCGAAGATGTCCTCGTTGACTATGGCTTCGGGCTCGACCATCAAGTAGAGCTCGCCGGTCGCTTCAACCCAGGACAACTCGTATTCATTGTCCGAGGCATCGGTCCACTCCGAACCAAATTCAAACTCTGCACTTTCGCGACGAGCTTCGTTCTGTTCATAAAAGGCTTCGATGTCCATCCCACAAGACTACGTCGCCGGTATGTGCGTTGTGAAGTGCGCGCCAAGGGGCACGCTGACAGTCATGAGAAAAGGACCGAGGTGGTGCGTCGCGTGGGTAGCCGTCCTGTGCGGGAGTCGCCCTGTACTGGGCTCCATGACAACCAGAACAGATCTATTAGGACAGTTGCGGCGTGAGTGGGAGCGAGTGGGGCGTACGAGGGAGTCCAGGGACGCCCTGGAGATTCTTTGTCAACGACACCCCTCGTTGGGCCTCGAATCCCTGAGCGACCTTTGCGACGTCGTGGACATACTCGAAACTGGAGGAGGCAGGGCAGTGCTCGAACGAGCGGAAATCGTTCGGGCTCTGCTCGAGCAGGCGACGAATCCAATGCTGCATCGCACGCTGTTACAAACAATGATCCCGGGCATTGTGAGCGTGTGTCGCCAACTGCGTTTCGGTGACGGCATCATCAGGGATCCGAGCGAGACCCTCGCGATGGCGTTGGGCCTGGCGAGCGAGTTGCTCGTGGACTGGGCGGGCCAGTCGCGCCAGTACGCAGCGCCGGACATCCTCTCGGCGCTGCGGGGTCGGCTGCGGCGTTGGCTACTCAAGGAGAAGGCCGCCCTCTGCGCGGTCTCGTACTTCGAACAGGGCGACGAACCAGCGGTTGAGGACTCTCCCCTGCTCACGCGACTCGCCAGCCTTCGTGGCAGCCAGTACGACCGTCTGGCTCGCCTGACCTACGCACGGGTGTTCGAGGGAAGATCACTTCGCGAGCTCGCGTCCGAAGACTGCTCGGCTCCGGGATCGTTGCAAGCAGAGCTTCAGCACTTCGCAGTACGCCATCTGATTTAAACGACCCAGAGGACTTCGCCCCGTGAATAGCAATTTTTCATTAATACCCCTAACCTGCGAGAACCATGGTGAGCCACCGCTATTCCTTTCGAAGTGCCCACCTCGTGATGTGGTCGAGCCCCCTGCTCCTGCTGGTGCTGGTCTTCACCCTCACGAATTCGACCAAGGCCCCGGCGAGTATCGCGGCAATCAACCACCATTCGACGACGCGCAGTTCAACGGTGGGCGCACCGACGACGAGCGCCCCAGCACCGACGACGAGCACCCCAGCACCGACGACGAGCACGGTGACCAGGAGCACGGTGACCAGGAGCACGGTGACCAGGAGCATCGCGAAGACGAGCGAAGCCAACGCCGCGCCCTACAGCAAAGTGACAAGTTCGACCGTGAGGTCAGTCGCGCTCGCGCCCAGCGCGAACGTCTCGAGCGGCGCGCTCGAGGGAAGTCTCAATCACGCGTTTCCGACCGCCGACGTGCCACTGCAGGGACCGGGTTCGTGGACCCTCACGACGAGCGCGAAGGTGCGGAGTCTGCTCGAGTGCAAGACGCTGAGCGCAACCATCGTCACGCGCGTCATCATCAAGAACAACCAGAGTTGCCAACTCGAAATCACCTCAATCGGTCCAGAGGTGTCGCAAACGTGGCAACTTACTCCGACTCCGTAAAGCGGTTTTCCACGGGACCCCTTCACGGGACCGCGCTCGCCCTTTACTTCGTTCTCCTCCCCTACGTGGTCGTTACGAAGTGGGCTCTCACTCAACACGAAGCGAACGGCACGCTCATCCGGGTCCTGCTCGTCGCCCTCGGAATATTCTGGCTGGCCTTCCTCTTTCAGGTCGGGCACAACATCATTCGGCTTCGAAAGGGCGACGGGCTCGCGAGCGGTGGAACTGCATGGCTTGCCGGACTCGTCGTGGCGGTCCTCCCCTTCCTGATTCCCGCCTCGGCCTCGGCGGCGCCCCCCAGCCTTCATACCCAGCCGGCGGTCAGCGCCAAGGCATCGGACTCGCCCTGGCTGCGCCAAGGCTACGGGGTCACCCCGAAGAACTCGAAAACTCCGAATCATCACGCCGCGCCTGCGCCGGTGCCGCTCTCAACCTTCGGTGCGGTGCCCATGGCGTTGATGGCCAAGCGCCGACATGACTTGCTTCGCCAACAACAGTTCGATCATTCGGATGATCAGATCGATGACGTCATCGAGCTGTTGCGGGCCTACAACCCCGCACTCGTCGCCCGTATCCGCTTCCTGATCGGCATCGAGCGATGCGGCGTCGTGCACGTGCCAAGCGACATCGAACACGGCGAGCTGTCCCACGACACCGATCCGCTGGTGGCCTGCGCGTTGGCGCAAGACGACAAGGGCCTCTTCGTCGCCTTTTCCCGCGAGGGCGGTCAACTCGCCATCGAAGCCAGTTGGAGCAGTGATGACGTCACCGCGTCGATGGTGGCGATGCACGAGGGACGACTCGTCTTCGCCGCCAATGAGACGGAGTTGCTGCGGGCGTTAGCGACCCGTGTGCTTCGAAACACCATGGTGGTGTACCTCGGGGCGGCGCACGATCTCGACGACGAACTACGCGCATGTTGCGTGACGCTCAGCCCGATTATCCGCGCCGATCCGGTGGCGCAGTTCGACTTCTCGAGGGTGTCCGCCCACCCAGACGCGCCAACAATCACCCCGACGGGCGACGTACGAGTTGAATTGCTCCGAGCTGACCCTCAGGTCAACGGACTCAGCGAGCCGTTCACGCCAACCCTGCGTCGGCGCTGCATCGAAATGGTGGCGTACCTCGCCCTTCATCGGGGCGAACCAGTCACCGGCGACCGCCTACGGTCGCGGGTGCTCAGCCACGCCGACGTCGAAGCCTCGAACCGAACGCTCGCTAATACCGCGAGCGCGGTGAGGCGGAGCTTGGGCGTGAATGCCAAAGGACCCCGGCTTCATCCCGTGACATCATCGGGTCTTTACGCCACGCACGGCGTGACGAGCGACGTGGAAACCTTCCACACGCTCGTGTCGAGGGCTCGCGGCCTTTCCGTTGGGGAGGCGGCGCCGCTGGTGCACGAAGCTCTTCAGCTCGTGCACGGTGAGCCCTTGGCGAGCGCCCTACGAGGCTTCGAATGGTTCCTCGCCGAAGGGCACAACGCCAGCCTCCAAAGGGATGGAGAGTGGGCCGCTCTCGTGCTGCACCACGACGCGATGAGCCAGGAGAACTACGAACTGGCGTTTTGGTCGCTTCAGCAGGGGCTTCTGGTCGATCCCTACAGTGACGTCCTGCTCGAGGCCCTGGCTCGAGTGCCCCGCCTACGCCAGTTTGGCGGCGATCGAACCAGCGGTTCGAAGGACGAGACCGTCGGCTCCGGCGGCGCTGTAGTGGTGGGATGGTCGTTCAATGGCCTCGGTAATCAAATCAGCCAGTAACCGAGAAAAGGCGAGGGGCGGCTCGACGAACAGATGCTTCGAGAGCGACCCGGGAATCGTGTTGATCTCGTTGACGTAGAGCTCTGTCTCGTTGGCGAGAAAGTCGATGCGGGCGACGCCGCGAACCGACGCCAACCCGGCAATGGTTCGCGCACACGATTCGATTGTTTCAGTCTGTCCGGCGGGAAGCACCGCGGGTAGTTCGCGTGGTGCCGACACCATCCCCTCTCCACCAACGTATTTGTCGCGATAGTCAAGAATCTCCGCGGCGCCGGAACGGCGGATGGGCTTTTCAATCGAGGACAGCGACAACGTCGGGTACGTGCGCAGGGCAATCTGCAGGTCAGTCAGATCGTGGCGATACGGCTCGACGACACAACCGCGCGACATATGGACGTTGACGTTCAATCGAGCCTTGGCCGTCGCGAGGTCCGCCACGACATCGATCCCAATTGACGATCCACCGAAGCGAGGCTTCAAGATATACGGCCCGGCGAAGGGCAGCGACGTGGTCTCACTCGTGAGCAGCGATCGGGGCAGGGTTGGAAGCCCAGCGTTCGCGATGAGCGCGCCGAAGGCCCACTTGTCCATGCCCAGAGCCGCTCCGGCCAGGCTCGGCCCGCTGTAGTTGATGCCGGCGAGGTCAAGTGCCGCCTGCAGCGATCCGTCTTCACCGGGTCCACCATGCGTGCAGAGCACCAAAGCCTCAAGGTCGCTGCGGCGGTCCTTGCCCATGCGCCCACCAACTGAGAAGAATCCGCCCTGGTCACCAACGCGCAGACTCAGCTCACTCGATCCCTTCGGCAGTCCCTCGAGAAACGACTCCGCTTCGGCGTCACCGGGCACACTGAAGAACGATCCAGTCTTGGTCCAGTAGATGCCGAGTGGCTCCTTGGTGGTCCTCTGCAGTTCCCGCAGCGCCAACAAGCCCGTCAGGATAGAAATATCATGCTCGGGAGTCGGTCCCCCGAAGAGCACTCCAATAGTCACCGAACACCTCGTAACAACGTCATCAGGAAATCAAGGGTAGTGGTCGGGAAGGTCATTGAGGTACAACACCCCATCACCCGCTACCAGGGACGACTTCACCCAGGTCACTGCCTGGTCTCGGGTATCGAAGCGGCGAATCGCTCTTTCGTATCCAATTTGCAGGGGTTTTGCGTTCGTGCGCCCGACTACAACAAGTTCCGCGCCATACGCGGCGACCTTCTGGGCGAGCGAAATATTCTCTCCGTACTGGTCACGCCCGAGTTCGATGAGGCCCGGCGTTACGACCACGCGCCGCCCGGTGAGCGGCAACGACATCAGCAGCGCGAGTGCCGAGCCCGAACTCGCCGGATTGGCATTGAAGGTGTCGTCAATCACCACTACTCCCGACGCGGCCGTCACCACGTTGGAACGATTGGCCACTGTCGCCACGCGCGTCAGCCGTGACGCAATCTCATTCACATCAACTCCGAGTTCTACGGCGGTCGCAATCGAGCACGCCAGATTTGTTCGCTGCACGCCGGGTAGCGAGCGCACACTCGCCACTTGCGTGCCGTCAACGAGCACCGTCCACTCGCCTTCGACATCGCGAACTTGCACTGAAGCCGATTGGTTCTTCGAACCGGCGGTTCGAACGCGTTTGCCGCTAGCTTCGAGGCGTTCGGGCCAGCGAGCGAGCCGCGAATCGTCAATGTTGAGCACGACGATGCTCGCCCTCTCCGTGATTTCGAACTTGGCCTTTTCGATGACGTCGAGCGACTTCATGCGTTCAAGATGCACTGGCCCGATGGCGGTGACGACGGCGATCTCTGGAGGGCACCACTCGCACAGCTCGCCAATCTCGCCCGGTCCGTAGGTGCCCATCTCGGCAATAAAGATCCGGGTGCCGTCAGCGAGATTCTCGTTGATGGCGCGAGAAAGACCGGCTCGATTGTTAAAGCTGCGCGGTGATGCGACGACGCCGTCGTTCCCCCCCAAGAGATCCGCCAGGTGGTTCTTGGTCGACGTCTTGCCGTAGGAACCGGTGATCGCCACGATGCGCGGCCGCACGCGGTGAAGCCGTGCCACCGCTTGGTCGACAAAACGCTGCGACCGGCGGTGTTCGTAGGGGGCGAGCACTCGTGCGCCAAGGTCCAGCAAGACCGGCACCGCCCAGACCATGGCGACCGCCAGCAGCCACGGACGCTTGGTAAACGCTCCGCCCACGACAATGAGAAGAGCGACCACCGTCGTCACGACGAAGACCGTCGTGAGCCGACGAGTCCACTGGAGCCTGCTGGTCCGTCCCTTCACCGAGAGACCCTGGGGGCAGAAGAGGCCGTAGAGCATCGAAACAATCACCACCAGCACGTCGGCACGGAGAATCACGGTGACGACGAGCGCCAGTGTCAGCACGTGGCTCAGCGTGATGGGTCGACTTCGCCTCGTCCGCTCGGCCGACTTCGACGAGGCGACCTGGGGCGAAGACCACCGGCCGAGGAATCTGCTCATCGAGCTCGGCTCATAATGCTCTCGCTGCAAGACGCGAAGCCACCGCAGCATCTGCGTCGTGTACGCCCCAGCTAGTCCGAGCCCGAGGGCGGCATCCAGTACCACCTCTCCCGCACTCACGAGAGCGCCCCGTGCACCGTGACGACCAGTTCGTGGGGCGCCTCAGTGGGCAGCAAGTGACCGATGCCCGCGACGACTCGAAGGGTGTGGGGGCTGAGCAGTAATGCGCTCGCGCGCTCGGCGATGTCGACGGGTACCTCTTTGTCGTCGCCACCCCAGACCATGGCGACCGGCACCCGTAGTTGGCCGAGTTCTGGCTCATAACTTTCGTTCACGTTCGCCACCAGCACATCACGCATCACACCGCTTGCGTTTCGGTAATCCGTTGAACCGTGGCGCTGGCGGGCAGCTTCCATCTTCTCGTCGCTCACCAGTCGCTTCGCGTGTAGAGCGCGAACCAGCCGGTAGGCGAGCGGAGGCTTCGCACCCGGTGTTCGCCTGACGAGGGGTACCCCGGTAAGAACGACAGTCTTCACGAGCTCAGGATGAGTAGCACCAAGAACCGTCGCGATGCGCCCGCCGAAGGAGTGGCCCACGAGGACAAGCGGCTCGTCGGAAATCGCCTGGAGGGCCCCACTCAAGAGCCCGGCGTAGGTTCGCGCTCCTCCCGCGACCGTTGGAACGGGTGATGAGCCAAAGCCCGGAAGATCCAATGCCACCGATCCAATGCCCGCGGAGGCCAGCTCCGTGGCGCTGGCGAAAAAATCCTGGCCGCGGCGAGCCCAGCCGTGGAGCCACACCACCCGAATTGGGCCCTCACCATATGGCTCACCAAAGAGATTTCCGTCGCCGTAGGCACGCAGCACGTCTTTCAGGTTACCGACATGCAAACCCGCACTAGAACCACGTCACGCGGGGCCGGTAGCGTCAGGAGCACTATGACAGACCAGCTGGCCTTCTCCGACGACCTGCTCGTGGGCCTCACACCCGAGCAACGTGAAGCCGTAACGTCGCCGGCGAGGCGGCTCCTGGTGCGCGCCACCGCCGGATCGGGCAAGACGCACGTCCTCACCCTCCGGATCCAGCGCCAAATCGCCCAGAATGAGGTCGACGCGGACCAGGTCCTCGCGATGACCTTCACCCGAAGAGCCGGCGACGAACTCCGTCGGCGACTCTTTCGCGCCGGCATTCGAGATATCCGTGCGGGAACCTTTCACCGGGCCGCGTTGTCGCTCGTGAATCAGTACCGCGAAGACCACCACCTGAAGCCTCTCGTCATCGAGTCCAATCGACGAAGGCTCGTGAGCGCGCTGGCTGCCCAGCTGAAAAACAGCGGCGACCTGCGTTTGGAGGATTGGCAGCTGCCGCGACTCGAACAGGAGATCGGTTGGGCTCTCAGTCAAGGTTTTACCGGTGCGCAGTACGCGAAAAACGCCAAGAAGTTACGTCGCGATGCTCCCCTGCCCGCGACGCAGTTCGCCGACGTCCTCGATCGCTACGTCGGACTTTGCCGGAGTCGAGGCGTGCTGGACTTCGACCTTCTGCTGAGTGAAGCCATTTCGTTGCTCCGCGACGAACCGAACGTGCTCGCCTCGTTTCGCCATCGCAACAAAGCGATCTACGTCGACGAAACCCAGGACATGAACCCGCTGCAGTTCATGTTGCTGCGTCACATGGCCGGCGATGATCCCGATCTCTTCTGCGTGGGCGACCCGAATCAATCGATCTACGGGTTCAACGGCGCGAACCCGCAACTCTTGGGAGAGATAATTCGCACCTGGCCCGACACCGTGGTGCTCGACCTGACACGCAATCACCGTTCGACTGCGAACATCATTGCGGTCGCCAATACGTTGCTCGAGCAAGGCGCCCAGGGGATCATCCCGGCGAAGGACGAGGGTGACGTGCCCATGGTGCGTAGCTACAACACCGACGAGCAGGAAGCCGAGCACGTGGCGACCTGGCTCAGCGCCAAGCACCAACCGGGGAGCCCGTGGAAATCCATGGCGGTGCTCGCGCGTACCAATGCCCAACTTGAGCTCGTCGCCAGCCTCCTCGAAGCCCACGACATCCCCTGCGAGCGACGCGGGGCCGAACACTCTCCGGCGTCTGACCTTCTGACCACACCCGAGACGTGGAATCGACGGATCGACGAGGATCACAAGGACGCGGTGGCCCTCTCGACGATTCACCGAGCCAAGGGCCTCGAATTCCAGCACGTCGCCGCGATTGGCTGGTCCGAAGGCCAACTTCCGAACTACAACGCCACGACCGCGGCCCAACTCGCTGAGGAGCAGCGCCTCGCCTACGTGGCGTTGAGTCGCGCGGAGGACTCGCTCCTCATTACCTGGAGCCGGGGTCGCAACGACCCGCGCTATCCCGACCGGTCACCATCGAGATTCCTCGCGCCCATCGAAAAGGTGGTCGGTGAAATCGAGCAGCGCAACGCGCCGCTCACGGGCGAAGCCCGCAGGGCTCGCCTCGCCGCAATCCGCCTCGAACTCGAACAGGCCGTCGACGAAGGTAACGTTGCCCACTAGTGGGAACTCTGGATCTTCGAAACGAACTCATTGCCATCGTCGGGACCGACGCGGTCACCTTTTCGCCCGCGCATCACCCCGATGACCTGCACGACGAGTCGCTGCACCCCGACCACAATGAACCCTTCGCGGTGGTACGGCCGCTCAACACTCGACAGGTGAGCGACATCGCCAAGACGGCGAACTCCCATGGTGTGCCGATCACCCCGCGAGGTTCGGGCACTGGCCTGTCCGGTGCGGCGACCCCCGTGCCCGGCGGGATCGTCGTGAGCTTCTCGAGGATGAACCAACTCTTGCGATTAGACGCCAACGACCACGTGGCCGTCGTGCAGCCAGGCATCACCCTTCGCGAGTTGGGCGAGGCCCTCGCCTCGAGCGGGCTGCGTTATCCCGTGTACCCCGGCGAACTCTCAGGATCGCTCGGGGGCAACGTGAACACCAACGCCGGCGGTATGCGCGCCGTGCGTCACGGTGTCACCCGTAATCACGTGTTGGGACTGGAACTGGTCCTGATCGACGGGACGGTGGTGCGAACCGGTGGCCCCGTCGTGAAGTCATCATCGGGCTATGACCTCACACAGCTGGTCGTGGGTAGTGAGGGGACCCTCGCCATGGTGTGCGAAGTCACCCTCAAACTCTCACCCATCATGGCTCATTCGACGACCGTACTGGTCCCGTTTCGCTCGCTCGACAACGTCACGCGCATCGTGCCGAGAATCGTGGCGTCGGGTCTCGAGCCGTCAATGTTGGAGTACCTCGATGTGCTGACGATGAGCGCCATCACCAAAGCCGCCGAACTCGAACTCGGCGTCGACAGCGTCGTGGCCAGCGAAACCGCCGCCTATCTGATCATCGTGCTCGAAACCCGCACCGCGCAGCAACTCGACGATGACATCGCGGCCCTCGCCGAGTTGGTTGAGGGAGCCGGGGCGCTCGACGTCTATATCTTGCCCCCCATCGCCGGCACTCGCCTCATAGAAGCGCGCGAGCGCGCCTTTTGGGTCGGTAAGGCCGCCGGAGCAAACGAGATCATCGACATCGTGGTACCCCGCTCGAGCGTGCCCGTGTTCCTCGCCGAGGCGACCGCCATTGCCGAGCGTCACGACGCGTTCATCTCCGGTTGCGGCCACGTCGGCGACGGTAATATTCACCTCTCGGTGTTCCTGTCCGACGACGAACGAAGGGCCGCCATGCTGCTCGAGCTCTTCGCGTATGGTCTGGGCCTCGGCGGGCAGATATCGGGAGAACACGGTATTGGCCGCGACAAGCAAGCACCGTACCTCGCCCTCACCGACCCCGCGTTGATCGAGTTGCAGCGCAGAATCAAGACGGCCTTTGACCCACAGCAACTCCTCAATCCCCACCGACTGCTCGACGAACGGCCAATGCCATGAACGGTGCCCACGCTCTTCTCGCCACTCTGCGCACGAACGGGGTCACCACCTGCTTCGCGAATCCCGGCACCTCGGAAATGCACTTCGTTGCGGGACTCGACGACGTACCCGAGATGCGGGCCATCCTCTGTCTCTTCGAAGGTGTCGCCACCGGTGCCGCCGACGGATTCGCCCGCGTCACGGGCACGCCCGCGGCGACCTTGTTGCATCTCGGCCCGGGACTGGCCAATGGTTGGGCCAATCTCCACAACGCTCGACGCGCTCGCGTGCCGCTGATCAACATCGTTGGCGACCACGCGACCTACCACGCTCAATACGACGCGCCGCTCCAGAGCGACATCGCTCCGGTCGCCGCCGCGCTCAAGGGATGGCAGCGACGAACCCTGAGCCCCAACGACATCGCGCGCGATACTGCCGACGCGGTCGGGGCGTCCTATGGACCTCCGGGGCAGATCTCGACGCTGATTCTTCCCGCCGACGTGTCGTGGAGCGAGCTGGACGCCGCGCCGTCAACTTGGCCGCTCGCCACGCGGGCCCCTACGCCCGGTCCCGACGAAGCGGAGCTTCGCCGAGCCGTCATCGCCCTGCGCTCGAAGCGTTCGGCGATCTTTCTCGGCAGTTCAGCCCTCGACGCAGGACAGCTCGCGCTCGCCCAGCGCGTCGCGACGGCGACTGGTTCTTCCGTCATCACCGAAACCTTTCCTTCGATCATCGACCGGGGAGCGGGAGTCGCGAGCCCCGAACGACTGATCTACCTGAGTGAGTTCGCCATCGCCCAACTGCGCGACGTTGAAGCGGTTGTCCTGATCGGATCCATCGAGCCGGTCGGATTCTTCGCCTATCCCGATGTGGCGAGTCGACTACTCCCCGAAGGTTGTGAAGTGATCCCACTCGCCCCGCCGGGCACCAACACCGGCGACGCGCTGGCGACGCTCGTTGACGAACTCGGCGCGGAACCCCTCAGCGTTCTCGTCGGAGATCGTCCGACTGCCCCAACGGGAGCACTCACCACTCAGAGCTTCGCCGCGGCGATCGGAGCGACGCTACCCGAGGGAGTGATCGTCGCCGATGAGTCCAATACGAGTGGTGTCCATCTCTTTGGCGCCACGCAGTTCTCGCCCCCCCACCGGTGGATGACGCTCACGGGCGGCGCCATTGGCTTCGGTCTGCCCGTCGCCCTCGGCGCGGCGGTGGGCAGCGGCCGACGAATTCTCGCGCTCGAGTCCGACGGTTCGATGCTCTACACGCCCCAGGCCCTTTGGACCATGGCCCGCGAAGGACTCGACGTCACGGTCGTTGCGCTCAGCAACCGCAGTTACGCGATTCTCAACCTCGAGCGCCAGCGCGTGGGGGCAGTGTCGGAGGGCGCGACGAGCCAGCGAATGCTCGAGTTGGACGATCCCGCGATGAATCTCTGCGCCATCGCCACGGGACTGGGTGTGGAGAGCGTTCGAGTGACGACCGCGGACGAGCTCGTCGCCGCGCTGAAACGTTCGTACGCCACGCCCGGACCAATGTTTATCGAGGTGATGCTCCCCAAGGGACTCAGTTAGAGTTCGAACTCGCCAATGACTGGTGCGTGGTCCGATGGTTTCTCGCCCTTGCGGGCTTCTCGGTCGACGTAGCTCTTGGTCGACCTGGCGAGCAGAATCGGATCGACGAACAAGAGATCGATGCGCAGCCCCCAACCTCGATGAAAAGCGCCGTTGCGATAGTCCCACCACGAGTAGCAGGGCTCGTCGGGGTGAAGGGTCCGCGTGAGGTCAACCAACCCCGCGCCCTCCAGGGCGCGAAGGGCAGCGCGCTCGGGCTCGCTGACGTGCGTCGCGCCCAGAAACGCGCTCGGGTCGTAGCAGTCGAGATCAGTGGGGGCGACGTTGAAATCGCCGCCCGCCGCGAACGGCTGCGAGGTATCTCGGTGGGACACCAGATCAGCGAGCTTGGCGAGCCACTGAAGTTTGTAGGCGTAGTGCGGGTCGTCGAGGGCTCGACCGTTGGGCACGTAGCACGAGTAGACCCGCACGCCCCCGCACGTCGCTCCAATAATTCGTGCCTCTGGGTCCTCATCGCCGAATCCTCTGGTGACGTCGTCGAGGCCCACCTTGGAGAAGATGGCGACGCCATTCCACTGGCCCTGTCCGTAGTGGGCCGACTGGTAACCCAACTGCTCGAGTGGGACGAAGGGGAACTTGGCGTCGGTCTGCTTGGTCTCTTGGATCAGTACCACGTCGGGATTATTCTCCACGAGCCAGGCTTCAACGCGCGGCCAACGGGCCGTCAACGAATTGACGTTCCAGGTCGCGACCTTCACGACACGTCAGCGAGGATGAACAGCAGATCGGCCTCCGCCGCCACCTGTCCGTCTACCGTTGCTCGACCGTGTCCCTTGCCGCCGCGCGCGGAGAGTCGGCTCATCTCGCACTCGAGCACGACAGTGTCACCGGGAACCACTTGTCGACGAAAACGAGCGTGCTCGACGCCGCCGAACAGCGGCAAACGGCCGGCGTACTTGTCGTCGGCCATGACCGCCACGGCGCCGCACTGAGCGATTGACTCGAGCAGCAACACCCCTGGCGTCGTCGGGCGTCCGGGAAAGTGGCCCGGAAAGAACCATTCGTCGCCCGTGAGCGTCCACATGCCGCTGGCTCGCAGGCCCGGCTCGATGCTCAGCATCGAGTCGAGGAGGAGAAAGGGCGGGCGATGCGGAAGCCAGTGCGCGGGGTCCATTGAAAGTTCGCTCACGCCAGCGCCAACTCCGCTATTCGTCGCTCGCTGTCGACGGTAATCAACTCGAAGACCTTGTGGTCGCCGCGCTTCAAAACGTCGCGAGCCCGAGCGGGCGCGGGGTTACCGAGCGACGTGGTGGGGGCGTAGCACTCCACGTGCCTTCCTCCCCTTAGTTCCACCTGGATAATGGCCCCGTGAGACGTAAAAGCGGTCACCTCGCCCTCCACCTTGGCCCCCAGCTTGAACGAGTTCTGGAACGAAGCGAACTCCGCTTCGGGGTTGACGGGCTGGCGCCCGCGACGTAGCGCGGGAGCCGGCTCGGCGACCGCTTGTTCGACAACGGGTACCGGCACCTTCGCCGCCTTCTTCGTGGTCGCCGCCTTCACCGGCGCGGCCTTCTTCGCCGCGGCCGACTTTCTCGCGGTCTTCTTGACTGGGGCCGCCGTCGGCTTCGTCGCGATCTCTACCGCCTTGCCGACCTTCTTCGCCGCCTTCTTCGTGGTCGCCGCCGCCTTCACCGGCGCGGCCTTCTTCACGGGCGTCTTGTGCGTTTTCACCGGCGTCAACGTGGTGCCAATCGTCGGCTTCATGCCGTCCGAGAGGGTGACCGTCAACTTCTTGACGGGCCGCGACGTCTTGATGCCGCGCACCGGAATTCTCGGCGTGAACACCCAGCCGACACCCTTGACGGGTTTGCCGCCGACGAGGCGGTCCGGGTCGAAAAGCCATGGATACTCGTCGTGGAACTCCTGGAACGAGTCGTTACTGAGCACCACCGAGTTGATCCGTTGCGCGATCTTCAAAATGAATGCGTCACCGCGACCAATGGCTCCCGCGGGCGGTGTCACGATCTCACCGGCCAGTTCGGCCTCTTTGAAGCGGGCCCGCTCGCCTGGGGCGACGCGGTGCTCGAAGCTGGCGTCGACGACGACGATCACCTCGGCGGAGGGATTCTCCTCGAGAAAGGACCGGACGGCCTCGTCGAGCTGGACGAGGCTCGGTATTGTCCTTCCCTCCGTGGCGAGATTCGAGCCGTCGACGACGACGCGAAGCCGAGTCGCCTTGGCGGGACTCACCCGACCGCTCGCTGCAAGAGATCAGCCTGTTCGGCCGCGTGGACGAGACCGCTGCCGGTGGCGGGACTGGCCGACTCGGCCCTGGCGACATGGGCCACCTTCGTGTCACGCAACTGGGAGTGCATCTGCAGGTGAACAAACGGCCACGCGCCCATGTTCTCGGGTTCTTCTTGCAGCCACACGACCTCTTGAAGATTCGGGTACGAGTCCAGTATCTCCTCGATCCTCTCCACGGGCCAAGGATAGAGCTGTTCGACACGGACAACCGCCACTGAAGAGGCGCCGATGTCGTTGCGACGGGCAATGGCCTCGTGAGTGATTTTGCCCGTCGCCAGCACCACGCGGGTGACCGTGGAAACGTCGGCGATCTGATCGTCGAGCACGGTCTGGAATGAGCCCTTCTCGAACTCGCTAAGTGGCGAGCGGGTCTGGACCGCGCGAAGCATCGACTTCGGGGTGAAGACGATGAGCGGCGTGATGTGCTCGCGCAGCACCTGGCTACGGAGTAAGTGGAAGTACTGGGCCGA
>Ga0224557_1001620_pt1 | contig 21144 bp, 15 predicted proteins | sample 714S31014metaG_FD_180677 | JGI IMG/M metagenome (GOLD analysis project Ga0224557, IMG submission 180677) | Peat soil microbial communities from Stordalen Mire, Sweden - 717 S3 10-14 | ecosystem: Environmental > Terrestrial > Soil > Wetlands > Peat | place: Sweden: Norrbotten County, Stordalen...
GGCGCACGGTTGTCTCAGCGCGTGCTACCTGCCGTTCGCCTACGCGCCGGAACTTCACTTCCCGGAGACCACCGCCAATGACACCGAGCGCGCACGACTTGCGTCTGACATCGTTTTTGCCGGCGGTGCTGACCGCGACCGCGTACCATATATGCAGGCCCTAATCCACGCTGGCTTTGACGTGGCCCTGTATGGTGGCTACTGGGAACGCTATCCACAGACGGCCGGTTCCTCGCGCGGCCACGCTGACGCGCAAACGCTGCGCAAAGTCGTCGGCGCGGCGAAAGTCGCATTATGCCTCGTGCGACGCGCGAACCGCGACGGCAATGTCATGCGCAGTTTCGAGTTGCCGGCGATGGGCGCGTGCATGTTGACGGAAGATACCGTGGAACACCGCGAAATCTTCGGCAACGACGGTGAAGTGGTGACTTTTTTCAGTACGCGGGAGGAGATGGTGGAGAAACTCCGCTGGCTACTGACGCACGACGACGAGCGACGTCGTTTAAAGGAAACCGCGCACCGCATGATTACGAGAGGCCATCACACCTACCGTGACCGACTGGAAGCGATGTTGGAACGGGTGGCGGCATGACGCACAAGATTGCCGTCGTCGTTCAAGGACGTTTTTACACCTTCGATATGGCCAAGGCGCTGCTGGCGCGCGGCCACGATGTGCATCTGTTCACGAATTACCCACGTTGGGCGGTCGCACGGTTTGGGTTCCCGCCGGAACGCGTAACAAGTTGCTGGCCCCACGGCATCGCGGCACGGTTATTCACTTTCTTGAAAGATAAACTTCACGTCCCCGAACCGGAGTCCTTGTTGCACAAGAGCTTCGGTCGTTGGGCGGCGCGCCACATACCGCGTCAAAAGTGGGACGCGGTGTACTGCTTCAGCGGGGTGTCGGAAGAGTTGCTGGACGCACTGAAAGAGAACGGGTCGCCAAGCTGGCTATTTCGCAGTTCAAGCCATATCCGTGCACAAGCGGAACTGCTGGAAACCGAAGAACGTCGCGCGGGCAGGCCGATCGACCGTCCAAGTGCGTGGATGATTCAACGGGAAGAACGCGAGTATGCGAAGGCGGATGTCATCGTGACGCTGTCCGGTTTCGCGGCACGGACGTTTAACGGCACCGGTTATGAAGACAAGGTGGTCATGGTTCCACTCGGGGTGGACGTGTCGAATTTTCGCCCGACCGCCGACAAACTCGAGGCCCGTCGTCAGCGCATTCTGAACGGCACAAAGTTGCGCGTATTATTTGTCGGGACCAAATCGTATCGTAAGGGTTTACTCGATCTCGCGCAAATTGCGCGGACTTTGGCCGGTTGGTTTGAGTTTCGCTTCGTCGGCCCGGAAGAGACCCAGGCCCGGGCACTGTTGAACGAATTGCGCACACACGTGGAATTGGTTCCCGCCATGCCGGAGGCTCAATTGCGAGAAGCCTACGAGTGGGGGGATGTGTTTGTGTTCCCGACGGTCGAGGACGGTTTCGCGGCCGTGCTCACACAAGCGTATGCAGCCGGGCTGCCGATTCTGGCTACGACAAACTGCGGTGCGCCGGATTTCATTCGCGACGAGGAAACTGGATGGATTCTACCAATCCGTGCGTCAGGCAGATTTGTCGAACGCCTGGAATGGTGCCATCGCCACCGCACCGCGTTGGCGGATACGGTGACACGGATCGCGCACGAGTTTCACCCGCGGACCTGGGATGACATGGCCAGCGACCTTGAACTATTGATCCAGCAACGCTGCCATCGAAGCACCACGGTGGTGGGAGTCCGAAATTGAGGATCGACGTGAATCTTCTTTGTGTTCTTATCTGGGGCACGGTTGGCGCCCTCGCCTACTTCACCACCGTGGGCCGCCGATGGTGCGGAGTGGGGCTGGCATTGGCCTTCTTCCTGAACATGGCCCTACTCCACTGGTTTAGCGGGATCATTGCTATGTTGCCATGGTACATGCCAGCGGAGTACTACAGCACGACTGCGGGGTTCAAGTTGAGCACGATCGGCATCGTGGCTTTCGCCGTGGGATGCTTCGGCATTTCGCCTTTGGTCTTCAAGGGAGCCGACGAAAACGCGCCATTCCACGTATCGACAGCAGCCACGAAGGTCTTTCGCGTTTTCTTAACGGTGGGCCTTGGCTGTATCCTGTTGGTGGTGCTCGGACTTGGCAGAATCCCTACGCTCAGCGCGGTTTTGGCAAGTGGGGAAGGTTTCGTCCTAGTCGCACTCGCTTTTGGTATTTGGCAATCCTACTTGCACCAGAATCGAAGGCAGCTTGCGATCCTCATGGCAACGATACTGGCATTTCCGTTACTGACGATTGTTCTTCAGGGTTTTCTAGGATTTGGAGTCGGCTACGCCATTATTGTCCTGTGCGCCTTTGTCGCCGTTTATCGCCCGCGCTTGTGGGGTTGTCTTCTTGTCATACCGCTGGCCTATTTGGCACTTTCCTTTTACGTGACTTATATGCGTGATCGAAATGAAATACGCGGAGTTGTTTGGAGCGGCGGCAGGCTGGAGACCCGGGTTGACCAGGCGGAAAAGATGTTCGTTCAGTTTGAGTGGTTCGATCCCTGGAACACCCGACAATTGGACTACGTGAATGGCCGGCTGAATTACAACTGGATGGTCGGCGCAGCCATGTCCCATCTGCGTCTCACCAAGGGGTTCGGTGAAGGAGAAACCCTTTGGATGAGCGTCCTGGCCATGGTTCCGCGCGCCCTCTGGCCGGATAAACCCATCCAGGCGGGAAGCATGAACTTTGTGAGCCACTATACGGGGATCACCTTTGCGGAAGGAACCTCTGTCGGAATGGGTCTGGTCTTCGAGTTTTATGTCAATTTCGGCACTTATGGAGTTATCGTTGGAATGCTCATCGTTGGTCTTCTGGTCGGCTATGCCGACAGACGGGCCGGCGCTGAGTTGCGTTGGGGAACCGATATGGCTTTCGCACGATGGTTTCTGATCGGTACTTTCCTGATTGTTGTCGGAGCCTCGCTCATCGAGGTCGTCCCGGGCATCGCCCTGGCGATCGCTTGGACCATTGGCCTTAAACGACTGTTTCACGAAACGTTCGATGACAGCGATTCGGAAGGCTCAATAACCGTAATTGTGGATGCGCCGGAATCATGAACATTCTCCACGTCATTCCCGCCGTTGCCCCGCGTTACGGTGGCCCGAGCCAGGCGGTCATCGAGATGTGCCTCGCTCTGCAGGGCGCAGGTCTCACTGTCGAGCTATGTACAACCGACGCTGATGGAGACGAACGACTCGCGGTGGAATTAGACAAGCCGACTCTGTATCGCGGCGTGCAGACACACTTCTTCCGCCGCGACCGGAGCGAGGCCTTCAAGTTCTCGCATTCGCTGGCAAGATGGCTGGACGAGAACGTAGCACAATATGATATCGTTCATATTCACGCTGTGTTCTCCCATGCGACCTATGCCGCCGCACAGGCGTGCCTACGACGCCGGGTACCTTACATTGTGCGCCCTCTCGGCACACTGGAGCCGTGGAGCATGCAGCAGAAACGTCCGCGCAAGATGCTGGCCTGGCATCTTCTCTTCCGTAGCGTCCTCCGCAAGGCAGCCGCGGTCCATTACACGACCGCGCAGGAACAGGAACTGACCGAACAATCATTGAATCTGAGTAAAGGAATCACCATTCCGAACGGCGTTAACGAGGCGTTACTGGCCGTAGAGCCAATCGGAAAGTTCCGTGAGCAACACGGCATTCCCGCCAATGCGATGGTGGTACTGTGCCTTTCACGCTTGCATCCAAAAAAGGGCATAGATCTGCTGCTGGAAGCTTTCCTCGACTTGCGAACTCAGGGCAAGCTTGGGCCATGGCATCTCGTAATCGCCGGGGATGGCGAACCTGGTTATGTCGGTCGATTGCGCGGCATCATCCAAGACACGGCTGCCGAAGCGTTCGTCCACTGGCCAGGATGGCTGGAGGGCGAGTCCAAATTTGCCGCCCTGGCTGAGGCCAACCTCTTTGTGCTGAATTCCTTTCAGGAGAACTTTGGCATCGGCGCCGTGGAAGCGATGGCCTGCGGTACGCCGGTCCTGCTGAGCCGGCAGGTTGGGCTGGCGGCTGACGTGACTGAACATGGGGCCGGTTGGATAGTCGATTTGCAGCAGGGCGGGTTGCGCGATGGCTTGCTGGAAGCGACGGTGGATGCAGCGGAAGCACGAAGGCGCGGTGCGAATGCGCGGCGACTGGTAGCGGACCGTTTCACGTGGCCGCGGATATCAGCTCAGTTGCAATCGCTGTATGAATCTCTTCTCGCGAACAGTGAATCGGCAGTAGTTGGTGAGCGTGGCCGTCGCGGTACTGAACAAGTACCGGCGAAGGCGCACGGACGTGCGCGATGAAAGACGTCACCGTGCTAATCAAGCCCGGGAACGTGGGCGATCATCTGTGCGCGCTCCCGCTGTATTTGGCCCTGGCGCATAAGTTTGGAGCACTTGTCCTGATCACCCAAACCGGAAGAAGCGGCAACCCTGGCGCCAGGGATGTTTTCCGCGACTGGTCTCCATTTGAGGAAATCTTTGAACTGGCCACTCCTGTTTGGAAGGCTACGAATCGAAATATCCTGAAGCTCGCCCGTTCCCGTTACCATTTCACTCGATTACTTCACATCCCGGTCGAAAACTACTCCCTACCGCGCGCGTTCGGACTACATATATTCTGGTGCACTACGTTCCAACGGCAAATCACCGGCTTCAAGCCGGCGTCCTTAGGGCAGAAGCGATCGGAACTGGCGGAGAGCGGCCAATTGCACAGCGAGATCACTCGATTGTTGGAATGGGGAGCCGCGAACCTGGGTGTTTCCGCTGTGGACATTCGGCCAACCATGACGGAATGGCTGGCCTCCATCGAACGCCACCATCCACGTGATTCCGTTCCTTCTCCGTTCGTGGTGATCGCTGCGGGGACAAATGATTCCATCAAACAGTGGCCGCTGGATCGGTATGTCAAGATTGCGGTGTGGGTACAGAATGACCTGCGAATGACCCCGGTGTGGGTGGGTGGTTCGTCGGACCAAGCGGCTGTGGAAAGAGCCGGTCTGAAAATGCCCGGTATCTCACTCTTGGGGAAAACCTCCCTGGAAGAGACATTGCTGCTTATTAGCAAGGCGCAGTTGCTAGTCTGCAACGACTCGATGGCGGGGCATATGGCCGCACTGACAAACACGCCCTGCGTCTCGATCTTCTCCGCACGAACACTGCCAGGTCTCTGGTGGCCTCAAAATATCAACGGGTCGGTAATCCAAAAGCGGCTCCCCTGTGAGGGCTGTGAATTGAGACACGTGAGTGATTGCCTGCACGCGCACTCCTGCATCGAGATGATTACCATCGAAGAAGTAGTGAATCTCGTGACGGTGAAACTGAAACGGACTAAGAGTAATCAACCTGTGGGCCGGTGCTAAAATGTGCGGCATCGCTGGATTAGTTCTTTCTGGATCCGAACCCTCCGATAAAGTGGAGGCGGCCATCCGTCGCATGATCGTGGGCATTAAGCACCGCGGGCCTGACGATGACGGCTACCAGATCCTTTCCACCCAACGCGAGGCCGATGGCGTTGCGGCAATCGCGAACACGCGACTGGCAATTCTCGATCTGAGTCCCGCCGGCCACCAGCCGATGCGTGACCCGGAAACGGGAAACTGGATTGTGTTCAATGGGGAGATCTACAACCATCTCGATGTTCGCACAGAGATCGGTGAGCGGACCGGCAAATGGCATTCGCTCAGCGACACGGAAACGATCCTGCACGCGTATCGGCTGTGGGGCCGGGATTGCGTCCAGCGGTTGCGCGGCATGTTCGCCTTCGCAATTTGGGACGCGGCAAATGGGAAACTCTGGTGCGTACGCGACCGTCTAGGCATCAAACCTTTTTACTACAGCACTCAGCCTGCGGCTTTCCTGTTTGCCTCTGAAGTCCGCGCGCTGCTGGCGAGCGGTTGGTTTCGGGCGGAATTGGATCCCCTCGGCCTGGCTGGTTACGTCCGTTTCGGCGCGGTGCCCGAACCGTATACGTTACTCAAGGGAGTGCAATCCCTCCCGGCGGGCCATTGGATGCTTGTACACGCGGGCCGCATTGAGAAAGAGGAACCGTACTGGCGTCCCGAACCGCGGCACACCGACGTGGAACGCGGATCGGTCGTTTCCGAGATAAGAACGCAGCTCGAGCGTGCTGTGCGTGAGCACTTAATTTCCGACGTGCCGGTGGCTTGCTTCCTGAGTGGCGGGATCGATTCGTCGATCGTCGCCGCCCTCGCCGCGAAAGAACTCGGCAAGCGGCTTCAAACCTTTACCCTGGGTTTTCACGAAACTACCGCGGACGAGTCCGCGTACGCCGATGCGGTTGCGCGCAAGTGCGGGACAACACACCATCTGATGCGGTTGTCGTACGACGAAGTGGCCGCGCAGATTCCCCTGGCAGTCGGGGCGATGGATTTGCCCACGATGGACGGCGCCAATACCTACATCATTTCGAAAGCGGTGGCGGATTGCGGGCTCAAGGTCGTGCTTTCCGGGCTCGGCGGCGACGAACTCTTTGGCGGTTATCCGAGCTTTTCGCGCGCCGCCTGGGTGGAACGCTGGGCGCCGTGGCTGGGGCTACTGCCGCGCCCACTACGGGCGCTGGCTGCCGGCGGCGGAAACAAAGGGCGGCGAGCTGCGGAGTTGCTGAATCGGAACACATCTCTCCAGGCGCGTTATGCCGGCCTGCGCGCGCTTTGGTCACGAAGCGATCTGCAGAAGATGGGATTGACTGATGCGCCAGATTGGGGTGACATTGTGGCCGGCGACGCTCCGCTGGCATCGCGGATGAGCGTACTGGAGTTGAGTGGCTATATGCGTAGCGTGCTCCTGCGTGACAGCGATGTGCTAAGCATGGCGCATGGACTGGAACTGCGCGTTCCCTTTCTCGACCATGTGCTCGTGGAAACGTGCCTCCGGTACGGCCTGGCTGACCAGGAAGGCTCTCTACTTAACAAGACGTGGCTTTTGAAAGCCGCTGGCGATTTGCTTCCCGGCGGGATTGCGGACCGTCCCAAGCAGGGATTCACCCTGCCGATGGCGGAATGGATGCGCGGACCGCTGAAGGAATTTGTTGGCGAAGGACTTGCTGTAATCGATGGCTCGGAGGCATTACCGAAGGTCAAAACTGGCCGGCTTCTGGACGATTTTGAACGCGGTCGGCTCTCCTGGTCACGGGTCTGGCAATTTGCGGTGCTCGGCCATTGGCTGGAGGACAGTTTTTTTGGACAACAACCGCTTCCGAATTCGCGGGAGCGATTAACAATGTCAAAGTGAGTGGTTAACATGGCAGTCATACTTGGAATCAACGCTTTTCACGCCGATTCGGCAGCGTGTCTGGTCATCGACGGCGAGCTGAAGTTTGCCGTCGCTGAAGAACGGCTAGGGAAACGGGAAAAGCATTCTCCGCGTTTCCCTGAGAATGCCATCCGTCGCGCCCTGCAGGAATCGGGCGTACGGTTGCGGGACGTGACGCATGTCGCCATCGCGCGGAATCCCAAGGCGAACTACGCTCAAAAGATGGCCTACGTCGCCAAGCGGCCGATGAAGGCCGCGGGTGCGGTGGTCGAACATTTCCGCCGTAACACGCGCACGGAAAATATGCTGGAACAGCTTGCCACGGTTTGCGGCGAAGATGCCGCGTCGGTGAAATTCGAGACGGTGTGTGTAGAGCATCATCTCGCGCACATTGCAAGCGCGTACTATCTCTCGCCCTTCGAAAGTCTCACGGCCGGTTTTTCGTATGACGCCTCGGGCGACTTTGTGAGCGCCATGGCGGCGCGCTGCGAAGGCCCGCACATCCAAGTGCTCGATCGTGTGCATCTGCCGCACAGCCTCGGGTTTTTCTATACGGCACTCTGCCAGTACATTGGTTTTGACGAATTCGGCGAAGAATATAAGGTGATGGGACTGGCGCCGTACGGTGAAGACAAGTACGCCGACCTCATGCGCGAAATCGTGCTGCTGAACGGCAAGAGTTGGTTCCGGTTGAAACCCGGCTATTTCGGGATGCACGAAGGCGGCGAGAGCGGCGCGATGGACGACCACAATCACCTCATCTCGGGCCGTCTTTATAGCGACGAGATAGTCAAGCGGCTCGGCCCGGCGCGCAAACGTTCCGATTCGCTCAGCCAGCGTGAGAAGGACATCGCGCGCTCCGTTCAGGTGCGATTCGAGGATGCGGCGATGCATTGCATGCACAAGCTGGAGAAACTGGTGAAGACCGATCAGTTGGTAATGGCCGGTGGTTGCGCGCTTAACGGCGTCGCCAACGCACGTATCCTGCGGGAGACGAACTTCAAGAAATACTACAATCAAAGCGCCGCCTCTGATGATGGTACCTGCCTCGGCGCGGCGTATTATTGTTGGCACGAGCTACTGGGACAGAAGAAGCGATTCTACATGAACCACGCCTATTGGGGTCCCGGCTATCCTGACACACAGTTGAAGCAGGCGGCGGAGTCCTCCGGCCACTTGGTCCGCCACTGTGCCAGCAATGAGGAGTTGGTCGAGGCTGCGGCCGATTTGATCGCTCAGGGAAAGGTGCTCGGGTGGTACCAAGGCCGCTGCGAATGGGGCCCGCGCGCCCTGGGCAATCGTTCGATCCTGGCCAATCCAGCCATCCCGAATATGAAGGACATCATCAACGCGAAGATCAAGCGTCGCGAATCGTTCCGCCCCTTCGCGCCGACGGTACTGAAGGAATACGTCAGCACGTATTTCGAGCAGGACATTCTGAGTCCATTCATGATGCATGTGGTGAAGATTCGGCCCGAGTGGCGGGCGAAACTACCCGCGATTACACACGTCGATGGCACCGGCCGCTTGCAGAGCATCGACCGATCACACAATCCCCTTTACTACGACTTGATTGAGGCGTTCCGCAAACGCACGGGCATCGGGACGGTCTTGAATACGAGCTTCAACGAAAACGAGCCCATCGTCGATACGCCAGAGCAGGCGATTGATTGCTTCACCCGCACGGACATGGATGTGCTCTGCCTCGGGCATTATATGCTCACTAAATCGACACAAGGCGGCTCCAAACAATGATCGGTCCACAACTCAGGGCCACTTACTATGCTGTTACGCGGGTCCCCATGTGGATCAACGGACGCTTGTACAAACACCTGCGTGCACCCCGCCCGGGCACCAACCCCACCAAAGTACAACTTGGGCCAGGCCGTGCCAAGTACCTGGATGGCTGGATCAATGTGGATGCGAATTTCATCTCGGCGAAGATCGACGTATGGGCCGACTTGCGGGACGAACTTCCCTTCCGCGATAATTCCGTCGATGTCTTCTACTCACACCACGTAGTCGAACATCTGCCGGATAGTTTGCTAAGTTTTCACATCGGGGAAATGTTTCGGTGCCTCAAAAAGGGCGGCGTTATCCGTGTCGGGGGACCGAATGCCGAGGCAGCCGCGCAAAAGTTGATCGAGGGTGACAGGAATTGGTTCGGCGACTTTCCTGAGAAGCGCGAGAGTATCGGTGGTCGCTTTGCCAATTTTATTCTTTGCGCCGGGGATCACCGGACCATCCTGACCTTTTCCTACATCCAAGAAATTGCCTCGGCGAGGGGCTTTGTTGACGCCCATCGCTGTGCGCCGGTGACCGAGACCGCTTATCCAAACCTTATCGGGAAAGAGGTTCTTTCGCGGGAATACGAGGACACCCCGGAAGCGCCCCACACTCTTATTTTCGAAGCCCGGAAACCCTGACCCGGCGGTTGGATATTCATGAGTGTTTCGGTTCTGATCCTCACACGGAACGAAGAGCAGAACCTTCCCGCCTGCCTAGCTTCGGTGAAATGGTGCGACGATGTCGTGGTGCTTGATTCGCGCAGCACGGATCGGACGGTCGGCGTTGCGAAGAGTGCGGGCGTGCGCGTCTTTGAGCGGACCTTCGACGATTTCGCCACGCAACGTAATTACGCTCTTGATGAGATTCCGTTCCGGCATTCTTGGGTTTTTCATCTCGACGCGGACGAACGGTTCACGGAACCGCTGCGACGCGAATGCGCGGCCGAAATTGCGGAAGACCGGTACAGCGGGTTTCTCGTGCCGAGCAAATTGATGTTTATGGACAAATGGCTGCGTTGGTCCGGCATGTATCCCGTCTACCAGATGCGATTGATGAAGCTCGGGGAAATTCGGTTCATCCAGGCGGGTCACGGCCAGCGTGAGGCCGACGCGAAGCGCGGGGTCGGCAAGTTACGCGAGCCCTACCTCCACTACAATTTCTCGAACGGCATGGACGATTGGCGGCAAAAGCATGATCGGTACTCGACCAAGGAAGCCGAAGAGAGCCTGCGGGAGCGAGAAGAGGGAACTGTCGGCTGGCGCGACCTGATCGGATCTGATCCCGTAGGACGACGACGGGCGCTAAAGCGACTTTCGATGCGACTCCCGTTACGCCCTGCGCTACGCTTTCTCTACATGTACGTGCTACGCCTCGGCTTCCTCGACGGAAAGCCGGGGTTGGTGTACTGCCGCTTATTGGCCAGCTATGAGAGAATGATTGTCACAAAACTGAAAGTTCTTGAGCGAAGGCGCGCCACCTCTCTGTGAGTACTAGACAGATGAGAATCTTGCTATTAAACCAGTGTTTCTACCCGGACGTCGTATCCACGGCGCAACACCTGACGGACCTGGCCGTGGCGCTAGCGGAACGCGGACACTCAGTTACGGTTGTGGCCAGCCGACGCGGTTATGACAATCCGAGCAAACGGTTTCCTGCCTGTGAAGAATGGCGTGGCATAACTATTATCCGCATCCCCTCCCTCGCGTTGGGAAAGAAGACGAAATTGCGACGAGCCCTCGGCTTTGCCAGCTACCTCTTCAGTTGCGTCTTGCAGCTGGCTATTCTTCCCAAGTTTGACGTCGTTGTGGCCCTGACTTCCCCGCCGCTCATATCATTCCTGGGGGCATTGTTTGTGCGGCTGAAAGGCGGACGGTTTGTGTTTTGGGTGATGGATTTGAACCCGGATGAAGCCATCGCCGCCGGCTGGTTGCGCGAACGATCCGCCGCCGCGCGGGTCTTGGGATCGATGCTGCACTACAGCCTGCAGCACGCGGAACGGATCGTGGCGTTGGACCGGTTCATGTTGCGCCGGATCGTTGACAAGGGAATCCCGGAGAAGAAACTGGTCATCATTCCTCCCTGGTCCCACGACGATACTGTGCAATACGACCCAGATGGGCGGCAGTCGTTTCGCGCCCGTCACGGCCTCTCAGAAAAATTCGTCGTCATGTACTCGGGCAATCACAGTCCCTGCCATCCATTGGACACGTTGCTACAGGCGGCCGAACAACTCGCTGCTCATCGCACGATTGCCTTTTGCTTCGTGGGTGGCGGCAGTGAGTTCAATAAAGTACGCGGATTTGCAAAGGAGAGGCAGTTGAGCAGCATCGTCTGCCTTCCGTATCAATCTTTGGATCAACTTGCGGCCTCCTTATCCAGCGCTGACATTCATGTTGTTGTGATGGGAGAGCCGTTCGTCGGGATCATCCACCCGTGTAAGATCTACAATATTCTGGCCATCGGCTTACCCTGTCTCATCATCGGACCACCCGAGAGCCACCTTTCGGACATTGTCCGAGAGACTGACTTGTTCGGGCGTGCGCGCACCGTCTCCCACGGTCAGGCCGAAACTCTGGTGAAGCATCTTCAGGAACAAGCCGAGGCCGGGATCCTGACCGCGGTGCCACAACCCAGCGCCGTAGCTGCCCGATTCTCAAAGACGGCGCAGCTTCCCCGAATGATTGAAACAATCGAGTCTGCCTCCGCCAATTGACGAACAACCAACACAGGTATCAGGAAAATCGGCGTGACGCCACGAACGAAATCGCTTACTAAGAGGATGGCATGAAACGAGCACTTATTACCGGTATCACAGGGCAGGACGGATCTTATTTGGCCGAACTGCTGGTGCAGAAGGGTTACGAGGTTCACGGCATTATCCGCCGCGCCAGCAGCATCAACACCAGTCGCATCGACCACCTCTACCAGGACCGGCATAAGCGGGGCGTCAAGCTGTTCCTGCATTATGGCGATCTCAGTGATTCGGTGAGCCTAGTGAAGATGATGTACGACTTGAAATTCGACGAAGTTTATCACCTCGGCGCCCAAAGCCATGTTCGTGTCAGCTATGATATTCCTGAGTACACGGCGGACATCACGGGCGTGGGGACAATCCGCATTCTCGAGGCGATCCGTGAAACCGATAGCAACCCGCGGTTCTATCAGGCTTCTTCGAGCGAGATGTTTGGAAAAGTGGCGGAAATCCCCCAACGGGAAACGACTCCCTTTCATCCTCGCAGTCCGTACGCCGTCGCGAAAGTATTCTCCTACTGGGCAACGGTTAATTACCGAGAGGGGTATAACATGTTCGCCTGCAATGGGATACTATTCAACCATGAATCACCACGACGCGGCGAAACCTTCGTCACCCGGAAGATTACGCGTGCCCTTGCGCACATTAAACTCGGACTACAGGACAAACTCTATCTCGGTAATCTGGATGCGAAGCGCGACTGGGGATACGCCCCGGAATTCGTTGAGGCGATGTGGATGATCTTGCAACAGGACCAGCCGGATGACTACGTGATCGCCACGGGCGAAACTCATTCGGTGAAGGAGTTCTGTGAAGAAGCCTTTGCATATGTGGGACTGGATTGGAGCCAATACGTCGAAATCGACAAACGCTACTACCGCCCGGCGGAGGTCGATTTATTGATCGGGGACGCGTCCAAGGCTAAACGGGTTTTGGGATGGGAACCAAAGACACGCTTTAAAGACCTGGTAAAGTTGATGGTGGATGCCGACCTCAAAACGCTGGAAGATCAACTGGCCGGCAAGGTTGACAGGATGGATGTTGAACAACACTAAATCTGGAACGAACGGCTTGATCGAAACGCTATGAACTTCTGGCAAGAACAACGGGTCATCGTCACCGGCGGCGCCGGTTTCCTTGGTTCTTTCATCGTTGCAGGACTCAAGACGCGTGGCTGCACAAACATTTTCGTGCCGCGCAGTCGGGATTGTGACTTACGCGATCGCGCAGCAATCATTCGCCTTTTTAAAGAATCGCAGCCGACAATGGTCCTGCATCTCGCGGCTGTGGTCGGCGGCATCGGCGCGAACCGCGAGCATCCGGGAAAGTTTTTTTACGAAAATGCCATCATGGGCATCGAGTTGCTTGAACAGGCTCGCCAGTTCCAACTACCAAAGATCGTGGTCGCCGGAACCATCTGCGCGTACCCCAAATTCACGCCCGTACCGTTCCTTGAAGAAGACCTGTGGAACGGCTATCCAGAAGAAACCAACGCCCCCTATGGCGTTGCCAAAAAAGCACTCCTCGTCCAGTGCCAGGCGTATCGGCAGGAGTATGGCATGAACACCGTGTACCTTTTGCCCGTTAACCTCTACGGCCCACATGACAATTTCGACCCCCAATCATCGCATGTTATTCCTGCACTCATTAAGAAGTGCGTCGATGCCCGCGAGCGCGGCGACACGTTTATCGAATGTTGGGGCACCGGCAGCCCGACGCGTGAATTCCTCTACGTCGAGGATGCCGCTGATGGCATCCTGCGCGCGGCCGAGCACTATAACAAATCCAATCCAGTCAATCTTGGGAGCGGCCGGGAGATTTCCATCCGCGATTTGGTGAACCTGATTGCGAAACTTACCAGGTTCCCGGGCGAGATTCGGTGGGATCCGTCAAAACCGGACGGCCAACCGCGTCGGTGTCTCGATGTGCAGAGGGCGCTGAGCGAATTTGGCTTTCAGGCGACAACACCTTTTGAAGAGGGTCTTCGCCAGACGATTCAATGGTACGAAAAGAACCGCCTGTGAACGGCCCCATCGTCGTCCGCCAAGTACGCGCCGACGTCCCGGTGAGTTGGCCGGTCTTGGACGCAGACCGGAGCGGATTTCAAGAATACTTCCAACAATTGTTGTTGGAGACACCGGGATTGAAGGGGCGGGTTCTCGACATCGGTTGCGGGGGGAACCTGCCCACCGCCCTGCAGGGATTGGCTGGCCATTATGGCACCATTGACGGGATTGATCCGGACCCCGCAATTGCGATGCATCCTTTGCTGAACCGCCGATGGAATTCACCATTTGAGGCAAGTACGCTTCCCGAAGGCAATTATGATCTGGCCTACGCGTACAACGTTCTGGAACACATTGCCGACCCGAGAGCGTTTTTCTCGAAGGTTTACGGGGTGCTGAAGGACAACGGCGTTTTCTGGGCTTTGACTCCTAATGGCTATCACCCGTTTCCTGTTCTGTCACGATCCATAGAACTGCTCGGGCTCAAAAGTACGGCTCGCCGGCGAATCGGCCAGAATGAATCTGGCACCATGCGCGTCAATGATTACCCCGCTTACTATCGGTGTAATACTTCACGGGCCGTACTAGCCGCGATCAGCGGACTTGGATTCCAACGCGCGACATTTTTTCACTATCCTTGTGTGCAATGGGACACCTATTTTCCCAGCTGGCTGAGATGGTCGCCAAGAGCCTGGGATCTTGCCTTTGCGACACGTTTCACCAATCTTATGCAGATTCTAATTATCAAGCTCGACAAGGGTGGCGGCGGGGATTGACAAATGCTCCAATTCGATGGGAAGCGTAACATCTGCGGACAATGCAAATAGAAAGATTGATTGCCTTCCAGACCAGTTTATTGTAGGGTCGTGGGGTTACGAGGAGCGGTGCAGAGAGTGGTATGGGCAAGTACTTACTATTATTTTTGGGTGGTTTTGCGGTTTCGTTCGCGCTGACGCCGCTGGTGCGGTGGCTGGCGATCCGCGTCAAGGCCATGGATATTCCGAATGAACGGAAGGTTCATGACCGTCCCATCCCCCGGCTCGGTGGTGTAGCCATCTTCGTGGCGTTCACCTCCATGGTTTTCCTGGCGTTTTCTCCTTTCGCCCTGGTCACGCACCCGTTCATCTCCATAGGAAAACATTGGTGGAGAGGCTATCTCTCGGCTGCGTGCATTATCGTGGCCTTGGGCGTGCTCGATGACCTGCGACCGCTGGGCGCGCGGGTGAAGTTTCTGACCCAGGCCCTCGCCGCGTGCTGCGCGATGTATTTCGGATACGTCATCAACCGGCTTGATCTGCCGTGGGGCGTGTCCATCCATTTGGGTCTCTGGGGCATTCCGGTGACGCTTCTTTGGATTGTGGGGCTGACGAACGCGTTCAACCTCATTGATGGTTTGGATGGTCTGGCCAATGGCGTGGCTTTAATTTCGTCGTTGACGTTGATGGGCGTTGCGCTGCTCGGTCATAATGTTGAATTGGCACTCGTGTGCTCCGCGCTGGCGGGTTGCCTCCTCGGCTTCCTACCTTACAATTTCCATCCGGCGTCGATCTTCCTTGGCGATTCCGGCAGCCTTTTCCTGGGTTTCACGCTCGCCGTACTCAGCATCACGACCTCCCAGAAGAGCACGGTCGCCGTGTCGATCCTGATTCCGATGATGGCGTTTGGCCTGCCAATCATGGATGCCTTGCTGGCGATGATTCGCCGTTTCCTACGGGCCATGCACGTCTGGGAAACGACGGGCCAGGGAACTTACCGGGTGTTTTTTTTGCGCGGCAAAGCGATGTTTGAGGCCGATCGCGATCATATTCACCATCGCCTGATGCGGTTGGGAATCTACCATCGCAACGCCGTCATATTCCTCTACGCAATTTGCGCGGCAATGAGCGTTGCCGCGCTCATGATTGCGTCTTATCGCAACATCGACACGGGTGTTATTCTCGCAGCGATTGGCATCGCCGTCGTGCTTGGCATCCGCAAGTTGCGCTACGAGGAGCTGCAGTTCCTCCGCAACGGTTCGCTGGTTCCGCTCTCCCGTTTTCCGGTGTTGGGGTATGAATCTTTCCAGATCCCGATTGATCTCGTGATGGTGTCGTTGGCCTATTACGTCGCCTATTGGCTGCGTTACGACGGCGTGCTCACCGGCCCGGTGAAGGCCACTTTCATTGCAACTTTGCCGGCGCTGCTGCTGACGAAGATTGTCGTGTTCCACTTGACGGGTCTATACCGCATCCGCTGGCGGCAGGCCGGTGTTCCGGAAATGCTTCGCGGTTGCCGCTCGATGGTACTGGGGAGTGTCGCAGCAGCCATGGTGCTAACCTACATGCAAGTTGGGAACATCGGCATAGCAATACTGATCGTTGATTTTTATGTCGTGAGTTCCTTCCTGCTTGGCTCACGATTTTCCGCCCGCCTGATCCATTATTACGCACAATCCAATCCCGCTCATAAGAGGCGCGTGCTCATTTACGGGACAGGCCCCAGCGCCAGTATGTTGATTTGTGAACTTCTCGCCAACCAGCATCATTCACTCGCGCCGGTTGGTTTCATCGACGAATATCACGGCAAGAACCGCAAGATTTTGCACGGATACCCGATTCTCGGGTCATTCATGATTCTTCCTGAAATCCTCCAGGACGGTGGCATTGAAGAGTTGATCATTGCCACTACGAAGCTCCCGCCCCAGCAACTCGAGCAAATCAAGGAGTTGTGCCGCCAACATGATGTAACGGTACGCCAGTTCCGCGTGTCGCTCGACGAAATCCCGCACTCCGGTACGAGACTTAACTTGGCCAGCAGCTAGGCACTTTTCGAAAACCACGAACGCCTGCGGTGAAGCGCGTTTGTCCTCGAGAGTCAGCGTTGAACAGGCCCATCGCCTGTGTCCCAATCCCATCTGACTATTTACCAACCAACCCCTTACCACGTTATCTCCCTTGCCGGCAGCTTTGAGTTAGTTTCGCAGTATACAAGTGCTTGAGTCCCCCTCCTTCCCTGAAAAACGCTGACATCTCTCCGTTGTCGAAGAACTGTGCCAACTATAAATGTATTCCCCCGACATGCTGTCTAGCAAAAGTATCATTATTCGATATTCGCGAGACCCAGCAATTGCCCAACGCCTCACGTCGCGGCAATCGCAACCCCAGAAGACAGCATGAAGAGGGCGAAAGATTTGGCTCGACGAGTTTTATCTGTTCTCAAGCAAGAGATAGAGGCACGCTCCATGGCTGCGAAGAAAAGATCGGAATCACGATTGCCTCACACAAGGTCGATACCTTCCCCTTTGGTAAGGCAGGTATATAATCCCCATTTGGACACCACCCAAGCTGCTTCTTTCTGGCCATCTTTCCGGAAAAACCATATCCTCCCTCACTTCAAATCCAGAATCGCTTAATTCATGGTAGACATCAACGCACCACGATCCGCCGGTACTGGAACCGCCGCTCCGGTCCTCCCAGCCACAATGACACACCGTTCACCGTCTCATATACCCTGCCTGGACGGGATTCGCGCGATGGCCGCGCTAATGGTAATGGTCTTCCACTTTGTTGGCCATCATGGTGAGCCCGCGCGCCTCGTTCAGGCCTCCGTTATCGGACAGACCGGTGTTGATCTCTTTTTTGTGTTGTCGGGCTTTCTGATTACCCGGATTCTGCTTCTTTCCAAGGACTCCCCACACTTCTTCAGCGCGTTCTACGCCCGTCGTGCGCTACGCATCTTCCCCCTCTACTACGCCTTTCTCGCGGTCTATTTTTTCCTGCTGCCGGTGCTTTTCAAGGAGAGCATACCGCCCTTCTCCACCCAGGTGTGGTCGTGGTTTTATCTCCAGAACATCCCCGCCACGTTCGTCAGCCTCAAGAGTAGCGGACCCTCCCACTTTTGGTCCCTCGCCGTGGAAGAGCATTTCTATTTCGTGTGGCCCCTAATGGTATTCCTGCTCTCGCGACGACAGTTTAAATGCCTCTTGCTCGCCACATTGCTCATCCCGCCGCTTTTGCGATTGGCCTTTATCTCCCATGGCGTCGGCGTTTTCTACTTTACCCTCACACGCATGGATTCGATTGGTTATGGAGCTGTGCTCGCCGTGTTGTTTACCGAAGAGGCCTTCCGAAAACGCGGAATACTCCTGCTGCTTCGAAGCATGTTGGTTGGGCTTCCACTCATCTTACTCCCAGCCTTTGCCCGTCTCTCGGGAAGCCAACAGATTTGGCTTGAGGTAGCCAAATTGTCCTTGATCCCAGCGTTTTACTTCTCCCTGATTGGATTCTGTATCATGGATCCGGCAAGCAAATGGTTTTCCCGTCTGTTCTCCGCTCCGCTATTGCGATGGCTGGGGACGATCAGTTACGGGCTGTATGTGTTCCACCCCACCTGCGCCGACTTCGTGCAACGCTGGTTGAAACCGTCAAGTGCCCTCGTGAACCTCGCGGCCTGTTTCAGTTCCACGATTCTTATTGCCTACCTGAGCTTCCGCTACTTTGAGTCGCCGCTGACGAAGCTCAAGGACCGATTTGGCTATGATGTGTCCGTGAAGAATCCGGCGGTACGGCCGCAGGCGAGCGCGACCAAGGGGTGACAATCCGTTTTGTACGTCCCGTCAAACAAGAACGTCGCTTCAGGCCAAATCAAGACCGGTGCCAGCGGCGCCTTGCCGTCTGCTGCGGGAAGTTCGTCGCAGGATTCAGGAAGTGACAAGGGTGCCTCAGACCTGGCGCAGATGGTGCCGTCGGTCAGAGAGGAACTCTGTTGGCAACGACCGATGGATCCAACCCTGGATCACGGTGTCACCCACAGGTTTTGCTGCCCAAGCTCCATATACACCTGCTCCAAGAGCACGTCCGTCTGGTTGGCACGCCGAGTCATCGGTGCACGATCCGAATACTCAGCTCTTGCCTGTTGAAGCATTAGGCGGGTGTAATTGGCGTTAGCCGTTCCAGCATCCGGATACCTCCGGGTCACTACGGGTTCATCCCAGTTCATCGTTTGAATTGGAGTATCCGAGGTGGAATTGATAATTGGCCATGAGGATACGGGCGACCGTGCCGTTGTATCGCTGTTAATCCAGATATTGCCGGTGGTTGCGCCGGAAATGTTCATCCAATCAATCACCTCACCTACGTCAGCAAGCGTAAACGTCCCCGTGAAATCGACTACTTGATAGCCATTGGAAGTCGCTCGATCATACGTTTCCCCCAGCGGGCCAATATTCGCCACCGCCTTGCCACACAGGAAGGTGACGGTACTGTTCCCGCCCACCTTGAAGATCCGGTTTCCATACGTATCAGCGGCCTCTCCGTAATGCGTTTCCAGATAGAGAGAACCTCCATTGGTGCAAACATAGCCGATGGCACCGCTGTCACAGTCAACGTCCATCAATTTCACCTTGCCTCGACCATCCAGAATGACATTCGAGCCATTTGCGGGAGCCACTGTTGCTTCACCGATGCCCTGTCCAAAATACTCAATTACGGTGTTCGGGCAATCCCCCAGTCGCACACCGGCATTGATGCCCTGTTTCATCATGACATCCCGAAGATAGATGCGAGCCGACGAACTGCCTACTCCTGACACGAGAACGTCAGCACTGCCAATACCACTGGTGCTTCCATAGAGTTGCAGATGCGACAAGGTCGCGTGCGATGGAAAGGGCAGTGAAAACATCGGGCTACCAGCGGCCCCGTTCCAATAGAGCCTCGACCTGGGTCCGTCTCCGACAATCCGGATATCGGTATTTGGCGGGATAGTAACGGTCGAGGTCATGTACCCAAGGGGGCTTCCAGTCGCCGACCATGGAATATGAATCACCGTTCCATCCGCAGCGCCGCTAACGGCCGCCTGCAGAGAGGCCGATGTATAATTGGCTGGCATGTCGACAACGGTACGGCCCAGGTTGACCGCGGCGGTGGGCAGGGCCGGAACAGGCAAAGAAAGCGAACTACGAGAGACCACCATATTATCGACAAGATTGGTCTTAAGCCCTGAACCGCCACTAATATTAAGCCAGGATGCGAAAGTGTTGGTATTTCCAACGGCTACCAAATCTATCTGCAATGAGTTGGAAAAAGAAACCTGGGCGTTATTCGTACTGGCAATCGTATTGTCCAACATCATCACGTGCGCCGGTTGACCAATATCAATCGCGTTCGCGCCGGTCGGGTCGATGATGGTATTCCCCTTCAGCAGCATCGGCGTCGTGTTTAGGCCCTGGTTGGTGGCCTTGAAGAATGTCCCGGCGTGATAACTAACATTGCTGACCAACGAGATGAAATTGGCCGCGGGGTTCAGCCAAAAGTCTATTCCATTGTTGACGAACGTGGTGTGATACGCATGCGCTGATCCGGGATTTATGTAGATCGCCGTCCCACAGTTGGCCATGTAACAGTCATTCAAATACCCGTCGAGAGCGTTATAGTTCCATGTCTCGAGTCCAACTCCCAGGTTGGTAAATACGCAGCGGGTGAACCCTTCCCCGGCGAATCCGTCTCCATAATAACCAGCATCGACTCCGTGACCACCGGGGGCCGAGTTCTCGAACACACAATCCATAAAAATGTTACCGCCATCGAAAAACGTCCAGCCGGGACTTTCACTTTGGCTGAAGACTGTCATGGACTTGTTGTTCCCGTTAAAGGTCAGACGTGCGAAATGGCACTGGGCCGTGCCATCGGAGTGGAACAACGTCGATGATCCGGAAATATTTGGGTCGGTTGCGCCGTCGTACTTGAGCATGGTGTCTTGCGAGCTGTGACCGACCACCTCGATATACTGACGGTTTCGCAGCCAGAGCTTGGCGGTCACGCGGTACGTGCCGGGGGGGAAATACAGCACCGTCGAGTTGGCTCCGAGGCCAACGTTAGCGAGCGCATTTGAGATCGCTACCGTGTCATCGGTTACACCGTCTCCGACAGCGCCGTAGGTGGTCTTAACATTCCCCCAACTGTTGAAGGGGCCGTACCATTCGGCAACGGCATTCGTTGCGCCGGGTGAAGAAGAGGCCGACGTCGTGGCAGCCGCCACATTTGACGGGGCAGAAAGGCCCGCCTGTGTCTCGCGACCATAGAACAGGAGGAGTCCCAAGAAAGCTACTATCCAGAGGCGAAGTTTCATAACAATACACATTCTATATTCGTTTCTGTGCCATGCGTCTAGTTGAATGCGGCGACATCGTAGTAATATGTCGTCGAGGGACTCAGACCCGTGTCCGTGTAGGTAGTCACATTCACTCCCACGGTGCCCAGGAGACTCCA
>Ga0224557_1001622_pt1 | contig 21136 bp, 18 predicted proteins | sample 714S31014metaG_FD_180677 | JGI IMG/M metagenome (GOLD analysis project Ga0224557, IMG submission 180677) | Peat soil microbial communities from Stordalen Mire, Sweden - 717 S3 10-14 | ecosystem: Environmental > Terrestrial > Soil > Wetlands > Peat | place: Sweden: Norrbotten County, Stordalen...
GGTCCATGTAGCTGTTCACATTCTGGCCCAGGAGCTGGATTTCGGTGTATCCCAGGTCCGCTATGCGGCGCGCCTCCTCAAGAACCGAGCTTGAGGTTCGGCTGCGCTCTTTGCCGCGGGTGTACGGCACCACGCAGTAAGCACAGAACTTATCGCACCCTTCAATAATGGTGATGTAGCCGCGGTAAGGGTTTTGGCGGGCAGTAAACTCGGTCTCGAACGTCTCGTCCGTCTGGCGATCATCAAGGCCAGTAATCCGGTTTTCCCCTGCTTCAAGACGGGTGAGCATCTCAGGCAACTTGCGATAGGAAGCCGACCCGGAAACCAGCGAGACATAGGGCGCCCGCTCGAAGATCTTCTCGCCTTCCTGTTGCGCGACACAGCCCAGCACGGCAAAGCGCTTGCCTGCCTTGTGGAGTTTCTTGTAGTCATTGAGCCGGTTAAATACCTTCTGCTCGGCCTTGTCGCGAATGGAGCAGGTGTTGTAGAGGATCAGGTTGGCGTCCGCTTCAGACTCGACCTGACGGTAACCCTGCTGCTGCAATGTGCCAATAACCTTTTCGGAGTCATGGGCATTCATCTGGCAGCCGAAGGTCTCAAGATAGAAGGTTTTTTCGGGCGCCATGGCAATCTCGAGTATACCGTGACTGGCACTGTTCCGAGTGAACGGATTCCCGGTCAGCCTGGTCCTCAGCGAAGGCTTGTGTGCAGGTAAGATAGGAGCGCTGCCATCTGAAGGTCGGTAAATCGGCCGGCAAAAGAGGGCATCATTCCCTTGCCGGCCATCACCACGCGCTGGACCTCGGCATCGGTGGCGGGAGCGCCGCTCGGCAGGGCGGAGGCGGCAAACACGCGGTGAAGATCAGGAGGGATCTTCTTGAGACCAAGGTCGTTTTCTTCGTGGCAATGGGCGCAGCGGATCTGGTACAAGTGCTTCCCTTCTGCCTGCTGTTCCGTGAGGTCGGGGACCCGATGGCAACCACCGGTCGCGAGCGCAATCACGGGGACAAACAGAATAGAAGCGAAATAGGCTGGAGAATTCATGGTCTTGACGGGCCGGGATTCACGGGAATGACGCAAATCCGCCCTGGTAATCCGTGATTTCAATCTACAGTACCTCGGGGGCGGGGTCTGCCATCGCCAGGCTTATCGAAGACAAGGTCCGCGCATTGACCTTATTCTGAGTACATGCAGCTCCCTTCTCTCAGTCAGATTCGCGACGCGCAATTGTTGGTTTACCGCTTTATGCCGCCGACGCCGCAGTATAGCTGGCCGCTCGCGAACGAGCGCCTTGGCGCAGAGGCCTGGATCAAACACGAAAATCACACCTCTGTAGGCGCCTTCAAGCTTCGTGGTGCCCTGGTCTACATGGCCAGGCTGAAGGACGAGCAGCCTGGACTTGAAGGCGTGATCGCGGCAACACGCGGGAACTTTGGCCAGGGGGTGGGCATGGCCGCGCGGTTGTTTGGTCTAAAATCGGTGATCGTCGTTCCCCAGGTAAACAGCACAGAACAGAACCGCGCCATGCTCGCGCAAGGCGTTGAACTGATTGTCCATGGTCAGGATTTTCAGGAAGCGCTCGAATTTGCCCGTGCTCTGGCGGTTGAACGCAGGCTTGCGTTCGTCGATTCTTTCCACGAATTATTGGTCCATGGCACGGCCACTCTTGCGCTCGAACTGATTGAGGGCGCGCCGACGCTGGATTGCGTTTACGTTCCCATCGGGATGGGATCGTCCATTTGTGGAATGGCAGCCGCACGGAACGCTCTTGGGCTGAAGACTGAGATCGTGGGAGTGGCCGCCCAATCGGCTCCGGCAATCGCTTATAGCTTTGCGCAAAGGAAGGTGATTGAAGCCACAGCACAAACGAGGATTGCAGATGGTATGGCATGCCGCCGTCCCAATGCAGAGGCGCTCGCCGCGATGCTTGACAACGTTGCACGTATTGTCCTGGTCTCAGACGAGGAGATCATGGAAGCGATGCGCGCGCTCTATGAGGACACGCACAATCTTGCGGAGGGTGCTGGAGCCGCGGGGATGGCGGCCGCACTCAAGGAGAAGAAGCAGATCAAGGACAAACGGGTGGGAATTGTGTTGAGCGGCGGCAACGTCGACATGGGGAGTTATGGTGCTGTGTTGACTGCCACCCCTGCAAGGATGGAGAAGCCTTGACGCGGCCAACTGAAGATCTTACCCCGATGCTGCACGCTGCCCATAACCGCTGTTTTGGCTGCGGGCGTGAAAACACAGGAGGGCTGCTTCTCGAGTTTTTGCTCGCGGCCGATGGGTCGGTCGTCTGCCTACCAACGATTCCGGATCGCTTTGAAGGCCATCCGGGCTATCTGCATGGGGGCATCATTGCCACACTGCTTGACGAGGCGATGAGCAAGGCAGTCCGCGCTCGCGGGCTTGCAGCCATGACACGGCATTTGGAGATCGAATACCTTCGCCCGGTTCCATCCGGAGTCGAGCTTCGTATCGAGGGCAAACTTGTTCGTGGGGAAGGCCGAAAGCACTGGTCAGAAGCAAGGATCCTGAGCGAATCAGGCGTGATCCTTGCCACGGGAAAGGGACTGTTTGTGGAAGTACGCACCAGCAGGCTGACTGCGGGACAGCCTCAAGACCGCCCCGCAGCAATTCCTTAGTGGACCATGTTGATCGTGTCTTGGGTAACGGAGTCAAAGGTTGTCACCGACTTCGCGTTCGCTTCAAATGCTCGCTGCGCGACGATCAGGTCAGAAAACTCTGCCGAGATGTTGACATTGGATTGCTCCAGTGCCGAGCCCTGGATGGTGCCCAGACCGTCCGTGCCCGAGACGCCTATTGATGCAGCTCCGCTGGCAAGCGTCGTTGCGTAATTGCCATCGCCTTGAAGGTTCAGCCCATTAAGATTTGTGACATTCCCCAGGGCTAATTGACCCACTGCCTGGGCCTGCCCATTCGAATAAGAGGCCGTTACAGTGCCGTCAGTACCAATTGCAAAGCCCTGATACGAGCCACTGGCGTAGCCGTTTTGCGTGGCCGCCGATGTGGATGACGTGGCATCGACCTGTCCGATCGTCGGGGCTCCATCGGAACCGAAAATTTTCCAGGTCATATTCAGTGGGGCCGCGCCGTCGGAAAGCCCGCTGAAGGAAATATTAGCGATATTGGTTGCCGGGCTGACCAGGTTACCGCTTGAATCAAAACTCAGCGTCCCCGTGGCATTGGCTGACGCAACCGGATCCTGAATGACGCTTCCAGAGGTGGAAATGTTGGTGCCGGTGATGGAGAGTTGATTCCCCGTGGGAGTTACCGTAACACCGGTGATTCCGGCCGCAGTTAACTGGGTGGTGAGGGCTGTAGCATAGCTGGAAACAGATTCGGGCGGAGTAATGGCCGGTGCGGTAATCGTAGCTGTACCGGTAGCGGTCGGGCCTGTGATGGTCAGGTTAGTGCCGGTGTCCAGGGTAGCATTCGCTCCGAAGTTGTAATTGATGGTAGTAACACCTGCAGCAGTGTTCGAAACTGGCGTTAGCGTGTCCGGGAGCGAAACGCTATAATCCCAGCCGTTTGCCGCCTTCGTGTAGTTAACTGTAGCTTCGTAGTTATTGCCGAGCGAATCGTAAACCTCGACCTGGCCGGGAACGGTGGTCCCGACGGTTGCGGATGAATCAAGGGTGGCCGTCATGCCAAAGGACGTAGTCGACTGTGGCTGCTGCACCTGGCCAACAACCGGGATGTTGATGGCAGCCAGGGGCGCGGCAGTGTTCACAACGCCTTTGACTGCTGGATATCCCATCACTTCGAAACCATCCGCCGTGACCAGATTGCCGTTCGTATTCTGCGTGAAGGCACCATCACGGGTAAGCATGTTCGTGCCCCCGTTGTTGACGACAAAGAAGCCGCTGCCGTTCAAGGCCACATCGGACGAGGTCGTTCCGCTGGTATCAAACGATCCCTGGGCGAAGTTCGTCTCATTGGAAGCCACCTTCACGCCTCCGCCAACCTGAATCGTATCGCCTGAACCGGTTGAGCCGACCTGCTGGTAAAACAGATCAGAGAAGTTGGTTGTCTGAGCCTTGAAAGCGGATGTGCTCATGTTCGATAGATCGTTGGCAATCGTGTTCAAGGCAGTCGAATCGGCATTAAGGCCGGAAAGAGGAATATAAAAACTTGCCATTGTGCAACTCCTGTTTTTCTTTCAGTTAGCGCAGGCCGTAGCAGCCTGCTGGGTTACAAACCGGATGCGTTTGCGGTGGGCGCCTCTGAGGTTGTCTGAGCGTGCGTCCGGCCATCGAGAGCGTGAGCAACCCGATGAGCGGCAGAGCTGGCGCTCGGTACGCTGAGGTTGCCGGAAGCACGGCTGGCTGCCGAGGAATGGGACTGGGCTCCGGCACTGCTACTGGAACTCGTGCTTGAATTGCCGAGTGCGGTGGAAAGATTCTGGTTGATATCGATGAGCTGCTCCAGACTGTTCACATTGACCAATTGGTTGATGTATTCGTTGGGATCGGTATCGGCTGTGGGGTCCTGGTTCTGCATCTCGGTGACCAGCAGACTAAGAAAGTCATTGGCAGATATAGTCGCCGACGACGTGTCAGAACTGCTTGTGCTGCTGGTGTCGGCCGTCGCCGCCACCGGGCTGGACGATGGGGTTGCGCTGGGACTCATGAGACTCTGAGCCGCCGTCATTGCATGATTGAAGATTGCTGCTGCAGCCATGTTTCCTCCTTGGTTCGACGCCTTCGTGAATCCCGTTCCGCTGTGTGCTCCCCTGAAATACTTCAACTGCGAAATCGGTCCTGCATGCTCTGGCTGCTTTCAGGCCATTACTGAGATATGTTTGGCCTCATGGTCAGGAAGCCCGGGGGCTGCTGTAGGCGCGGACACAACCGCGGAAGCGACGTTTGAACCCGTACCAATCACCTGCGCCGGACTCACGTACGGATCCTGAGAGTTGCTTTGTGCCTGATCCTGTCCAGCGCTCTCGTTGAAGCTCTGGCCAGTGCCTGTTCCGCCTTCCCTGCCTTCCGCTGAGCCTAGTGAAAGACTTGCCAGAGGCGTATGCGATTCGGCCAGATGGGCGTTCAACCCGGCCATCTGTGACCCGAGGGCCTGCACCGCCTCGGCTGTTGAGGGAACCACGATCGCATGCACGCCTCCACCACTCTGATCCGCGCGTACCCCAATCCAACCCAAAGTTGGGTCCTCAAACCCCGCTTCGGCGTGTCGAGCGCCCGAGTGAACCCAATTCAGCGTGGTCCGGTCGTCGATGTTGTCGAGCGTAGCAAATGTCTGATGAGTCGTCGACGTGCCTTGAGCTGCGGACGACGATTCGCCAACTTCGGCCGCTGTGCCGTTTGCTGCCTGCACGCTGGAGGGGTCCCGCGCAAGGCTGAACGCGTCCGATCCAGGAATATTCGCCGCGAAGGACGCTGGATGAGCAGCGGGCGCGGCCGAAGCGAGTACGCCCGAGGCGCCTCCCTGTGCTGTCTGAAACTGAAGTTTGCCACTTTTTACGGTTCCAGGTTTCATGACCAGAGTTTCACTGACGGACTGAGAATCGTTGAACTCGCCCGATCGAGGTTCTGAACTGAGCTGATTGGCGGGGCCAGAGAATTGCATCGGAACAGCAGATCCGTCTCCTGCCGTTGTGCTGGTCGCTTGCATGCCTTGATTGCTGCGAATGTACCCAGTGGGCGGCATAGACTGAGGGCCCACAGATATCTTTGACCCGTTTGAGAAGGAGTTTTTATCTACTAAGCCTGTTGGGGCAGCAGTGGATTGGATGAGGCCTGCTTGATCCGGATGAGCATTTCCGTAGATGGCTGCTCCGGCCGATCCCTTGGTCTGAGCATGAACTGCGCTTGCCTGCCGGGAGAATGCGCCTCCCCTGGCCCCTGGAGCAGCAGCCCTGACTTCGAAACCTGAAGAGGCAAGCGAGCCCGCCTGAAACAGGTTGACAGCCTCGGAAAGATCGGAGACCGTTCCCTCGTCCTGCGGCGAAATCAATGTCTGTGCAGAGGCTCGATCAGCAGGTTCACTTCCGAACATTGATGGCTCAGCCGTCCGGCGCGTGTAGGCCGGAACGGCAGCCGGTTCTTGCAGGGCCGCTCGTTCCGGTGCCATGGCTGGCGTCTCGACATGATCGGTTGTCAGGCTCGAACCGCGCGTGATGGCCAACGGGGGCGACTCTGGGCCGGCTTGAATCTCCAGTTCACGATGGCTTGGAAGACTGCTCGGGTTTGTAAGCGACGGATCGGAAGCTGGAGATTGAGTTCCAATGGCGAGATACTCGCCTCGAACGCTTTCCAGAGGCACTTGAGGTGTCGCGCCCTTCGACGTTTGGAGACTCAGTTGGCCTTGGTGCGGCGTGTCGAGCGTCGCAACCATAGGAGAAGGAGCAACCAACGAAGACTGAGCGGGGATCGCATCCCTGCTTGGGCTGGTTTCGAGGTCGTCCACTGTGCTCTTTCTGGCCAGGGATGTGCGCACGCTAGCTGAAACCGTCGATCGTCCAGGTTGAGATTGGAGGCCAGCAGTTGCGGTCAGTGCCTGCGTCCGGTCTTCGCTGTTTTTTGGCATAAGCGCGGTTTGCGGGTTGGAAACCATCGTGCGCTCCGACGCTTTCGAAACATCCAACCTGGCATTTGATTCGACCAGGTTTTCGAACGCAGATCTGCCCAAGCGGCCGGCAACCGCAGGCAAGGTTTGATCTCCGAGTGTCGAAGACGGAGTCGATGCGGACAAGGTACTGGTTTGTTCATCCCCGATGACCGAATCCAAGGAAGAGTCCGCATCAGTGCCAAGAGACGCCAGTTGGGATTGCCAGCTCGAACGAAAATTCGCAAGCGCGGTCGGGGTTGCCGTTTGGCCAGATAGCAAGCCTCGTCCTAAGCCGGCGATGGCCCTGGACGCGAGCGGCACACCGAGGGAATTCAAGACTTGATCCGGCGCCGCAGCGCCCCTTGGCTCGATCTCGATCCCAACTACGCCCATGAACCGGATCAGTGCAGATGTGTTGCCATTTGCGTGAACCACGGGTTAGAGCATTGTCAGGGATGGGAAGACGAATTCCAATTCGGAACTGCTTCGATTAATTCGGGTAAAGTTTCCTCAAGGTTTGGTTGCTGGATTTCTCCAGTTTCGTTTTGAGGCTTTTCACCGTCATGATTCATTCGTGATTGGGCGACGTGACCGCGGTTCAGAAACCAATCGTCGAGGGCCCGTTGACCGCGCCGTGCCGAGGTGACGGAGTCGCGGGCCTCGATCTCTTTGATGAGCATCTCCGCCTGCCGGCGTTCCACGCGCTTGGCGAGATAGGCCTGTCGAAGTTCCACAACCTGAGACTCGGCATCGATCATCTTCGTTTCCAGTAAGACGGCGCTGCGCCGGCCGGCTCGCGACTCTTCAAGCCCAGCAAGTCTGTCGGGCAGTTCTCCCGTGTGAGCGCTGACCCGAACCAACTGCCGCCCTCCTCGCTCCCTCTTGCAAGCCAACTCCAAGAGCTGCTCGAGCCGCCTCAACTCGCCAATCGAAGATTCAAGCGCCAGCCGGCTCTGCTCCTCTTCGAGTTCGTGGACGCGCAGGAGGCGACGAAGAGCACGCGAAACGGCCATGTCAAATCTCTCCAGCCAGGGCACCAAGGCGCTTCAGGCAGTCAGCAAACTGGGCGTCCTCGTGCGCATCCTGGGTAAGGAATGCGCGCATGGCGTCCCGTGCCCTCAAGGCTTGGTCAAGCTCAGGGTCAGAGCCGGGTTTATACGCCCCGATGCGGACCAGATCCTCAGAGCGCGCATAGACGGCCATCAGCCTGCGCAGCAAGGTTGCATGGGCGCGATGCTCAGGCCCGGAGACGGCTGGCATGAGGCGGCTGATTGAATCCAGAACTTCAACAGGGGGATACCAGCCCTCGGCCGCCAGCGCGCGAGACAAAACGACGTGACCATCCAACAACGATCTGACAGCATCGACGAGTGGATCCTGCTGATCGTCACCTTCCATCAACACCGTGTAAAAAGCCGTGATGGAACCGGTACGGAACTGCCCGGCGCGTTCCACAAGGCGCGCCAACCGTGCGAAAACCGAGGGTGTATAGCCTTTTGCCGTGGGCGGTTCGCCCGCTGCGAGTCCAATCTCGCGAGCCGCCATGGCAAAGCGCGTGAGCGAATCGAGAACCAGCAGAACGTGTTTCCCCTGGGCCGCAAAGAACTCGGCCACTGTGGTTGCGGCAAGCGCCGCCCGCATACGCAGCAAGGGCGACTGATCAGAAGTGGAAACCAGAACGACTGAACGCGCACGCCCCTCAACACCGAGCGCATCTTCGAGAAACTCGCCCACTTCGCGGCCACGTTCGCCCACCAAGCCGACGACCGTCACGTCAGCCTCGGTATTGCGCGTCATCATGCCGATCAAGGTGCTCTTTCCGACGCCGGACCCGCCAAAGATGCCGACGCGTTGTCCCCGGCCGACTGTCAGAAGCGCATCGAGGACCCTGATCCCGGTTCCCAGCGGTTGACGAATCGGGGTGCGGTCCATGGGCGAGCGCACAGCGCCGTCCAGCGGCAGCGTGAGGAACGATACCGGCGGACGGCCTCCATCAATCGGAGCGCCCTCAGCGTTCAAGACTCTACCGATCAACGAGGGCCCCACTTCAATCCCGGGACTCACACCAAGAGCCGAGACGACGTTGCCGAAACGAATTCCCTCCGTGGTTTCGACCGGCATGCTGACGACATGTGAGCCGCGAAAGCCGATCACCTCGGCCTGATGAAAATTGCCAAATCGATCTTCGATCTCACAACACTCTCCAACCGAGGCCAACGGACCCGATGACTCGATCGTCTGCCCAATCGATTCGAGCACCTGGCCGCGCCATCGCCAGGGCTGGCCGCGTTCAAGCCGGGCAAAGTACCGGCCGAGCCGGGAGGTCATGAGCGAGTCTCCGCAGGGATGGATTCGAGCCCATCGGTTGTCTTGATCTTCGAACCATGGGAACGATCAAAGAATCCACTCTCGATCTCTCCCAACTGCGAGCGGATCCCAAGATCGACGGACCCCTGCGCGGTCTCAATCCGGCAGTCGCCGAGGTGCATATCCTCCCCGGCACTTACGCTGGGCTTCAAGGCGAGGTTCGGAATGAGAGCAATAGCGGTTGTCCATAATTCGAGTTCCGCGGCGGGCACCTGGAGTTTCACCTCGGTTGATCCCGAGAGCTGACCCATGGCCACGCGCACGGCGCCGGTCAGCAGGAGCGGGTCCATCTGCGCCTCGCGACGGAGGATGCGCGCCGCAATGGCCAGGGCAAGCCTGACGACTTCCTGCTCGACCGCCTGGAGGTACTGGTCGCGCGCCTGCGCAAAGCTCAAGAGAAGCTCCGCACCTTGACGAATGCGGCGCGCTTCAATGGCCTGAAGCTCCGCAGCATGCGCGTCGCGCTCGGCTTGCCGGCCCTCCAGCCGCCCACGCTCGCGTCCACTTTCAAAGGATCGCTGCGTCTCCTCAACAAGCCGCTCTTCTGCCTGGGCCGGCTCCCCGCTCTGGCTTTCAGACGCTCCGGGTTTCTGGCCTTTCTCACTCGTTGGATCGAGCTCGGGCTCTTCCATCCATCCTTGCCAGCATTGCGCCCGGGGCGCACCGGGAGTTGCCGGATACTCGAATAACCGGATCTGTCCCAGCCCGACCCCGTATTCAACCTTTCCCGCTGGTTCCAAGAGTTCCCCTCAGCCTAGTCTGTCTCCGCCGCCTATCTGTTCGCGTTGTCTCGAGAATTGCGATCTCAATTCCCTCCCCGCATCCAGACGCCGTTCCCCTTTTTCTCATGGCCTTTCGTGTGTCGACCCTCGCTCGGAAGGAGTTCGATTCAAGCCAGCATTTCGTCGCCCGTCTCGAGCTTCAAAATCACCTTGCCTTCCGCTTCAAGCCGCCTGGCCAGGTTGAGAATCTCCTGCTGGGCCTGCGCTACTTCACGCGAACGCACAGGACCCAGCACTTCCATGTCCTCCTTGAGCATCTCCACAGCACGGGAGCTCATCGCCTTGAATATCTGAGCCCGCAGCTCGTCGTTGGCGCCTCGCAACGCCATCGCAAGCTGACGCTTGTCGACGCCGGAGACAATCTCGCGAATGGAAGCGGCCGGCACAGTGACCAGATCCTCGAAGGTGAACATCAGGTTGCGGATGCTCAGCGCGAGCTCCGGCTGCCCCTCCTCAATGGTCTCCAGAATCTTCTTTGCCTCCTCCGCGTTCAGGCGATTCAACAGGTCGGCGACGGCCTTGAAGCCCGAGTAGCTCTTGCGCGCCGTGTCGCCCACACTTTCCAGCCTGCGGTGCAGGATATGAGCGACCTTCTGTGCCATCTCCGGAGAGAACTGGCGCATTTCGGCCAGGCGCTGGACGGAAACAACCTTGTGCTCTTCACTGAGGTTGTCGAGCACCAGCGATGCCCTGCGGGGGTCAAGGTGAGCCAGCACAAGGGCAATGGTCTGCGGGTGTTCTGTGTCGAGGAGCTTGCCGAGTTGCTGTGGATCGGTCCGCTGCAGCTTGGCCAGATTTCCCTGGGCGGCCTCCTGAGAACGGCGCACCAACATCAGAAGGTCGTCGGCGCGTTCCTTGCCAAACGTATCGACCAGCAGGCGGCTGGCATAGTCGAGACCGCCATGGACCATGAAATTCTGCGTTTCGAGCAGCTGCCAGAACTCTTCAAGAATCTCAGAGGACATCTCCGGGGTGATACCACGCAAATCCGCCAGCTCTTCGGTGAGAAGTTGCACGTCTGCTTCCGGCAGGGCGCGAAGAATCTCCTTCGCCAGTTGCTCGCCCACGGCGACAAGCAGCACCGCGGCCTTGCGCACTCCGGACATGTTCGCCGCCGAGCGGTGTCTTGCTGCCCCATTCGAATTTGCCTGTTCATCCAAGGCGCGGACTCTTTCCTGGTGTCAGTCGGAGTGGATCCAGCTCTGCAACAGGCGCGAGCTTTGTGTGGGTTCGCGCTTCACATGGTCAGTCACCTGCTCGAAGATCTCCTGCGACCGTATACGCTCCGGATCGACCTCGACCGGCTCCGGCGGCTTGAGCGCCGTCTGTGAGGCCGTTGCAGCGCCCGACGCGAGCTCCCTCGCTCCTGATTTAGCGACTCCGGCGCCGAGCAAAGCCGAGCCCGCCTGGCGGAGAGCCGGACGCACGCCGAAGGCAAGCACCACAAGCAGACCACAAAGAAGCGCAGCGTACTTGATGAGCAAGGGCGAGTCCTCTGCCGTGTTCACCCATTTCTCAAGAGCAGCCGGCGGTTGTTGGGAGCGATTCTGGTCAAAGGCCAGATCTTCCACCGTGAGCTGGTCTCCGCGCGCGGCGTCGTAGCCTACGGCCGCCTGGGCCAGCGCCGTGAGATTCCTGAGTTCATCGGCGGAGCGAGGCTGCCACACGGCTGCCTTTCCCGTGCTCGCAGGCTGCGCCAAACGGTCGTTGACCACGATGGCCGCGGTCAGGCGGCGCACCCGGCCAGGTGTGTCGACTTCGTGCCGCTCGGTTTTTGAGGCGGCGTAGGTGCCGGATTCGGTCTTGGCCGATTGCGGCGAAGTTGTCTGTTGCGGATAGACGGGCAAGGCCTGCGAGTTGGGAGCGTTCGAGGCCGTGCCGGGCACTCCGGCAGCCACGGCTTGCGAACCGGACGCCTGTTCGGTGCGCTGCATGGAGAGTGTGACGGTTTTATCCGGGTCGTAAATCTCCTGAGTCACATCCGTGGCGGCCCGATCGTAGTCAAGCGTGACTGAGGCACGGACGTTGCTGGCGCCTGTGACCGGCTCAAGGGTTGAGATCAGCTTCTCCTCGAGCGCCTGCTCAGCTGTGAGTTCGAGGGCCTCGGCTGTCTTGGGTCCGAGCGGCAGATGGCCACCCGCATCGACGAGAACTACGTTGTCCGCCGTGAGCCCGTCGACGGCGGAGGCCACCAGATTCCGAATCGCTTCTGGCTCACCATCGGCCAGAGAGCGATGGCGCAGTTTGATGACGACCGAGGCCTTGGCTGCGCGCTCCTGATCGCGAAACAGAGAGTCATGCGGCAACACCAGGTGAACCCGGGCGGATTCGATGTCGGCGAGCGTGCCCACGGTATGCTCGAGCTCTCCCTCGAGCGCACGCTGATAGTTCACCTGCTCGTCAAACTCGGAACCCACCCAGTTAGGCTTGTCAAAGATCTCAAAACCCAGTCGGCCGCTTTTCACGCCACCTTTTGCCGCCGTCGCCAATCGTGCTTTATCGAGTTGCGCGGCGGGAACCTGGATTCCAGCGCCATCGGGTGTGGGCTCAAAAGGGATCTGCGTCTGGGCCAGAATCTGGCCTGTTAGGCGCGCGTCCTCCGGATCGAGATTGACGTATAGGGTTCGCCAGTCGGGGCGCAGCGCGTACCAAAGCAACCCTCCGGTCAGCACAGCCAATAGGATTGCGGCCGCAGTTGCCCAACTGCGCTGCAGGGGAGCCATCTGTGCCCAAAGGATTCGGCTTCTTCCCCACAATCCGGCGAGACGGTCCACAAGCTGGGGCTGCCCGGGTCTTGCCGGGGGGCTCTTTTCCAGTTGTGTACCCGTGGCCATGCTATCAACGACCCGATGCTTTCCAATACCCTCTGAAGCCCGGACATTGGCCTGAACTCACAACCCGCCCGAGATTTTAATTCAATCCGTTTGCCGTCCTTGCATTTAACTTCCTTGCCTTTACCGTCCCTGATCGATCAACTCACTGAACAGGTCAGGCACGGCGCGATCTCGTTCGGACGACTAGAACTGCATGCCAATCACCTGCTGATAGGCCTGTACCGCCTTGTTCCTTACCGCCAATGCCAGTTCGAAAGCCATGCTCGCTTTCTGGGTGGCGATCATTGCCTGGTGCACATCCACACCGGCGCCTGTCATGAGGCCATCGACAGCGACTCGAGCCTGGTCTTCAAGCTGGTTCACCTGGCCGACTGCGTCTGTAAACAGATCGGAGAATGGCGCGGGCGCCGATGTCTGGCCAGTCGGCGACGGCATTTGAACCACGGCGCTCGAGGAAAAGTTCGGTGCTGATGCGGCGGCGGCCATCACTGCATTCGTCAACGGTTGCATCGGTGCTCCTCACTTGCTGTTCGGTGGTCAGCTTCCCTGGCAACCGGCACCGGAGGTCAAAGTCGATTCGGATACCGGCTAGGACTTTGCAATCTCCAGCGCCGCGCTGATCATGCCCTTCTCGGCCTGTACCGCGGAACTGTTCAGGCCATATGCACGTGTCGCCCCCATCAGATCAACCATCTCTGTGAGCGGATTAATATCCGGATAAGAGACATAGCCGTCCGCGTCCGCATCCGGATGCCCAGGATCGTAGCGCTTGAGCGGTGGAGATTGATCTTCGAGCACTTGCGCAATATGCACACCCGGCGCCGCATTGGCGGAGCCGGGTAAAGCCGGCAAGGCTGCCTGAGCCAGGGAGCCCGCAAGGTCGAAGGTTTTTCCTTGAGTGGAGGCAGGCGAGGCATCGGTCATGGAATCCAGAAATGCCGGATCACCACGATCGGCGGCAAACACGACGTGCTGACGGCGATAGGGACCGCCTGTGGCTGTCCGGGTGGTTTCCGCATTGGCCATGTTGGCTGCAACTACCTCGGCACGCATCCGCTCGGCCTGCATGGCCTCGCCTGACGTTTCCATCAATCCAAACAAGTTCATCGACGACTCACTCTCCCGGGCATACTAGCTGGCGCGTCGCTCGGATCGGCGCCGGGGTCGATCGGATTTCGACGGCGGCCGCTACTTGTCTGCATGAATCGCATCCATCACGCGTTGATACTCCTGGTGGAGGAGCGCTACCCCGGTCTTAAACTTCAGCTGCGCCTCGGCAAGATTCAGGCCCTCACGATCCAACGAAACATTGTTGCCATCGGGGCGCGCAATCAGTCCGTCAACGGCGCCAACATGCACCGGCCTGGACGGTAATCCCTGATCGGCTCCCGTCATGGCGTCGCGCATCTCCGCCTCAAAGTCCATGCCAACTGCCTTGTAGCCCGGAGTGTCGATGTTCGCCATGTTGGCCGCAGTCAATTTTGCTTCGTCGGTGGCCAGATCGAGGTAGCGGGTTATCTGGTCACTCAGCCTCGTCTCTATCCCAAGGTTCATTGCACGATCCCCTGTTTCATGTCCTTCCGTTGAACAGCCCTCCCAGAACCTTCCCTTTGTCAGCATCTCAGTTTTGAATGAGACCGAAGTCGATTTCGCGCGCGGAGAGCGAAGGATCCTCGCCTGCCAGGATGACTGCCCGCTCCAGCACGTGTTCGAGCTCACGTACATTGCCCGGCCATTGGTGCGTGGAGAGCTTGGCGAGGGCAGATGAATCCAGGCGCTTGACGGGCGTTTCCCTGCCCAGCTTTTGCATGAAATGGTCCACGAGCCGGGGCAGATCCTGGCTGTGCTCGGCGAGCGAGGGAGTGCGGATGAGGAAAACGGCCAGCCGATAATAGAGATCCGAGCGGAAGGTGCCATCCGCCGCATGCTGGGCAAGCGGCTTGTGGGTGGCAGCGACAATGCGCACATCCACCTTCACGGTCTCGTTGTCGCCCACGCGCTGCAGTTCGCCGCACTCCACAAAACGGAGAAGCTTGGATTGCAACGCCAAAGGCATCTCGCCGACCTCGTCAAGGAACAGCGTTCCGCCATCCGCGGCTTCAATGCGGCCGACCCGGCCGTGCACGGCCCCGGTAAATGCGCCGCGCGTGTGCCCGAACAGCTCCGCCTCCAGCAGAGCCTCGGGAATCGCGGCGCAATTGATGGCGACAAACGGCTTACCTCTTCTTGGAGAAAGCCGATGCAGGGCCTCGGCCACCAGTTCTTTCCCCGAGCCGGTGGGGCCCTCGATCAGAACCGGAGTCATTCTGGGAGCAACCAGCCTGATGCGTCGGCTGACCTCAAGCATGCAGGGAGCGTCTCCGATCAGCTCAGGCAGGCGGTCACTGGCCGCCGGCTCACCGCCGTGAGCTCTTTTTTCGGGCTGTGCCGGCAGTCCCTCTGAGCCCTTGGACCGGGCTTCGACTTGTACCCACGTACTTTCAACCTTGTGAGGGGATTCCGCGGAATTCGTCGAGACCAGAGCCGAGTCTTGAGCAACGGGAACAGGCCAGGGAGCGAGATGGTTATGGTCCGTCTGCCCGGCGTCTCTGGCCAAACTCGGCGCATCGAGCGCAGGCGCAGCATTCCACGATGCGGTGTCCGTATCCTGGCAGCGGCGCAGCGCATAAAGCAGCTCCTGCCGATAGGGGCCACGCGGGCTCTCCAGCGTGGACGAGCCGCCTGCCGCGATCACGTCCACCTGCGGAAACGAGCCCTTGAAGTCCGAGAGGAACTCACCAAGATCGAGATCGGGCAGCCAGGAGTCGACAATCACCGCCTCAGGCTGGGCAGATTCTGCTTCGGCCCAGGTCTGGGCTCCGCCGTCGGCCTCACGTACTTGCCAGCGCAGGCCAGTCAGTATCTGCGAGAGCCGCTGGCGGAAACTGGAGTCGGCACTGGTGACGACGGCAGTGCGTACGCGGACACGAAGGTTGGAAGATGAAGTGGTCACCGGAACAGGCTGCATGAAAATCTCCTCACCGCAGAGCGGTCAAACATTCGAAGAACAGAAATCAATTGACTTCAATCGCCGGAACTTGTGCCGGTTGCCCGGATTGAGAGACGAGAAGAGCCGGTGGCAGGCTGATGGCTAATTCCGCCTCGGAGGGAACGATATACCCCTTCCCGCGCACCGTTCGTATCAGGTACCCAGGAGCCGGGTCCTTCAATTTACGGCGGAGATAGTTGATGTAGACATCGACGATATTGGTTGTTTGAGCGGGCTCGAGATTCCACACGGACTCCAGAAGTTCCACGCGGGAAACACACTGGCCGCGATTCAACATCAGGTGCTCAAGAAGTGCGAACTCCTTGTTGGTCAGCAGGACCGACTGATTCTTCCGGCGGGCAGTGTGTTCCAGACGGTCAAGTTCGAGATCGCCGGCCCGCAGCTGCAGGCGTGCCTCCCGTTTGCGGCGCAGCAGCGCGCGGCAACGAGCACGAAGCTCATGCAAGCTGAAAGGCTTGACCATCAAGTCGTCGGCTCCAAGATCGAGGCAGCGGACGCGAGTGTCAACCTCCTGGCGGGCAGTCAGCACCAGAATGGGGAGGTCGAGATCGAGCGCCCTGACCTCCACAAGAACCTGCTCACCGTCTTTGACCGGCATGTTCAGATCGAGGATCGTGAGGTCCGGCAGATCTTGCCGAAAGGCCTCGACGGCGGCTCCGCCGTCATAGGCAAGGCGAACGCGATGCCCGTCGGCCTCCAACCCGCGACTAAGAAACAATCCCAACGCTTTGTCGTCCTCAGCGATCAACAGCCTCATGGCAGCTCTCTCCCCGGGAATCGCCTCAACCAGCGGCTATTGCCGCTTGAACCTTTCACGCCCAGCTAACTCTTGAAGAACCGAGCGGGTTGATTCCAAGCGATGTCCCATCTCCACCTTCACGCCTGCAGAGAGGAAACTCAAGATTAGTGAGAGGAAAGACAGGTTAGCTTTTCCTAAAGAGGATCAGTTGGGAAGCCGTTTCCAATTTGTTACGGATGGTTGCCCATCCGTGATGGACGTCACAGTCGAACGCGTGACACTCGGGATTCGCAGGAGCAGAGGCGCAGTGGAGGCGCGCCGAAGTCCTCTGCTGTGCGAGTCGAGTCAGCGCAATTGCAGGCCGTTTGGGCTATGGATTGAGGGTTTTCTTTGATAACGCTTTTTTCTCGTACATCGCAGCGTCAGCCCGGGCAAGCAGGTCGTGCATCGTCTCCCTTGGATGGAACTCGGCCATACCGATTGAGGCATCAACTCTCAACTTCAGGGCGGTTGGATTACGCTGAATCGTATAGTTTCCGCAAACCCACCTGGTCAGCCTTTCTGACTGGGCCGCGGCCTCAGACAAAGTGCATTCAAGCACAATGAGGAACTCGTCGCCTCCCCAGCGCCCGATCACGTCGTTCGATCGGCAAGCAGAGACGAGTTCCGTTGAAAACTGCTTCAGGACTTCATCTCCGACCAGATGACCGTGCTCGTCGTTCACGTGCTTGAACGCATCGATATCGATGATCGCCACACAGAACGCAACGCCCTCTGCAATCCTGCGCTCGATATGGCGCTCGATACAAAGACGGCTGCGGACGCCTGTGAGAGCGTCACGAAACGCAATCTCCTCGGCTTTTTCCAATTTCGTCCGGTAGCTAGAGACCTGTTCGTGAAGACGGTCAATGGCTGCTTTTCCTTCCAAGGTCATCCTGTCGATGGAAGTCTTTAGCTCCGATGCGCTTTTCACGATTGAAGCGCGAATCTCACCTAGATCTTCAAGGTTGGCAATCTCCGTCAGCCGTGCCGTCACCTCTCTGATCTGTCCGGCGCATCGTTCGTCTCTTGCGCCAACCGACTCGGCCATCCGCGCCATCACGAGAAGAAGGTCCCTGACCTCGTCACTTTTCTTGAGGTAATGCCGGGCGGTACTTTGACCCCAACCGCTGAGTTGCTGACGCACGCCGGCGTCTGTTTGCTGCAGCGTCGCATCGTCCACACCGACAACGAGCTTTCGTCCAAGCTTGTCCAGTTGGTCTTTAAGCTCTCCTCCCAGCGCGGGGCATGCATCCAGGCTGCAACTGCCCATCGCGACCAGCGCTGAGCGATAAGCAGCAATCGTGGCGGAGACTGTTCCTCCACGGTCGATCTCGCGGCCTCGATCGGAAACGATCTGGTCGGAATCAAGGTACTTTTTCAGGGAGATCATAGGCCCTCGCGGCGGGTCATCGCACCGGAAGTCAAAACAGTCCAACTCTCTTCTCCTATCGGCAAGCGCGCGCCTTCCCTTTAGTGGCCGTGGGAAAATGGTTGCCCTGCCTTTTCCACAGAGCCAGTTACCTAAGTGCACACCGAGGATTAGCCAGTGCTACGAAAGCGCTATGGAATTCCCATGAAAATCATCGATCCTAAAACCTGATCGACTTTCGTTGACTTGAGGTTTCTGCCTTGGACTGGAGCAAACTGCCTGATTTGGCGGCCGTAGGGCTGCTTGCGGTTGCCTTTGCAACCGTGGCACGGAGAAGCCAGACGCAAGTCTCTGCCTGGTGGCTCGCAGGCTGGGTCATGATCGCGCTCCACTATGCCGGCTTTATCTTTGTTTCAAGCCCTGGGCGGTTTGGCGCCATTGCACTCTATATCGGCGTTGCTTCTTTCGCATGGGCAGGAATCCTCTTTATGTGGGCGTCGGTGCCCACTCGCCAGAATCGCTCCAGCCACTGGATGCTGGCCGTTTTACTGGGCGCCAGTTCGCTCTACATCGATCTAATCGCCGTCAATCCCGCTGCAAAATGGGCCTTGATTCCGGCCGCAATCCTGTTTGGCGCGTTGCCGCTCGCAGTTGCTCTTATCAGCTTACGCAACCGGCAGAATAGTCCGCTGCGCTGGGCGACTGTCGCACTGTATTGCTGTTTGTCAGTCTTCCTGTTGGCCTTCCAGCAGAGACCCGGCAATGGTCCCGATATCGCGTTGAACGCAGTACTCTTTGCCACCTACTTCGGCTGTTTTGTGCACTTCTGGTTTGCCTATCGGCGCACAACGTCCGGTGCGTTGCTTACCACCGTGGGATTCCTTGCCTGGTCCATGGTCTTTGTAGTGGCGCCAGCGATCAGAGCGCTGCTGCCCAATGTTCGTCTTGAGAGCGAGGTCTGGAATCTCCCAGAGTATGTCGTTGCGGCTGGAATGATCCTTCTTCTGCTCGAGGAGCAGATTGAGCATAATCATTACCTCGCGCTGCACGATGAGCTGACAGGATTGCCCAACCGGCGCCTTTTTCAGGATCGACTGTCGGGGGCTCTCGAACGGGCGCAGCGGACAGGATCGAAAACCGCATTATTGCTGATCGATCTGGACCAGTTCAAACGTGTCAATGACACCCTGGGGCATCACGCCGGAGACCAGGTGCTCAAGCGCGTTGGCGCTATCTTCTCCAAACGCATCCGTCGCTCAGATACCGTTGCAAGAACGGGTGGCGACGAATTTTCGGTCATCCTGGATCAGCCCATTTCGCGCTCAGAGGCAGAATTGGTCGCAAGATCTCTGGCCGAACTGATTCATGAGCCATTTGAAGTAGCGAACCAGACGATCCAGATCGGGGCGAGCGTAGGCATAGCAGTTTTCCCAGAAGATGCAGTTGATGCCGAGGGGCTTTGTATTGCCGCCGATCAGCGGATGTACGATTTCAAGTTCGCATCTGGGCACCACGCGGAGACTCCTCGCCCCCCAAAGTCCGCAATGCCTCAGTCAAATCAGGAATCCGAAGGCTCGAAGCGCGTGGGCTAGAAAGCAAAAGAGCAAGGCCCGGACTGATTGGTCCGGGCCTTGCTCCAATTCACTTTGAAGGTAACGAACTACCGCGGGCCGCCGGGACCACGACCACCTGGGCCACCCGGACGGCGACGACGCCTGCGACGATTGTTGTCGACCGGGGGACGTCCAGCCCCACCGGGCGCGACTACGGGCACAGGGGCACCGTCAACGCGATTGAAGTTCGGTTCGGTCTCCTCATCGAACTCCTCGTTACCGGCCTCGTCGAAGTCGTCCCCGCCTTCGATCAGAATGGTGCTCTGATTGGAGGTTGGCTGACGTTCGTCGAACTCGTTTCTCGGCCTTGCTGGAGGCTGAGGAGCAGGAGCGGCATACGACTCTCCGCTTTCTTCGCCACCGCCATTTTCGACTGGAGACGTCTGAGCCAGCTTGGCTTTCTGTTCCTTGATGAGCGCCTTGCGGCTCAGCTTGATCCGATTGCCCTCGATGGCCAGAACTTTGACCATCACCTGGTCGCCCTCGCGAAGTTCATCCTTAACTTCCTTGACGCGATGCTCGGCGATCTCAGAAATATGCAGAAGTCCATCGGTTCCGGGGAAGAGCTCGACGAATGCGCCGAATTCCGCCAGCCTGACCACCTTGCCCAGGTAGGTCTTGCCGATCTCCGGCACGGCAGTAAGATCGCTGATCATCGCCAGCGCCTTCTTCATGCCGTCAATATCGCTGGAGGCGACACTCACCTTGCCTGTGTCGTCGACATCGATCTTAGCGCCGGTCTGTTCGATGATGCCGCGGATGGTTGCGCCGCCCTTGCCGATCAGATCGCGAATCTTCTCGGTGGGGATCATCACGGTCTGGATGCGCGGTGCATACTGCGAGCGCTCCTGGCGCGGGCCATCGAGCACAGCGTCCATCTTGTCGAGCAGGAAGATCCTGCCGCGCTTGGCCTGCTCCATTGCCTGCTGCAAGATTTCGCGGGTAAGTCCGCCAATCTTGATGTCCATCTGCAACGCGGTAATTCCCTTGCGCGTACCGGCAACCTTGAAGTCCATGTCGCCGTAGTGATCTTCTGCTCCGGCGATATCGGTGAGGATGGCATAGTCGTCGCCTTCCTTCACGAGGCCCATGGCAACACCGGCCACCGATCCCTTGAGCTGGATGCCAGAGTCATACAGCGCCAGGCTAGCTCCGCAAACGGAGGCCATGGACGAAGAGCCGTTTGACTCGAGAATGTCAGACACGATCCGGATGGAATAAGGCGACTCTTCAGCGCTCGGGAGCACCGCTGTAATTGCCCGCTCTGCCAGGGCTCCGTGTCCGATTTCGCGACGGCCAGTACCACCCATGCGGCCTGTTTCGCCTACGGAGAACGGAGGGAAATTGTAATGCAGCATGAAGTTCTTGCGCTGCTCGCCCTCATAGCTTTCGAGCCTCTGGCCATCGTCCGCGGTGCCCAGAGTGGCCGTAACCAATGCCTGAGTCTCTCCACGGGTAAACAGCGCCGAGCCGTGCGTACGCGGCAGAACGCTCGTTTCAATGGTGATGGCGCGAATCTCGTCGAAGGCGCGGCGATCGGGACGAATGCGGTCGCGCGTGACCTGTTCGCGGAAGGTGCGCTCGCGCAGGTGCTCGTAGTAGGTGCCGAGCTTCTTCTTCGCGGACGGATCGTCTGCGGGAAGCTCTGCAGCCAGCTCATCCTTGATCTGCTTGATGAGTGCATAGCTCTCGGTCTTTCCGTGAGCCTTGGTGTCGAGGGCGTCCTTCAGACGGTCGCCGATCTTGGCCTTGA
>Ga0224557_1001625_pt1 | contig 21132 bp, 17 predicted proteins | sample 714S31014metaG_FD_180677 | JGI IMG/M metagenome (GOLD analysis project Ga0224557, IMG submission 180677) | Peat soil microbial communities from Stordalen Mire, Sweden - 717 S3 10-14 | ecosystem: Environmental > Terrestrial > Soil > Wetlands > Peat | place: Sweden: Norrbotten County, Stordalen...
ACCCACGCCGCCGATACCCTCAAACCCAGCCACGCAGTTCAAATCGCGGCAAGGAAAAATGCCCCATAACCCTATGCAGAGCAATCAGTTACAAAAAGAATGGAGGTCATTAGCCGGACAGTAGTGAATACCTGTCTCTGCGAAATAATCTGCAAATTCCCGGAAGAATATTTTGCCTGCCCGGAGGTGGCGTTCAAGAGCAGGGCTGGCCTGCTGACCTCATAAGCGTCGGGCCAACTCGCGAACTTGCGATGTCGCCAAGCGACGCCAACTCGCCAGGAAACTAACCCCGCTAACTCCGCTAGCTCCGCCAATCCCGCCGTCTCCCTAGAAATGAAACCGGTACTTCATCTCCGCCGCAATCATCCGCGGATCGTTATAGTGGAACCCCCCGATCGTGATTGAGTTATCCTGCAGCACGCGGTGATTCGTCACATTGATCGCCGTCACCGACAGCTTCCATCGCTCGCCGATCGCGTGGCCCAGCGATGCATCGAACGTCGTGTGCACCGGCAGATACGGCCCGTTGTACGGACCTTCGCTGTGGCCTGCCAACCCGTTTGAGAACCCCGACCCGTAGTACACGTTCGTCGCGAACCACGTGTGTATCGGCAGCTTTGCCGTGAATCCCGTGTTCAGCGTCTCGCGTTGGTCGTGGTCGAGCGCAATGTACTGCGGTCCCAGGTCGCAGGAAGTATTTGCGATCGGATCGGCAGGATTCCCGTTGTTGCAGATGAACCCGCCGATGATATTCCCGCGCTGCTCGGCAATCTGGTTCGAGTAGGTCACGTAAAACTGTCCCCGCTGCCACAACTGGGGCGAGTGCAGTGTCATCTCCCACGCGCGCACCAGCGCTCCATCCACCGCGATCGGGAAATACATATTCGATTCGCCCAGATTCGAGTGATCCAGAAAGTTGTTCACGCGATTCTTAAATGTATCCACGTTCAGCATCCATCCCCGGTACGGAATCTCGATGCCGAATTGGTGCTCCTCGTCGCGCTCGGAGGGTATGGGCGCAAAGGCATTCTCTTCGGTGTTGGGCAGCGACGCGGCGTAGTTGAGCACCGAAACTGAAACCGTCAGAATCGGCGCCGGCTGGAAGAAATGCCCGTAGAATCCGCGCAGCACCCAGTTCAGCTTGGGAATCCGCGCCGTTGCGCCGATGCGCGGATACGTCGCGCTCTCGTCGAGTTCCGCCCGGTAGATCGAAAACCGCTCCCCGCCCAGCAGCGTCACATACTGGCCCAGCCGCAGGTGATCGCCCACGTAGAACTCCACCAGTCCAGCGCTGGCATTGCCTGTTTTGTTGGGATAGGTAACGTCGTTTTGGTTGTCGATCACACCGAATAGATCGCGTTCCGACTGAACGAATGAGTAAAGTCCGCCGGAGATGCTGTTCCAGCCCACGTCCAGCCGCGCATCCGCCTGCACGCCGCCGTAGTTTGAACGCTGATGCCACGTGGTCGCTGCCGGATCGTCCGTAATCCGCGAATCGTAGTCGGCCTGGTTGAAGTGGTAGAACGGCGCCGCCGAAACCAGCGCCTTCGCCGAGAAAGTGTGCGCCCAATTCGCGATCACGAACGAGTCGCGCTCGGTTTGCCCGTCGCGTAGCCCCCACGAGCAGTAATAGGTAGAAGCACATTCATAATCGGTCTGGCTCGGATCGTAGGGAACCTGGAAGAAGTCCTCGCGGAGCTGTCCATTCACGCGCACTTGATCCTTCGGCGTCTCGTTGCGCAGCAGCGACACGAACCCGCTCTCGGAATTCGTCGCGTCGTGGTAGATCGCCGCCACCGGCGTCGCCAGCCCGTAGTTCGAGCGCGATCCTGTAGCGCTCGCGTACCACGCGGACTTTTCCGAGTGGTCGCCCAGCGCAACCTGCGCCTCGCCGGTCGACAAACTGCCCGCGTCGAGCATCAACTCGCCCTCGCGATTGAAGGCGAATCCATTCCGCGGCAGCACATTGAACATGCCGTAAGTGCGGTCGCCCAGGTCGGCGTCGTAGCTGCCGCTCAAGGTCTCAAGCGAATCGATGTCCTTGGGATCGATCTGCGGCCCCGCGTTCGACGCGATTTTGGTATTGGGAATCGCCACGCCGTCGATCAGCCAGCTCGTCTGGTGCCCGCCGCGCATGTGCAGCATGTCGTGCGTCATATACGCGCCCGGAACGTAGTCGGTGATCATCTCCGTGCCAATGGTGCGATCCGCGCCCGGCGTTTCGTCGATCATCTGTCGCGTAATCAGCACCGTCGGCGTTGCCGTGTCGGCCGCGCTGGGTGCGCCCTCGACCACCACCGATTGCGTCACGCCGCCTACGCTCAACATAAAGTGCAGAACGGGATTCGTGCCCGACGCCAGGCTGATGGTCTGCGTCTCCGTCTCGAAGCCGGCGGCCTCGACCGTCAATCGATACACGCCGATCGGCGCCGCCGGCAGCTCGAACTCTCCGTCGCCGTTCGTCGTGGCATGCAAAACGAAATCAGAGTCCGCTGCATGCAATGCGATTTTGGCGCCGGCGATGGGCCGGTGCTCAGGATCGTGCACCACGCCGTGCACGGTGGCAAACACCGTGGCCAACGCGGGAAGGGAAGCGGCCAGCAACGCCGCCGCCACAAGAGAGGAATGACGCCGCATCAAGGAAAGACCTCCGTACTGATTTCGCTCAAACCAAGGAAGCAGCCGCGCTCTCCAACGCGCCGAGACATAGTGCCTGGCAGCACAAGCGGAATCGATGAACAAACTCCCGCGTCCACGACCGCGGAACCCGACGCTCTCGGCGCTTTCGTGTTTGCCGCAAAGGCACGTCCGGCGCCGAATTCGTACCGCCGGTCTCCTGACCGGCTGTCGTGCGGGCGTCCACGCCCGCACACGGGCAACCCCTTCGCACCCGGATCGGCATACGCAAGCCCTCGCTCCTCCAATTCAGGACAGGAAAGTTAGCGCAGTTTGTTCAACGAGAATTTAGCTTGGGTTTCGTTCAGGAGGTCCGCGCCCAGCATACGTGCGTGCGGGTGTTGCTCCCGGCGCCGCGTAATCCGCAAGTGCAACGCGCGTTCGCGGCCTCGGCGCCGGCAGGCCCGCAACCCATACCGTTAACGCCGGAGCCGGCGCGGCGAACCATGCAGCTACTCCCGGATACTCCGGGCAGGTCATCGGCGCTTCCGCCAGCGGCATCTTGCCCGATGCCGCGTCGCGCATCATCGCGGCCATGCGCAACGTCAAGGCGCAGTGGTGCGCCCCGTGTCTGCGGCAACAGGGCGGCAGATTCGCGTCCTCGCTGTCGATCAAGACCGACAGCGGCCCCAACCCGAAGAACAGGACGAGGAAGATGGAGAAGCCGCGCCGCATCTGCTTCGATGCTAGCAGACGGCCAGCCGTGAGGCGTGAACCGTGAACCGTGGTCCAGCGCGACGGAACTCGCTGGCGATCCGCTCCTCACGGCTCACGATTCACGGTCCACGGCTCACGGTCCACGATTCACTGCCCCCTCATTTATCATCAAAGCAACGCTCGCTTTCGCCGCGCAACCCAATCCAAGGAACCTCCCGTGCCTGAAGCGCACCGCTCCGCATCGCCGATCGATACATCGTCTGCGGCATCTGCCGCTCACAACTCCCGCTCCGCGCATCCGTTGCGCATCGCCATTTTAGGTTTCGGCACCGTGGGCAGCTCCGTGGCGCGCATCCTCGTCGAATCCAAACCGCTAGGGCTGGAGCTCACCCACATCTTCAATCGCGGCGTCGCGCGCAAGCGCGTCGATTGGGTTCCCTCGAGCGTGGTCTGGAGCGAAGACATCGACGCAGTCCTCGCCTCCAATGTCGATGTCGTCGTCGAGCTTGCCGGCGGTCTCGATCCAGCCGGAGGCTGGGTGCGCCGCGCTCTTGAAGCCGGCAAAAGCGTCGTCACCGCCAACAAAAAACTTATCGCCTTTCACGGCATCGATCTCGAGCGTTTGGCCGCGGCCAAAGGTGGCCATCTGAAGTACGGCGCTGCCGTCGCCGGCGGCATCCCCGTCATTCCCGGCCTCGAACAGGGCCTGGCTGGCGACCGCATCGAGCGTCTCGAATGCATTCTCAACGGCACCTGCAACTTCATCCTCAGCAAAATGGAGACCGGCGCGGAATACGCGCCGGTGCTCGCCGAAGCGCAGGCCAAAGGCTACGCCGAAGCCGATCCCACTGAAGATGTCGGCGGTTTCGACGCCCGCGCCAAGCTCGCCATCCTCATGCGCCTCGCCCTGCGCGTGCAGGTCGATCCCGAGGAGATCGTACCCCGGCCCATCACCGCCATCACCGCCGTCGATTTCAGTTACGCCCGCGATCTAGGCTGCACCATTCGCCAGATTGCGCGCGCGGAGCAAAGCGAAGGCCATCTCGCCGCTGCGGTTGGTCCCATGCTCGTCGCGTTGCGTTCGCCGCTCGCTTGGTCGCAGGGAACGGAGAACATGGTCATCGCCAGCGGCCGCTACGGGGGCGACGTGGTCTTCTCCGGCCATGGCGCCGGCGGTCATCCCACGGCAGTCGCGGTGGTCAGCGACCTGCTTGCCCTCGCCCACGGTTCGCGCCGCGTTGAGATTCCCTCGGCTCCCGCGCACGTCGGCGCGGAGTTCGAGGTCCCGCACTACATCCGCTTCCTTGTTCGTGACCGTCCCGGCATCGTGGCTGCCATCACCACGGCTCTTGCCAACGAGCAGATCAACATCCGGGCCATTGTGCAGAAAGCGGGCTACCCCGCCGGCGCGCTGCCCTTCGTGGTCACGGTCGAGGCCTGCAACACCTCCGCGCTGCAGCGCGCCCTCGCGCCCATCCGCGCCCTCGACTGCATGCTGGTCGAGCCCCTCGACCTGCAGATGCTCGAGTAGAAACAGGGGTCAGGTTTCAGGTGTCAGGGATCAATCGTCGCTGCCTTGAACGTTTGAAAGTCCGCTCAAATGTACACGTTAGAATTGACAACCGATACCTGAAACCTGACCCCTGATCCCTAACGTGAGGACGCTTTACGATCGACACCATCTATCGATGTGAAATCTGCGGCGAGGAGAATCGGAATCCCGTTCGCTGGCTTGTCATCAACTGCAGCAGTGCGCAATTGACCGTCCTCAAGTGGACCAAGGAAGCCGCCGACGCGCCCGGCGCGCGCCACTATTGCGGCGAAGCCCACGCCCAGGTCTACATCAGCCGCTGGCTCGAAGCCGCCTGCTCCTGAGAGCTGGCCCCGCCACGCCTGCGTTTTTTCTTGACGCGTTTCCACCGCAAGCGTAGCATCGGAGCAGGTTCGATCCCCATTTCCCAGGTCATCTTCCCCGGGCGTTCAATCATCTGACTTGCTCCATTCCTCCGGGTGCTGTTCAAGGACATTTCCTTTCTTCCATCGCGAGTGCGCAGCCGTTTCGCTGCGCAGGCGGCACACGCTTTGTCACCACAGGCGGCAGACGGGCTTCGCGCCCCTGGCTCGCCTTCTTGCGGAATTCCCCTTCGACGGCTGCGCCGACTCGAGACTCTGCACTCTCACCCCGCACCTTTCCCCCAAGTTCTCCTGAAGGAGATTCGAAAATGATTCTTACCAAAATCGCCCGCCCTGTGGCGCTTTGCTTCTTTGCTCTCACGCTTCTCACACCGCTCGGCTGCAAGAGCGCCGGGGGCGAAGGCACCACCGGAAGCGATGCCGGCATCTCCGGCCCGCTGACGATGCTTCCTCAGTACCAGTCCCGGGCGCCGCGCACCTGTGCCAAGGTCACAAGCCCACCCTCGGTTGCGCTGGCTGCGGTGCTGGTGCAGTGCAGCATGGAAGCGGATACCGATTTTGGCGTGGGGCTGGTTCAGGACATCAAGATCGAAATGGGCAAATCGAGAAAGTTCATCTACAACACCGACGCGGGCCTGCCGGGAATCGATCTGGATGCCCAGGTTTATCCGCTGCAGGGTGACTACACCGCGTACCTGTGCAGAACCATCAACAATATGAGCCCGGCCGGGGCAAATTGCGGAAAGACCGTCATGACGTCGGCCAACGGGTGGTGCTACAAGACTTCGTTCGGCGATTACAAATGCAGGATGCAGGGCGGCGCCTCGCAAACGACCCAGGGCCAACCCGCGCCAACCACGTTCTAGATCACAGCGCGGACGCGCGAAGCGAGGCCGGTCATAATGACGCTGCTCGTTCGTCCGCGAAGGATTCCTGGGGCGAATGCGCCGCTTGCGGCCCTTCGCAATTCGATCGAGCAGGCTTGACACCACGATTTCTCAAAGGAGTGTTGTTTGTGTCGTTGTTTACTCACATGCGCAATCTGTCATTCAGTCTCATTGCCTTCGGCTTTTTCGCAATCTCCGCTCACCCGGGAACGGGCGGCCAGACAGCTTGGCAGGGCGGAGGAAGAGAACTCTCGGGTCCCCCGGAGTACAACGTCCAGTATCAGGCGAGGAACCCAAGACGCTGCAAGACCCTGAACGCACCGCCGCGCGCTGACCAGGTAGCTGCCGCAGTGCAATGCGAGATGGATGTCGATCGCCCTACCGGCTTGTTCCTGATGCAAGAGGTGACCGTGAACATGGGTAACCCGAGGAACTATGACGCGGATATCGATGGCGATCTAAAGGAAATCGATCCATCTGCGGCGGTCATCCCGGTGTACGGAAGTTTGAAGCAGTTCTGGTGCAGCCCAGTGGGTGTCGGCTACCCAGCGGGGAAGAACTGCACGGTAAGTCCCATGCCGCAGGCTCTGGGTAAGTGTTGGAGGACGACCTTCGGAGATTGGAAGTGCAATCTGGTTGGTCCCTCGCCAAATCAACGGACAGGGTTTCCGGGGCCGACTACCTATTAGCAAGTTGCCGTGGGAATGGGATGCGCCCACGACCTGATTCTCGCGAAGTGAAGTTGGGGAGGAACGATGACCGACCCGTATTGCGCGTGTTCTCGTCGCTGCAGTCTCGTTTTTCCGGGTCCGTAATTTCTTGTGTCCCTAGCCTCTGCTTTTCACCCGCCTCGTCGACTCCCGCACCACCAGCTCGGGGCTCACCTCGATCTCGGCAGGGAACTGCTTTTCCCGGTCGGCGATCCGTTCCAGCAGAAGCTCGGCGCCTTTCTGGCCCATCTCGAATAGCGGCTGGTGCACGGTGGTGAGCGAGGGGGTCGAGAAGGCCGCCGAGGTGATGTCGTCGAAGCCCACCACCGAGATGTCGCCCGGCACATCGAGGCCGGCGTCGCGAATAGCGCGGATGGCGCCCATGGCTGCCGTGTCGTTGAAGCAGAACAGGGCAGTCAAGTCGCGGGTCCTCTCCAGCAGGGCGCGCGTTGGTCCGTAGGCGATCTGCGGGTCCATCGGATGCGGACCGGTCTTCTTCGGCCAGCCGCTTCCGTCCAGTTCGATGGTCAACGCAGGATCGATCTTCAGGCCGAGATCGCCGGCGACCTTCTGGATCCCTGCCCAACGGTACTCCGAATCGGGAATCGTCCCGGGACCGCGCATGAAGGCAATCCGCCGATGCCCCAGATCGTGGAGATGTTCCAGCGCCAGCCTGGCGGCGATGACATGGTCCAGCACAATATTGGTTAGGTTCGGAATCGCGCAGTGCGCTGAGATCGCCACCACCGGCACCGGCAGGTCTAGCTTTTCCACGGCCGTATTCAGGAGCAGAAAACCATCCACCGCGCGCTCGATCAGCAGCCGGGGATAGCGCTCCAGCAGTTCCTCATTCCAGTAGTGGCAGGCCACGAAGAAAAAGTAGTGCGCGCGGTTCAGCTCCTCGACCACGCCGCCCATCACGCGCGTGAAATAGCCCTCGCTCAGGTCCGGCGCCAGCACACCTACGCTCATGGACTGGCTCCGCCGCAGCGAACGGGCAAAATAATTTGGCCGGTAATTCAGCTGTTTGGCCGCCTCCACTACGCGCTCCCGCGTCTCCTGCGGAATCGACTTGGCCGAAGGCGAATTGTTCAGCACAAGGGAGACAGTGGTCTGGGAGAGCCCCAGATGTTCGGCCAACATCCTCAGGTTGACGTGGCCGGAAGGCGTTGTGCTGCTTCCCCTTGCCATCTTTTCAGTCGTACCGCTTCCCCCTCGGGCAAGCATACACCGTTTTTGCCAGGTACATCGATTTTCTTCTCAGTTTGTGCTAAGGTTCGGACGGCATATACCGTCCTCCGCGCCCATCCGCGCTGCATATCGCGCCCATGCTGGGCCTATTCCCGGTTTTTTCGCGATTTTTGCCCCTATGCATCTGATTTTTCTTGCTTGTAACCTGCCTTTCATATTGAGCCGGTAGCCTGACCTCTGTGGACACCACTGTGCCCGAGATGCGCATCTCCCAGCCACTGCCTCAATCAGACCCCGGCTCCTTCCCGGAGCAGGCCGAGGAGGCCCTTCAGCCGACGCATTCCGAGATTCGCCGCTATCTGCTCTCGCGCGGCAACTCCGCTGTCGCCGACCGCCTCTTCAAGCTTCTGATGCTGCTGTGCGCGCTCAGTATCTTCATGATCGTTGCCCTGATTGCCTATCAGTTGGTCGACAAGTCCCAACTCAATTGGGCGCAATCTGGAATCAAGTTCTTCTATACCGCCTTTAGCGATCCCTATACCAACCAGCCGCAATACTGGGACCCGGTCAACGGCCATTTCAGCGCCCTCCCGTTCGTCTACGGAACCCTCGTCTCCTCGTTCCTGGCGCTGCTGCTGGCGGTTCCCCTGGCCATCGGCGTGGCCATCTTTCTTACGGAAATGTGTCCCGGTTTCCTGCGCGGTCCGCTGGCCTTTCTCACCGAGCTCCTGGCGGCGATTCCCTCCATCATCTATGGCCTGTGGGCGATCTTCGTTCTCGTTCCTCTGCTGCGCCAGTACGTGAATCCCGCCCTCGTCAACACCTTCGGCTGGAGCGGCCTCTTTGCCGACGACAACCCCACCGGCCTGGGCTACGTGGCTGCCGGCATCATTCTCGCCATCATGATTCTGCCCATCATCTCCTCGCTCACCCGCGAGGTGATGACTGCCGTGCCCCACTCCCAGCGCGAAGCCGTGCTGGCTCTGGGGGCCACGCGCTGGGAGATGATCCGCACCGGCGTTCTGCGCAATGCGCGCATCGGCATTGTGGGCGCCATCATTCTCGGCTTGGGCCGCGCTCTGGGCGAAACCATGGCCGTCACCATGGTCATTGGCAATACCCCCGAGATTCATAAGTCTCTGCTCTCCAACGGCGCCTCCATGGCCTCCGTCATCGCCAACGAGTTTGCCGAGGCCACCAGCGACCTGCATCGCAGCGCCCTGGTCGAGATCGGCCTGGCCCTCTTCGTGGTCACCATCATCGTCAACGCCATTGCCCAGTTGCTGGTCTGGGCCGTCACGCGCGGCACGCCCAGGCAGGTGCACTGAGGGAAGGCGCATGAGCATAAGCACACTCCAGTTCCGATCCAGACTCCGCGCGGCCACTGACCACGCCGTCACCGGTTTGGCGATCCTCGCCACCATCCTCGTGATCGCGCCGCTTGCTGCCATCTTCGCCTACCTCATCTACAAGGGCGCGTCCTCACTCAACTGGGACTTCTTCACCAAAGTCCCCGCGCCCGAAGGCGAACTCGGCGGCGGCATGGCCAACGCCATCGTTGGCTCCGGCGTTCTGCTGGGAGTCGCCAGCGTCATCGGCGTTCCCATCGGCATCGGCAGCGGCATTTATTTGGCGGAATTTGGCCGTGGCACCAAGCTGGCCAATGCCGTGCGCTTCACCGCCGACGTCCTCAACGGCGTTCCCTCCATCGTGATGGGCGTGACCGCCTACGCGCTCATCGTCTTTCCCCACATCGCTTTTCTGCCCTTCCTCGGCCACTTTTCCGCGCTCTCCGGCGGCGTGGCCCTGGGCATCATGATGATCCCCACCGTCTGCCGCAGCTCCGAGGAGATGCTGCTCATGGTGCCGCACGTGATTCGCGAAGCCGCTCTCGGCCTTGGCGTGCCCAACTGGCGCTCCACGCTCTCCATCACCGTCAAAACCGCCTCGCCCGGCATCATCACCGGATGCATGCTGGCCTTCGCCCGCGTCGCCGGCGAAACCGCCCCGCTGCTCTTCACGGCCCTGGGCAATCAGTTCTGGAGCACCAGCCTCAACGAGCCCATCGCCGCTCTGCCGCTGCAAATCTTCAACTACGCCATCTCGCCCTACGAGGATCAGCACCGGCTGGCCTGGGCGGGTGCGCTGGTGCTCATCGTGCTCATCGTCCTCGCCGTTTCCCTGGTGCGTTACGTCACCAGCCGCGGCGTCCTCAAAGGCAACAGCTAACCCGCAACCCCCGCGGAGAATGCCGCGGTTTTTCGAGTCCGTTTGTGTGGCGATGATGGGAACGTTTCATCAACTGATTTTCTGCCGTGGCCTGACCTGTAGCGCCGGCCTCCCGGCCGGCTGTTGTGCGGGCGTTCACGCCCGCACCTCGAACATGTTCCAAGCAAGCCGCCGATGGAAAGCTTGAGTTTCACCCAGTACCAGAAGGAGAAATCCGCACGTGGGCGTCAGCATCGAAGTAGTAAACCTGAATGCGTGGTACGGAAGCAACCACAGCCTGCAGGACATCAATCTCAAGATGCCGGGTAACCACGCCACGGCGCTGATTGGCCCGTCCGGCTGCGGCAAGAGCACCTTCGTGCGCTGTCTCAACCGCATGCACGAAACCAATCCCATCGCTCGTGCCACCGGCACTGTCCGCATCGGCGACCTCGACATCTACGCAGACGCCAGGCCCGTTGAAATTCGCCGCCGCGTGGGCATGGTCTTCCAGCGTCCCAATCCCTTTCCCACTATGTCCATCTACGACAACGTCGCCGCCGGCCTCAAGCTCAACGGCTACTCCGACCGGAAACACCTCGACGAAATCGTCGAAAAGTCGCTCAAGAATTCGGCGCTGTGGGACGAGGTCAAGGACGATCTCAAGAAAAAATCCGGCGCCAGCCTCTCCGGCGGCCAGCAGCAGCGCCTCTGCATCGCCCGCGCCCTGGCCGTCGACCCCGAAGTCTTGCTCATGGACGAGCCTTGTTCGGCCCTCGATCCCGTCTCCACCTCCAAGATCGAGGACCTCATCTTCCAACTAAAGTCGCAGTACACCATCGTCATCGTGACGCATAATATGCAGCAGGCGGCCCGCGTCGCGGAGAATACAGGCTTCTTCCTCAACGGCCGCATGGTCGAGTTCGACTCGACCCACAAAATCTTCACTAATCCCTCCGACAAGCGCACGGAGGACTACATCACGGGCAGGTTTGGATGACACGCATTCGCTTTCAACAGAGCCTCGAAGATCTGAAGGAGAACCTCCTGGTCATGGCCGGCCTCGCCGAGCAGGCCATCCAGCGCGCCATTGAGGCCTACCGTGTGCGCGACCTCTCCATCTGCGACCTCGTCAGCCGCAGCGAGATCGCCATCAACCGCATGGAGCGCGACATCGACCAGGCCGCCCTCGACCTGCTCGCCATGGAACAGCCCATGGCCATCGATCTGCGCTTCATCTTGAGCGTCATCAAGATCAACGCCGACCTCGAGCGCGTGGGCGACGCCGCCAAAAGCATCTCCGACCGTGTCCGCCAGATGGAGCGCCTGGGCGCCGTCGATCTCCCCGTGGACATTCCGCGCATGGCCGCCATGGCTGCCGACATGGTGCGCAAGAGCCTGCAAGCCTTCATCGAGGGCGACGCCGAGCTGGCCCGCGGCATACTCAGCATGGACGACGCCGTCGATCAGATGAATCGCTCTGCCTACAAAACTCTCACCAGGGTGATGGAAGAGAGCGGTCATCTCGCGCCCCAGGCCCTCAACGCGCTCATGATCTGCCGCAGCCTCGAGCGCGTCGCCGATCACGCCACCAACATCGCCGAGGACGTCATCTTCTGGATTCAGGGCGACGACGTGCGCCACCCCAAGAGCGTAGCCAAAGCCGCCGCCAGCGCCACCGCTAACTCCGCTTCCACGACTGCGGCCCCGTCCGAAACTGCTCCCGCCAACACCGCTCCCGCGAGCACCGCCCCGGCTTCGTAGCGCCGGTCTCCTGACCGGCTGTAGTGCGGGTCTCCCGACCCGCACACGTACACTCACCACGACATTGGGTGCCCCAGATCCCTCGCATTTGGGGACCTGGGAGACCACCTAGCCCCGCTAGCTCCGCTCAATGTGCCGCCGCAGCCTTCGCGCCCAACCCATTCAGCTTGTTCCGCGCCGCCCGTGCCTCCGGGGTCTGCGGATGCCGCTGCATCAACGACCGCAGCTCATGAATCCCCTCCTCGCGCTTGTCCTCGGCCAACAGAGCATATCCTTTGTGCAACTGCGCCGTGGGAGCCTTGGCGTTACCGCTGAACCCCTCCAGCACCTGGTTGTAGTCGGCAATCGCCGTGGCGTAGTCCTTCTGCTGGTAGGCAATCTCGCCCAGGTAAAACTCCGCCGTCCCCGCCAGGTCGTCCAGCGGATAGTAGTGCACCACGTCCTGGAACTCGCCTTGCGCCACGTCGTATTTGCCCGCATTGAAATCGCGCTCGCCGGCCTGAATCGTCTCCTGTAACGGCGGCGCCTGCTGCGCTCCCGGCGCTGCTGGCGCACCCTGATCTGTCCCGCTCGCCCCCGGTGCGCCCTGCATTGGGCCCGCGCCCGGCGTGGCACCCGTGCCCGGTTGCGTTCCGCCCGGCTGCGTTTGCGCCGGCGGAGTCTGCACGTTCTGCAACTGCGTCTGCAAATCCTGAAGGTTTTTATCCAGCTTGGCAATGCGCGCCTTCAGTTCGTCCACCGAATCGTTCAGCGACTGCACCTGCCCGGAAACCGTATCCAGCTTGCCGCCGGTAGCGTCGTTCTGCGTGTTCAGCTTCTGCTGCAACGCATTCACCGTAGCCGTCATCTGGTTGGCGGTATCGGCCGTCTGCTCCGCCAGGTGCTGCAGCACACCCATCTTCGCGTCCAGCGTCGACTGCAGCCGCTGCACCTGATCCAGCAGTTGTTGCACCTGGGTTTGCAGCTCCACGATCTCCTTTGCGACCGCGTGCGCCCCCGGCGCGGAGGGAAGAAAGACAAAACTCAAGACGGCCGCGGCAATCAGGCCTTTGCGGGTAGCGACAGAAATGTGCATGTGTAAACCTTCCTGACGACAACATAGCAGACAGTAAAAAGTGGATGGTGGTCAGTGTGAGTGCGAGTGCGATGAGTGTGAATGTGAGTGGCCGGTGATCCACACTCACACTTCACACTCACACTGTTCTCACCTGTCAATCGCAAACCCGTCCCTGCGGTTCAACTGCCAGCACTCGTCGTTCGACTCCGTGCAGAACGGCTTTTCTTTGCCATAGCTGATCACGCGAATGCGATCGGCCGCCACGCCCGCCGTCACCAGTGCGGTCTTGGCCGCCTCCGCCCGGTTCTGGCCCAGCACCAGGTTGTACTCGTCCGAACCGCGCTCATCGCAGTAACCGCCAATCACGACCTTGACTTCCGTGTGCTGCAACAGGTAATCGGCGTCCTTGGCCAGCGTGGACTGCGCGTCCGTGCGGATGTCGTAATTGTCGTAATCGAAGAAGATGTCCTGCATGCGGGCCTTGAACTCGTCTTCTTGGCTCATTTGGGTCGAAGGCGTCTCGATCGCCGGCGGCTCATTCACGGTCACCCGCGCCGAAGCGTCTGCCGAGCCGCCGTCGCCCCGCGCCACCAGGTGATAGGTGGTCGACGCCGCCGGAGTCATCGTCTTCACGCCCACCGAGGGAACGTCGCCGATCCCGTCAATCGAAATCGTCGCGGCGTTGGTGGTCTTCCAGCTCAGTTGCACCTGGTCGCCGGCCGAAATCACGGTCGGCGTCGCGGTCAGTTGCGCGGTCGGAACAAACACGGTCGGTCCCGGCGCCGTCTCCGCTGACGGTAGAGGCTTGGGCTTCTTGTTGCAGCCCGAAACCGCGGTCAAGGCAACCAAAGCAAGGGCTGCGGTCAACAAAGCAATCCGTAGCTTCAAGAGAGTTCTCCTTTTTCAACAAATCAAATCGGTCTTTCCGGCAATCCGGCTTCGTGTTGCCGCGCTTGCCGCCGTCCCATTCGAGCGCCGATCAAATCATAGTTCATTGCGCCAGAATAACGGTCGCATCCGTGCCGCCAATATCGTACCGCCGGTCTCCTCACCGGCTGTAGTGCGGGTCTCCAGACCCGCAACTAACTCCGCTAACCCCGCTAACTCCGCTAACCCCGCTAACTCCGCTAACTCCGCTACACCTCACTTCCAACTCCAGTTCGGCATCGAATTGTCCCCGCTGAAGGTGAGCTGGTGCTGCTCCGTCCCATCGCCCAGCATCGTCCAGATCTGCGTGCGGTGATTGATCTCGCGCTGGAAGACAATATGCCGGCCATCAGGCGACCACGAGGGAAAATCGTTGTTGCCCGCCTCGTGCGTGGCCTGCAGCCAGCGTTTGCTGGCAATGTCCATCACGTAGATGTCTTGCCCGCCGGGATCGCCGGGACCGTACTTGCGGTTCCAACTGAAGGCCAGCAGCCCGCTCGACGACCACGAAGGCGAGATGGCGTAGCCGCTGTCGGTCATGCGCTGCACGCTGGCGCCGTCCTGGTCCATCACGTAAATCTGCGGCTCGCCCGTGCGTCCGCTCACAAAGGCCAGTTGCGCGCCCGTGCGCGGGTTCCACGCCGGTGACACATCCGATCCAAATGTGGTGATCTGGTGCAGTTTCCCGCCGCCGGCATCCGCGACCCAGATCTCCGGATGGCCCGATCGCGCCGACGAAAACGCCATCTTCTCGCCATCGGCCGACCACGCCGGCGACAGGTTGCTCCCTCCCGCCGTCCCCGCCGGAAAACCCACCGTGCGCCCCAGGTCCAGCGAGAACATGCGAATCGCCCAGCCCTCGTTTCCTAACGACGAGAAGGCTATGCGCGATCCGTCCGGCGAGATGCGCGGCGACATCGAAACCGTGCCCAGATGCGTGACGGCGTGCTGATTGGCGCCGTCGTAATCCATCACCCAGATCTCCTTCGACCCCGTCCGATTGCTCACAAAGTAAATCCTGGTTTCGCAGATGCCGTTCACGCCGCCGCCCAGCCGCGCGATGATTTCGTCGGCAAAACGATGAGCCAAGGTCCGCGCCATGTCTTCGCTGGCCTGCTCGTTGTACTGCCGCGTCAGCACCGGCGGACTGCCCGCCGTGGTCACATCCATCAGCCAGCCATAGACCGCCAGCCGCCCGTTGTCCGCGGAGAGCGCGCCCAGCGCCAACATCCCCGCGCTCGCCGGCGGCGCCGTCCATTGCGCCGGCGTCATCTGCTGCGGAGAGCCGGGCGTAGTCTGCGGCGCCAGGCTCTTCGATACCATGTCGAAGATGCCCGCGCTCGACAAATCGGTAAAGAGTGTTGTGTCGAAGACGTTCTTCAGCACCGGCGTCTGCGGATCGCTCCCCACCGCCTTGAAATCCGCGGCTGCCAAGCGGATGCGCTGATTCCCCAGGTTGGTTCCAGTCACAACCCAGTCCTGAGCCGTCAATTGCGGCGTTTGAAAATACGCCAGCGAAAGCAGAAACAGGAGCAAAACCCAGATTGCCTTCATGCGATGTGCAGTCCTTCCTCTTTGTTCCCTTCAAGGTCTCTCGATCTGACCCGTGATGCGGATGGTGATGCGCACGCCCTCAAAAGGGGCCTTGCTGCATGACGCCGATGCTGCCACTTCGTTAGATGCCCCTACTGCGCCCATGGGTTATCGTGACACGATCCACTTCCCGCTAACCGTCGATTTTTCTCGAACCTCTGCCGCCGCCGTCGCCACCGAGCCGCTCCAGGAAGCAGCGCGAATTCGCCGAAACACCGCGAACTCGCCAACTTGCCATGTCGCGAAGCGACGCCAACCTGCGAAAAAATCAATAGCCCGCCCCAGTCACCGCGCCTTCTAACCCCGCTAACCCTGCTAACCCCGCTAGCTCCGCTAACTCCGCTTCCCCTCAATACTCGCAGTAATACCTCACGTTCAACGTGTTCTGGTGATAAGCCGCGGGCAAATTGCCAAAGGTGTCCACACGCTCGACGGCGCGCTGGCACGATGTGTCGAGCGTCGCAATGCCACTCTTCTGATCGAACTGCAGATCGCTCACGGTGCCGTCGCGGTGAAGGACAAAGGTGACGGACACGCGTGTCCCCTTCGCTGTCCGCGGATCCACTTCGTACTTGTTCCAGCTCGTACTCATCTTGCGGTTGATCTGGTCCACGTACCAGGGAAAGATGCTCGCAAATCCCAGGTCCCCCACCGAGGTCTGCCCGATCGTGCCCGGCTGCATCTGGTGCGGCGTATTCGATCCCGCCTGCTCGCCGTACTGCGCCGCATTCTGCGGCGTGGGCTGGTGCAGTTGCGTCTTGGCCAGGTTCTGCTGCTTAGGCTTCGCCTGCTTGCCCGTGATCGGAATCGCCGTCTCATCCACGTGGTGCTGGTCCTTGGGACTCGGCTGAGCCGGCGCCTGGCTCGGCGTCTCCGTGGCCAGCACGTTTTGGTTCAGCTCATCGGCCGGCAGCGGCAGCGCGCTGGTCAGGCTCACCTGCATGGCGCCGCCCGCTCCCGGCGCGCCCCACAGATTGTGATGAAACAACCCCAGCGCCCAGCCGTAGCTGATCAGCAGCGCGGCCATCGCCAGATGCAGTCCCACGGCTCCCGCCGCCGGTCCCGCGATCGGCTCCGCCGTCAGTTCCCGCTCCAGGTGATCGCCGCTGTCCAGAATGCTTTCCATCTTTTTGTAGCGCCGGTCTCCTGACCGGCTGTACTGGCAGCGTCCTCGCTGCCAGTTTGGGCGTCATGAGACGATGCTGACTCCCCGGCTCGCCGGGCGCCCCAGGTCCCTCGCATTTGGGGACCTGGGATAGCTCGAACCTCAATCCATCAAAATCGGGGCGGGGCCGCTTTCTAGCTCCGCTAACTCCGCCAACCCCGCTAACTCCGCTAACCCCGTCAACTCCGCTAATTCCCCGCCGTGCTCTTCGTCTCCACCGGCTGCGTCACAATCGACACATTCGTGATCCCCGACTGCTTCACCGCATCCATCACGCTGGCGAAGGCCCCGAACGGCACCCGCTCGTCGCTGCGCAGGTAAATCGACTGGTGCGCCGGGTCCACGCCCGCCTGGTGCAGCTTCTGCGGCAGATCGTGAATGTTCACCGGCTGATCGTTCAAATAAATGTTCTGGTCGCGGTCGATCGTCACCACCATGCGCTGCTCGGTGATCTGTTTCACCGTCCGCGTCTTGGGCACATTCACTTCAATTCCCGACTGCAGCACCGGCTCCGTGATCATAAAGATCACCAGCAGCACCAGCACCACGTCCACCAGCGGCGTAATGTTGATATCCGCCAGCGACGTGCGCGTCTGTCCGTTCATCGTCGTGAATGCCAAATTCAACCTTCCCTGAAACTACGGGTGCCCCATCCCAAATGCGTTCTTTGCGTTTAGGGTGGGATCGCCGCCAAAACCGTACCGCCGGTCTCCTGACCGGCTGTAGTGCGGGTCTCCAGACCCGCACACGTAAACCCACCACAACCACGGGTGCCCCGGGTCCGGATCTTCGGACCTGGGATTCCACGAACCTCAACTCACAACAACCCTGGGGTGCCCCACCCTCGGTGCGTCTTAGTTTTTTGCGCCTAGGGTGGGAACCTAACTCCGCTAACACCGCTAGCCCCGCTAACTCCGCTTGTTTCCTCACGCTCGCGGGGGCGTCTGCGTCCGCACCGGAATCTCCTCAAGCGAGTTCAGCAGCTCCCGGCAAAAATCGTCGATGGCCGCGGCAAAGACCCTGATCCGCGCCGTGAACTGGTTGTACGCCACCACCGCCGGCACCGCCACAAACAATCCCGCCGCCGTCGTAATCAGCGCCTCGCTGATGCCCGGCGCCACGGCCCGCAATGTCGCCGCGCCCGCCTGCCCCAGCCCGTGGAAGGCGTCCACCACGCCCATCACCGTCCCGAACAGCCCCACAAACGGACTCACGCTCCCGATCGTCGCCAGCCACGTCATGCGCCGCTCCATCGCGGTCACCGCCTCGCTGGCCGAGGTTTGCGCTGTGCGCTCCAGCGGTGTCAGGCTTTTCGGCGGTCCCGATCCGCCCGTTACCCGCTTATACGTCTCGTACACGTCCTCGAAGACCTGCGCCAACGGGCTCGCGCTGTACTCGCTGGTCAGCGCCGCAATCTCCTGCAACCGCGTCGCCTTCCGGAACGCGCGGATAAACTTCCGGCTCTGGTTCGTCGCCTTGCGGAAGGTCCACCACTTGCCGAAGATCACCGTCCACGAGTAGAGGCTGGCCACGAGCAGCAGCGCCAGCACGCCCACCGCAATCGGCCCGATATTGCCGATCATCTCGGCCAGTGCGCCGAAGCCCAAGGTCGGTTGCAGCGTCCCCGCGCCGCCGTCAGTCTGGAAAATAAAGGCAATCGCTGCAGTAAAAATCGTCCTTCACCTCAACTTCAACGGTATCAGACCCCGTTCCCCGCGCCCAAGTGACCCTTTGGGTGCCTCCAACTCCCCCCGCCCCTTATTCCGTTGCCCTTTCGCCCCGCCATTCATGCTATGCTGCGCTCGGATTCCCATTCCGCTCGTTCGATTCGGCTTGTCATCCTGAGCGACCGGAGTCCGCGAAAGCGGACGGAGGGAGTCGAAGGATCTGCGGTTGTTTTTCAACGAACGCCGGACTCATCATGATGAGGGCGGGGAGCGATCCCCTTCAACCAACCCACACGTCGCCACGGATCAAAAAATGCTCGTCGAACTCCGCGCTGAAAACTACGCCGTCATCGATCACGCCATCGCCTCCTTTGGCCCCGGCCTCAATCTCCTCACCGGCGAAACCGGCGCGGGCAAATCCATCCTCGTCGACGCGCTTGCCCTTTTGATGGGCGGCAAGTCCTCCGCCGACGTCGTCCGCCACGGCGCAGACAAGGCCGTCGTCTCCTGCGTCTTCGAGTCCACGCCCGGAGCCGAATCCATCCTCGAAGCCAACGGCATCGACGCCGAATCCGCCGACATCATTCTCCGCCGCGAAATTCTCTCCACAGGCAAGGGCCGCGTCTTCGTCAACAACCAGCCCGCCACCGTCGCCGTCCTCAAGCAGCTCGCCCCCGAGCTCGCCCTCGTCCACGCGCAAACTGAAACCCTATCGAGCTTCGACCCCACGCAGCAGCGCATCCTCCTCGACCGCTTTGCCGGCATCTCCACCGACGCCGCCGCCGAGGCCCACGTACGCTGGCGCGCAGCGCAAGACAAGCTTAACGATCTCCTTCAGGGCGAGCAGGACCGACTCCGTATGGTCGATCTCTGGACCTACCAGCGCAACGAGATCGAGCAGGCCCATCTCCAGGCCGGCGAAGACGAAGCCTTCGAAACCGAGAAGCGCGTCCTCGCCAACGCCGAAAAACTCTACGCCGCATCCATGGGCGCATTCGATCAGCTCTACGAAGGCAGCGCCTCCGCCGAAGCCGCTCTCCAGGCTGCCATCCGCAACGTCGACGAGCTCGCCCGCTACGACGCCCGCTTCGCCGAGCCGGCGCAGCAGCTCGCCTCCGCCCGCGCCACCCTCTCCGACCTCGCCGCCTCGCTCCGCGACTATGGCGACTCCATCAACGCGTCACCAGAGAGACTGGCTGAAATTGAAGACCGCCTCGCCCTCCTCGATCGCCTCAAAAGGAAGTACGGAAAGACCGTCGCCAAAGTCATCGCTTTTGGTGAAGACGTCGCCCGCAAGCTAGCCGAAGTCGAAGACCGCGACGAAATCTTAAAAACCCTCCGCGCCGATCTCGCCCAAGCCGAAGCGGAATACAAGCAAGCCGCCTCCGCCCTGACCGCCCAGCGCCAGGCCGCCGCAGCCAAACTAGCCAACCTAGCCGAATCCCACATCAACTCCCTCGCCATGAACTCCCGCTTCCAGGTCACCGTCACCCCCGCGGAGGAAGTTTCACTGGAGGGAGGTCAGGGCTTTAGCCCTGACAATAAGGCTGCAACATCGAGGGGGCCTTCAGGCCCGGAAAAAACCTCCAACGCGTCAGGATCGCAAAACGCGAAAGGGCAAAACGACGCGAAAGGGCACGACGACGCGAACGGGCATGGCAACGCGAAAGGGCACGACTTCAGTCGTGCCGAAAAAGCCTCAAAGAATAATGAAGGGGCTTTAGCCCCTGCCGCATGGACCGCTCAAGGCTGGGACACCGTCGCCTACCTCATCTCGCCCAACCCCGGCGAACCCCTCAAGCCCCTCACCGAAATCGCCTCTGGCGGCGAGCTCTCCCGCGTCCTCCTCGCCCTTAAAGTGGCCGTTGAAGAATCTTCGTCCAAAACCAAGAAAAAAACCGCCCCGCGCACCCTCGTCTTCGACGAAATCGACATCGGCATCGGAGGCCGCGCCGCCGAAGCCGTCGGCCACAAACTCAAAACCCTCGGCCGCGCCCAGCAGGTCCTGTGCGTCACCCACCTGCCGCAGATCGCCGCTTTCGCCGATCAACATTTGGCAGTAGAAAAGCGCGAGCAGGACCAGCGCACCACCACCCGCATCCGCGTTCTCGACGACCGCGCCCGCACCCACGAAGTCGCCCGCATGTTAAGCGGCGCCAAAGTAACCGAAACCAGCCTCCAGCACGCCGCCCAAATGATCGCCGGGAGCCGGTGAGGGAAGCATGTGTTCGAGCAAGGCGGTGGGAGACATCCGCTAAATTGTCGGGTGGAAGGTCCTGGGATCAGCAACTATCGAACCTGGCTGCGCCAAGCCGAAGCCCTGCATTCGCTCAAAGCTATCGTCAGGAAAGGCAGACGACCAGTAACGGCGTGAACGCTCAATTTCCGCTTGCGCGTCGAAGGACTGAAGGGAATCCGCTGCGCGATAGTAGACGACTGCGTCGTTTTCTTGAATGGCATTGACTAAATGGCAGTAAGGCGCAGCAGGTACCTGTTGAAGTAGCCAGTCTGTCAATAACGCCGAGAATTTTCCGTGTGCCTCAACGTACTCCGTAATGTGAAATCTTAAGAATCCCGCACTTGGATCGTCACTATTGAATGCTGTATAAATAATGCAATACACTAGGGCAAAGAAAAAGGCAGCTCGGACTGGGCCATGCAGCCGCGCAGTTTTGCTGGACAATTGCGTATGACCTCGATGGAGTTGAGGACGTTC
>Ga0224557_1001626_pt1 | contig 21096 bp, 14 predicted proteins | sample 714S31014metaG_FD_180677 | JGI IMG/M metagenome (GOLD analysis project Ga0224557, IMG submission 180677) | Peat soil microbial communities from Stordalen Mire, Sweden - 717 S3 10-14 | ecosystem: Environmental > Terrestrial > Soil > Wetlands > Peat | place: Sweden: Norrbotten County, Stordalen...
CGGCAACTCAAGCGCGGCTACGTGGCCAGGTATCCGCAGGGTCAGGCATTCATTGTGCAGGAAGAGTCTCCCGAAGCCGCGGCTGCGGTGCTCAACAGCCTGCGCCAAGGATTTGAAGGAGCAACAACAGCAAAGGTCGGCGACGAAGCATTCCAGGCAACAGCGAAATACCTTGGCGGCGTCTGCATTTTTCGCAAAGGAAGGACCATTGCGGGATACGCAAACCTGCCTGAACCCCAGGATGCCTCGACCCAGGCTTTCAGGCTCGCTGCTCGGATTCCGTAAGAGAGCATACGCCCGCCGACGGCACTTCGCTCACGAAGCATGCCCGTGACCTCAATCACTGTCCTCGGTACGGGCGAGCACCGATCATTCCATTTGCACGCATAGCGCACGCAGCGGCGGTGCGCGGAGGGCCTTGTGACTGGATCCAGCTTGCAGCGGTGGCGCAGGGTTTCACAGATATTCTTTCTATTTCTGTTTCTTGTGCTGCTGGTGTTCACGTCTCTGCACTCCATGGTCGGCACCACCAGTGACATTCATCTGCGCGGGCCCGTGCGGCTCTTCTTTGAGTGGGATCCGTTAGTTGCGATTGCGAATGCGCTGGCCACGCATGCGCTCTATCGCGGGCTCCTGTGGAGCCTGGTCATTCTGCTGCCGACGCTGTTTCTGGGTCGCTTCTTTTGCGGCTGGATCTGCCCCATGGGCACCCTGCAACACTTTGTAGGCAACATGCCTTCCGAGTCCAAGCGTGGCAAGCAACGCATTGAGGCGAACCGCTACAAGCGCTGGCAGACCGTCAAGTATGTCGTGCTGATCGCCGGGCTTGTGGCTGCCTGTTTCGGCTCGATGGCCATCGGCTGGCTCGATCCTTTCAGCCTTCTGGTTCGGTCGATTGGCCTTTCGATTCTGCCGGCATTCAACTTTACTGTGCGAGCCGTGCTGGCGCCGATGGAAAACAGCCACATTGCACCCATCAAGGCGACCGGCGAAATCACCCATGCGATCCTGCAGTTTCTGGTGCTGGACTTCCGACAAGCGCATTTTGCGCAGGGTCTTGCGCTGGGAATTCTCTTTCTCCTCATTCTGTCGGCCAGCCTGCGCGTCACGCGCCTGTGGTGCCGCTCGATTTGCCCGCTTGGCGCTCTTTTAGGCGCGGTCTCGCGCTGGAGCGTGCTGGGACTGCACAAGGACGCCGATAGCTGTGACAAGTGCAACCGCTGCCTGATGCACTGCCAGGGCGGCGACGATCCCATCGGCGGTGCACCGTGGCGCAAGGCCGAGTGCCTCATGTGCATGAACTGCGTAGGCAGTTGCCCGCATGACAGCCTGGTCTTTCGTTTCTTCCGTCATGAGAAAGAAGTTGCGTCGCCCGATCTGGGCCGCCGCCGCACATTGACCGGCCTGGCGGCAGGCGCCGTAGCTGTCCCGCTCATGCGCGCCGACACAGCCATGGGCAAGAGCCGGAACGAGCGGCTGATCAGGCCGCCGGGCGCGCTTGACGAGCCCGATTTCCTCTCCCGCTGCATTCGCTGTGGCGAGTGCATGAAGGTCTGTCCCAACAACTCGCTGCATCCCACGCTCGAACAGGCAGGCCTCGAAGGACTGTGGACGCCTACGCTGGTGCCGCGCATCGGTTACTGCGAGCCCAGTTGCGTGCTCTGCTCTGAAGTGTGCCCAACCGGGGCAATCTGGCAGATCACGCCCCGGGAAAAGGGTTGGGTGGTGGGCGTGGGCCAGCAGAGTCAGCCGGTCCGCTTGGGCACGGCGTTTTACGACCGTGGCCGCTGCCTGCCCTGGGCCATGGCCACTGAATGCATCGTCTGCGAGGAGTGGTGCCCGGTCTCGCCCAAGGCCATTTATGTGCAGGAAGCCCAGGTGATTGACGCGGCCGGCAACACCAAAACATTGAAACAACCGCGCGTTGATCCCAGCCGCTGTGTGGGCTGCGGCGCATGCGAGTTTGCCTGTCCGTTGCAGGAGCGCCCTGCGGTTTATGTCACGAGTATCGGCGAAAGCCGCTCGCCCAGCAGCCAGATCCTGCTTAACCGAAAGTAAGGGAGAAGGTTCAACAAATGTCGCACACTCGAAGATGGATGTTAGCCGTAGTAGTGCTTGCGATCGCAGGCACTCTCGTCTGCACTGGATGCAAAAAGAAGGCCGTCGATCCGTTCCCGGCAACTAACTCCGTTGCAGGATGGGAAAAAACCAGCGACACACGCACCTATGCGGCCAAGGATCTTTGGCAGTACATCGATGGCGACGCCGAGCAATATATATCGGCAGGAGTCGTCTCAACCGCGACCTCCGACTACAAATACCAGGGCAAGTTGGAAGCGGTTGTGGACGTGTACACAATGAGCGATTCAGCAGGCGCCACAAAGATTCTGGATGCCGGACAGACCAAGGACGCAAAGAGCGTGCAACTGGGCGATGCGGGCATCGCATACGCGCAAAGCGTCACCTTCCGCAAGGGGCCGTACCTGGTTCGCATCGTGGCCTATGAATCCACGCCTGATGGCCCGCAGGCTCTGGGGTCGCTGGCGCACGGAGTTGAAGCAAAACTTTAAGTTTCGCAGCCGAAGCCGCAGGTTCGAAAGAGGAGGTTTCGATGAACGATCGCCGTGAATTTCTGAAGAGTGCAGCCACGGGAGCGGCGCTGCTGGGTTCCAGCAGGATAGGTCTGGCGAGCATGCTGGCTCAACACCCGGAGACTGGAAAATCGCGCGTCGTGGTTGCCAGGGACACGGCGCTGCACGGCACGGGATCGCAGCCCGATGAGAAGCGCGTGCTCGACCTGCTCGACCGCGCGATGGCCGCCTATACCGGCCGCGAGAAGCCGGTTGGGGCCTGGAGGCGCATGGTGCCCCCGGACATTCTCAAAAACAAGGTGATCGGCCTGAAGGTGAACGGGCTGGGTGGCAAGGGGATTTCGACGCACGCGGCGCTGGTGTTGGCCATCTGCGAGCGCCTGCAACAGGCCGGAGTAGCCGCGGGCAACATCGTGGTATGGGACCGCAACGCCCGCGATCTTGCGGCTTGCGGAATGACCATCAATACCGATCACAGCAGCGTCCGCTGTTACGGCAGTGATGTTGCCGGTTTCGAGGACCATCAGGTGCAATGTGGTCCGGCGAACATCCGGTTGGCGAAGATTCTCACCCGCGAGTGCGCGATGGTGATCAACCTGCCCATTCTCAAGGATCATGACCAGGCAGGCATGACGTTTTCAATGAAAAATATGTACGGCGCAGTGGACCGGCCGTACCTTCTGCATCCGAACAACTGCAATCCCGGCGTAGCCGATTTGAATTGCATAAGGGAGATTCGCGAGAAGGTCACCTTCACGATCGGGGACGCGATGTCCTCGGTCTATCAGGGCGGCCCCATGTTTCGTCCCGAACACCTCTGGTATCCAAACGCGCTTATCGTTGGTGAGGATCGCGTGGCCGTCGATCACACCGCCTGGCAGATGCTGGATAGCAAACGCGTTGAAGCTGGCCTGCCGAAACTGGAAGATGCGGGACGCATGCCGCACTACATTGAGACCGCCGCCGACGCCACACACAAATTGGGCGTGAACGATCCGCAACGTATCCGGTTGATCGAAGTTTGACGGGGGAACAGCGATGAGCAGCGAATCGAATCAAGAGACCGGCACGACCCCGGTTACTCCCATGACACGGCGCGACGCGATGCTCGCACTGCTGCGGTTGGGCGGCGTAGCGGCGGGAGCTACGGGCGCGGCTGTCTGGCTGAGCGAGCACAGTATTCGCCCCGTCCCGGCTCTCGCCGAACAGGCGCGACGCGATCATCGCATTGCAGCCGATTCGCAACTGCCGCAGATCACAGTTATTCAGGGCGGGGAGCCGCGCGCGCTGGTTCAAAAAGCCCTCGAAAATCTGGGCGGCATTCGCCGTTTCGTCAGTCGTCAGGACGTGGTAGTGATCAAGCCCAATATTGCCTGGGATCGCACTCCAGACCAGGCTGCCACCACCAATCCTGACGTAGTAGCGGAGATGGTGCGGCAGTGTTGGCAGGCCGGCGCAAAGCGGGTCGTTGTCACTGACGTCAGTTGCAACGAGCCGCGCCGCTGTTTCTTGCGCTCGGGCATTCAGGCAGCTGCGCGCGCCGAGGGAGCCGAGGTGATTCTCCCCGATCCTGAGCTCTTTCAAGAGGTGGACATTGGTGGCGTAGTATTGAAGAGCTGGCCCATCTTCAAGCCGTTTCTTGAAGCAGACAAGGTCTTCAACCTGCCCATAGCCAAGCATCACAGTCTTATGGGCGTGACGCTTGGAATGAAGAACTGGTACGGAATTCTGGGCGGAGAGCGCAATCGCCTGCACCAGCAGATTCACCAGAGTCTGGTTGACCTGGCCAACTTCATGCTGCCCACGCTCACGCTGATGGACTGCTACCGGATTCTCCTGCGGAATGGACCCACCGGCGGAAACCTCGAAGATGTATCCATCAAGAAGACCTTGGTGGCCGGCACCGATCCCGTAGCCATCGATGCATACGTGGCCAAAGCTTATTGGAACCTTGACCCGGAGCACCTGCCCTATTTGCAAATGGCCGCTGCGCACGGACTGGGAACGGTGGACTTTGCGGCTCTGGCTGTAAAGGTCAATCAACTGTGAGAGCAGGCGCGGTGATAGCGAAAGGACTCGAGCGTCGAGTCGTCACCCAGGGCCTGTTAACATTACCTGCGCGGGCAGCGCCAGGAACCAATTTTTATCAGTCGTCCACCAGCATTGCCGACCCGCGAAGGAATGAAACCTCATACGCAATCGCCACCGCCAACTTGCCAACTCGCCATCTCCGCGTAGCGGAGGCTAACTTGCTGCTATTGTCTAATCCTCTCCACCTGAATTACCCAATTCACCACCCAATTGGGGTTCAGTTTCTTTCTAGTTCCAGGAGTGAGAAAAATTGGCCCCCGCCCTTCGCGTTCTCACGAAAACCTCCGCAGCCGTGAATCTTTTTTATCCGCTGAGTCGCCTTGCAGGTAGAATTTGCTATGCACCCGCCACGCAACCCATCCACTGCCGATCTTTCGTCTCAAGCGGAGGCGGAATTGCCGCTGCTCTGTATCGTCACCGTGGACGAGGAGTTCGTGGACATACTGACGCCGGAATTGTCCCCATGGTTCAAGGTGGCCGTTCGCGGCGGTTACGAGGGGCTGGCACGATGGACGCGCTCTGCCAGAGTGGCGGCCGTGCTGCTCGACATCGACACGGAGGGAGAGGACCCCTTTGGCGGACTGGCGGTCCTTAAAGAACTGCGCAGGTTGAATGAAGAGCTCACGCTGATCTCCATCAGCCGCGGGAGCGCGCGTTCAGTGGAGAAACAGGCGCTGGGCGCCGGAGCTGACGCACACTTCCGCAGTCCGGTCGATGTGCCTGAACTGCGCATGACGCTTCTGGAAACACTGCGGCGCCGCAGCGAAGAAACTGAGCGGGAGCGCATGCGCCAGCAGACCATCGAATCGAGCCGCTTCCAGGATTTTGTGGGGGCCAGCGAGCCCATGCGGCTGGTGTACGACGCGATTCAGCAAGTCGCGGGAAGCAACATCAACGTATTGGTCCGTGGCGAGAGCGGAACGGGCAAGGAACTGGTGGCGCGGGCGCTGGTGGCGTTGAGCCCGCGGGCAGACAAGCCGTACATCCGGCTGAATTGCGCGGCGCTGCCTGAGAACCTGATCGAGTCGGAGCTGTTCGGCAGCGAACGCGGCGCATTCACCGGGGCCACGGAATCGCGGCCGGGCCAAATCGAGCTGGCCGACGGCGGAACCCTGTTTCTCGACGAGATTGCAACGCTGACGGCGCCGCTGCAAACCAAGCTGCTGCGGGTTCTTGAGGACCACCAGGTGCAACGCCTCGGCGGGCGCACGAACCGCAAGATAGACTTCAGGCTGATCTGCGCAACCAATGAGCCGCTGGAGGAGATGGTCCGCACAGGCCGCTTTCGCGAGGACCTTTATTACCGCATCCACGTAATTCCGATTCTGCTGCCGCCGCTGAGGGAGCGCAGCGGCGACATCCCGATTCTCTGCGAGTATTTTCTTGAGCGCCATTGCGTGGCCAATGGCATCCCAGTCAAGCGGCTGGCTGCCGATGCTCTTTCAGCGTTTGAAGAAAATGCGTGGCCGGGCAATGTGCGCGAGCTTGAAAACCTGATCCAGCGATTGGTGGTCACGGTGCGCGGGAACGAGATTTTCGCCAAGGACCTGCCCAGCCGGGTGCTGGCCCACAGCGTGGCCGCGCAGGAGGCGATCCTGGTGCCGGACGAAGGGACCGACTTCGACGAGGAGATTCGGCGGATGGAGATTGCGCTGCTGACCACGGGCCTGAGCCGCACCGGGGGGAGCAAGGCGGCGGCGGCCCGGCTCTTGAATATCGATATACAGCGGATGAAGTATTTATGCCGCAAATACTCGCTTTGACCGCTCTATAGGTGAATAATTAACCGGATATAGGTTAAATTTTAACCCATTCGGCGATTTTGGACCTCGATGGCCAAAACAGGGCTGAAAAAATAGAACGTTGCAATTCAATAGGTTGCAGGAATATTTCGACTTTTTTCTGGTTTGGCATGCCGGATGCATTAAGGGATGGCGTAGAACGAAATCAAAAAGCCCCGGAGGAAAAAACAATGCCGATCATCAAGAAGTCAATCTTCAGCACCTCAGCCGTAGCCACCACCCCCAGCCAAGTCAACGCCAACAGCTCAGTCGTTGCCCACAAGATCGCATCCGAGAGGATTGCTACCGCCAAGGGCCTGACCACCAAGGGCCTGACCACCAAGGGCCTGACCACCAAGGGCCTCACGACCAAGGGCCTGACGACCAAGGGCCTCACCACCAAGGGCCTGACCACCAAGGGCCTGACCACCAAGGGCCTCACGACCAAGGGCCTCACGACCAAGGGCCTCACGACCAAGGGCCTGACGACCAAGGGCCTGACCACCAAGGGCTTGACCACCAAGGGCTTGACCACCAAGGGCCTGACCACCAAGGGCTTGACCACCAAGGGCTTGACCACCAAGGGCCTCACGACCAAGGGCATTGCCAGCTAGTCATTAGGCTTGCAAGTTCCAAGCGTCGACGAAAACCTCGCGCGAGCCCGGTGAGCCAATCCGGGGCGGATTGGAATCGGCTTGAACATCCCGGACTGAAGGCTGGCTCGGAGCACCTTCAGTCCGGGGTTGTGTTGAACGGGCGTTTCACGCGGCTTCCCAGCTTCATTCGCAAAGAAGATTTGTCCCTCCCCCAGGGCAGCATAAGCGGCAATCGCGAAAGCGGTTGCCGTTCTTGTTTATGTGCACAGAAAAGGCCCTGGAACTGGTTGCATAAATCGGGTTTTGAAAGGGCACGGCTTTAGCCGTGCCGCAGAAGGCGAATAAAACCTGGGGCTTTACAAGCTGCGGAAAAACCCCATTGGCGCCGCGCTTTGTAACAAGGGCACGACTTCAGTCGGGCCGAAAGGCCGCAAAACAAGCGTCGGGCTTCAGCCCCTGTTCAGTTCCCACTACTGCACCCGTCTTTTTCCGCACCCTGTTGAGCCCCTGAGGGATTGTCTGGACTGGTTGACTGGCATTTATGCAACCAGCCCTAGAAGACGTGGGCCCTCGCGAGGTTGAAGGCTACGTTGAAGATGCGCTCGGCAATGCTGCGCCGCTTTCCGAAGATGCGGGCCTGCCCTGATTCACCGATGAGCGGATCTCCGGCCGAGGGGGGCAGAGTGATGTGGCTCGTGTAGAACAGCGGCAGCACGATGCCTTGATAATCCTGTTTGGCGATCAGGCCCTTCGGCAGGGTTACTGGGTCACCGCCAGGCGGCGGCAGTGTCATGCGGACGATGGAGAAGTGACCGGGCAGGGCAAGGGCAACTTCCGCCTGGGGCGGAATGTGATCGAGCGCCGACACAGGGATGTAGATTCTTGCGGTGCGCGGTCCGGCATCGGAAAGTTCAAGCAGCGGTTGACCGGAACTGACATCCTGGTCGATAAGTGCGCCGGGGTTTTCGGTGAGAACGGTGCCGTCAGACGGCGCGGCAACCATCAGCGAGGATTGTGCTTCGCGAGCCAGGCTGGTTGAACGCAACGAAGCGTTCTGCTGCGCAGCGCCTGCGCCAATGCTCTGGCCTTGCATCTCGGCAGTTACGGTCTGGTAGCGCGCATCGCCTGATTGCACCTGGGCTCTGGAATTCATGGCCGCCGTTATAAGGCTGGTCATGCGGAGCAGCGGCTGACCCGCGCGCACTTGGTCGCCCTGCCGGACCAGGACTGCATCGATACGTCCCGGCACAGCTGCATGAAGCGTGTTGGGGTGCGAGGCCTCGATGACAAAATAGGCGCTTTCGCGGTCGCGCCAGAAGGGCACAAACAGGGCAATCAAAACCAGGGCAATGCCGATGAGCGGCGCAGGCCGCAACAGGCGGCCACCGGCCAAATGCCGGTCCCAAAGCTGACCAAGAACACCGCGCAATGAACGAAGACGGGACTTGAAGACGGCGTATGCCAGCAGACCTGCGGGAATGATGGCCAGCTCGGCAAGCCAGTGCGAGGCCGCGTTGAATGTAAAGCGAATGACGATGAACAGAATCATGTAGCTGTACGCGCCGGAGATAAATGCATAAAGGATGAAGAAGGGCGCGCGGCGACGCGGAACAACGGGAACTTCAAGCGGCAGGCCGAGAATCTTGTTTTGGAACCAACCGCTGAGGAAGCCCGTAGACCGCTCCTTCAGATCGGGAATGCCGATGGCTTCGGTGAGAAAGTAGTAGCCGTCGAGCTTGATCAGCGGATTGAGATTGATGAGGATCACGGCAATTCCAGTGATGAGGATGATCTGGTAAGCGAAGTCGTGAAGCCACTCGCCAGGCTGCGTGTTCAGCCACACGATCATCCCGATGCCGCAGACCACCATCTCGCTCCAGATGCCGGCAATGATGGTGGCCAGCCGCTGCAACTTGGTGGCAGAGATCCACATCTCGGTAACATCGACATAAAACGCGGGCATCATGTAGAGGAAGAGCAGGCCCATCGAGTGCACCTCACCGCCAAAGTGCTTGCAGGTAAGCCCGTGCGAGGACTCATGGATGAAGCCGAGTACGAGAAAGAGCAGCCAGAACTGCGCCAGATCCAGAAAGCTCTTGTGGGTAAAGTTGTAATAGAGCTTCACGTCGGGCTCGATCGAACTCCAGCGGGAGATGAAGACCGTTGCCTCAAAGAGGAAGAGCGTCACCACGGCCATCACGCACCAGGGACTGTAAATATATTTGCCTGCCACACGGTCGAGCCAGGTGAGATAACGATCGGGATCCCAACCCGAAAAGCGCATGTGGCTGAAGTTGAGTTTGGATGTGCGCTTGGTGCGGCGGCTACGCTCGGCGATCAGCTTCTCGTTGAGGGCGAGGTTCTTCTCCTGAGCACTCTTGTACCAGAAACCTGATTCCTCCATGTTTTCGGCAAAGATGCGCACATCGCCCGGGTCGAGGAACGCGCCGGTCTGCTCTGCGAATTCTGAAGCGATTTCATCATACGTGCGGTTGCCGTCAAAGAGCAGGGCGAGCTGCCACTGCATGGGCGAGATGCGGGAGAAATTGCCATTGGCGCGCTGAACGATGGCAATGACAGGTTCGCCGTCGAGCACATCTTCGCGCACGGCCAGATCCGGATCAAGACGCGGAGCCCGGTTGCGCGCCCGGCGCGGCTGCGGCATTTCAGGAAGTGCGGCGTCAAGAGCTTCACTAAGGTTCATGGCGCGAGACGGACCTGCATGGACATTCCCGGCTTGAGCAGCGGCGATGGACGATCGACTGCGCCAATCACCTGGATGCTTGCGCTGGCGGGGTCAACCACCGGGCTGACGCGAAAGATGCGGCCAGCCTGATGAAGACCGGGGTAAATCGAAGTGGTGAGGTCAAGCGGCTTTCCCACGGTGAAGCCGGCCATCACGGATTCAGGGACGGTGAAGAGCACACGCAGAGGAGCTTCAGCCGTGATCCAGAACAGTACGTCGCTCGGTTTCACCTGCTGCGCCAGGCGCGCGGAACTACGGCCGACGACCCCGCTGAACGGAGCAACAATGCGCGACTGCTCAAGCTGCAGGTTGGCCGTGGCCAGGTCCGCCTCAGAGGCCGTTTCCTCGTTGCGATAGCGGTCGACCTCCGCAACCGTCTCATCCACTCTGTACTTCGCGTGTTCCCAGGTTTCCTGGCTGATGATTTTGTTCTGGAGCATTTGTTCGGCGCGGCGCAGATCGGCCCTCGCCGTCTGCTCTTCTGACTCCCACTCGGTTTCCTGCGCCTTTGCTGAAGCGATGCGGGCCTTCTGGGCATCGCACGCCGAGCGCAGTACGCGGTCATCCAGGGAAGCAAGTAGCTGGCCTTTCTGAACGTGGTCGCCGATCTGCACCGCGACGCTCATGATGCGGCCTTCGCGTTCGGCAGCAATGTCCGCCTGCTGCTCGGCCACGAGGGGGCCCGTGGTGGAAAACGTTTTGGCTTCAGGGGCAGCCGCGGTCTGCGTCGAAGAACCAAGCGGCGTAGCGGAGGACGATTCAACGGGCGCAGCCGATGCCGAGACCCCGGCGACGTCGGGATGAGAGTTGCAGCCGGTAATTGCGAGCAGCAGCACAGCACCAGCCAACGGGCCGGCAGTGATCGAGAGACTACCACAGAAAAAGCGAGGAAGCATGCGGGTCACCAGCCAATCCAGTTCCAAAGAGTCTGCCACAGCCAGAGAGCGGGCCGGCGCAGCAGCACATAACCAGCCGGCCGCCAGCCGATAAAGATCTTGGCCTTCCCGCTCATTCCGTCGCGCAGGATTGCATCGGTGTTGGCTACGGGAACTTCGGCGGTAAACGTGCGATCGCCTTTGCCTTCATCCACCTGGGCTTCAGGGCTCACCACCGCGACAGAGTCGTGCCATGTTTTCTGCGGGAAACTGTCAAGCTTGATGGCCGCATGTTGTCCCGGTGTGAGCAATGAGGCATCGGCCTCAGCCACAGCGATTCTCACAACCGCAGTTTTCAGATCGAGCACCTGGGCGAAGGTGTCGCCTGCGAGAAGATGTTTTCCTGCCACATTCTCAAGGTTGGGCGTAACCACAACGCCGTCGATGGGCGAACGCAACTGAGCGCTTTCCAGGCGCGAGCTGATGCGGGCAACCTCGGAACGGAGATACTCGGTTTGAGCGCGGTCTGCGCCAGACTGCGCGGACCCATGCGCCAGGTCGTCCTCCATGGTGAGCATCGCTGCCTGGTATTTGGCATCGGCCGCTGCAAGGTCAGTGCGCCACTGCCAGTCGTTCAAGGCTGCCAGCACATCTCCGGCGGCGACGCGCTGGCCCTCGTGAACATAGACTGCCTGCACATTTCCATCGACCGGTGCGGCAACGGTAACCAGGTGCTGTGGAGCGATGAGCGCGTCGCCCGAGACGCGCATGGGCATGGGACAGAATATGAGGAAAAGCAAAATCACGGCTGCCACAATCGCAGTTGTAAGACGGCGCTTGCCGCTGGTGCGCAGCAGCCTTGCTTTCTTTTGCATCAGCGGTTCAATCAGGCTGATGAGCGGAACCTCGCGATAGAGCAGCGCATTGCGAATGGCGACGGTGGCCTGCCCGGCGAGAATCTTGATCATCTCAATGTGCGGCAGACTCAGAAAGTCGGGAACGCTGCTTTCGTACAGCAGCAGCCCGACGCGTCCCTGGTCGTCGGCCAGGGGCAACGAAAACAGGCTGCGATAACCTGTCTCCTCAAAATGGCGCGCGACGGCAGCGGGCAACTCCGGTTGCGACTCCGCGTCCGCTTCATCGTACCTGCTCAGGTGCAGCGGATCGTTTTCGGTCGAGAGCCAGCGCAGCAACTCATGAATGCGCTCTACCTGGCGGTCGCCCATCGGAAGGCTCGACATTCCGGAGACAGCCTTCAACTGCAGGCGTCCGCGATGATCGAGCGCAATGGCGCAGAGTTCATAGGGGAGCACGTTCTGTGGACTGTTGACGATGATCTGCAGCAGACGGTCGAGGCGCAGCGTGGAAGTGATCTCGGAGCTGACGTGAACGAGCGCTTCAAGAATGGCCAGCTTGCGCTCGGAGAGCATGAGGCTCGCGTTCTTGAGCGCGCTGCTGACGGTTTCAGCCATCGAGGTGAGGAAGAAGAGGTCATCGTCGTCGAAGGGCCTGTCTTCGCGGTTGACGGCTTCAAGGACCCCGACTTCGGCCTCATCCTGGATGAGCGGGACAAGCAGCGCGTTGCTGATGGGCGGGATGCCGCTTTCTTCTGAGGCGGCCACATTGCGCTTGCGTAATCGCTCATCGTCGGGATCGTCAATCAGCAGCGGCTCGCCTTCTTCTGCCATATCCGCAACATAACCCTCGCCGGGAGCCTGGGTCATGCCGAGTTCGACGGTGGGATCTTCTCCGCAACTGGAAACCAGCCGCAAAGCGCTGCCTTCAAATAGCCAGAGATGGACAGCCTGGCAGGGCAGCATCGCCGCTGCCTTGGTCGGGATGGCCAAAGTGACCGCGTCCATCTCCAGGGTCGCGTTGAGCGACTTTTCGAGATCGTAGAGTTGCGTCATCCGATGAACGGAGTCGAGCAAGGTCTGGCGTTTCTGCTCAGATTGCTCGGCCCCCAGGATGGCCGGAGGCGCCATCTTCAGGATCGGAGCAAGTTCTTCGAGTTGTGCGGAATCGATGGGCTCAACGAAGGATAGGATTTCGAGAGCGCCGGTCAGCTGGTCTTCATAGAGAAGGGGAATATAGGCAATTGACGCGATGGAGCGTGCAACGTGGAGATGCGCAAAATCTTCGCGGACCACCTCCGGACCGGAATAGATGACAATCTCGGTTGGTTCAGTGAGCAGTGGAGCGATCAGCCGGTTTCCGGCTCCAAGCTCAGTCTGCTCAGCGGATACTTCACCCGCAAGCCCGATGACCGTCCATGAGGCCTCATCCTCGGCAACGGTGAGCCAGAGGACTGCGCAGGCGGTGTCAGGCACCAGTTCGACGACGGCCGAGGCGATCAGCGATGCGCGTGCGGATACGTCAGGAGCCGCTAGAAGCAGCGCTCCGACCTGAAAGCCGGTTTCGTTTATCGGGGAATTCATTGGGGACCCAGCCGTTGTACGAAAACACTTCTTGACAATGAAACCGGGGGTATTGATTCTGAAGTAGTTGGAGATTAACAACTCAAATTCTCGAAGTAAAGAAAAATCTTGAAACTCGATTGGGGAGCAAAGTGGACCTGGACGTAAGGGAGAGCGGCGCCATCTGCACCATCAAACTGAAGGGGCGACTCGTGAGCGGGGAGCCTGTGGCGGAATTCGAGAGTGCGTATCGGTCGGCCCTTGATCGAGGGCACATCTTCCTGGTGCTCGATCTTGAAGACCTTCCGTACATTGATTCCTCGGGCATGGGCTCAATCGTGAACTCGTTGAGAACCTCCACGAAGCTGGGCGGCAGCGCCAAGCTGGTAAAGCCAAGCTCCTTTGTTGAGAAGACCTTCCGGATGTGCGGACTGCTGGAGGTGTTCAGCGTATACCAGACGGAGGCGGATGCAGTCGCCGCCTGCGGTGGTTAATCGGCGTCCCCGGCGACAGGTCTTCGTCGCTGGGGTGATTGATCGAGGCGCGGTCGATGCGCGCAGTGGTTGCCGGGTCGGCCCACGGTTGATGACTAGCGTACTGCGCCCGAAGTTCGTTCAAGAAATGTCCATTCGTTTTGTGGCAGGGCACGACTTTCCGCCGCGGCGGATGCCGGAAAGGTTGAAAAATGAATGGGCTTTAGTGTCTGCGTGAGAACTGAGGATTTCAAACCGCGCAGCGGCAAAACCTCCCGTAGGGAGCGAAGGATAGTAGCCCAGGCCGGGGCCCCCAAGGACAGGTCTTCGTCCTTGGGGTGGAGAATGGAGTCCAAGCCGAAGGCGAGGACGCAATCCTGGGAAAAGCCAGAAAACAAACCTTAAGCCCCGTAGGGGCGACCGAAAACGAGCAATCGAGCAGTGAGCCGCTCTTCAACCCCACACACGATGAGTTCTCACGCAGACACCTTAGTCCCTGGGGGCTGTCCATCCACCCATTTCTATCCATCGAATTGTTTAACGAACTTCAGAAACACCACAATGGGCTCGCGTGAGAGCTACCTCATGGGTCTCAGCCTCCGCAGACAACGGTGAGGAGACGTGTTGCACGAATGAACATAAAAAGCGCTGCGGCCAATGAACTCCACCTCACCGGGAAGTTTACGAGCGCAATCGAATATGCGCGTCACCTGCACATCGAACGGCGCAAGGGAAGCGGCATTCCGTATATGGCGCACCTCCTTGGTGTGGCGGCGCTGGTGATGGGCGAAGCCGGCCACGAGCTGTTTCCAGTCACTGAGGATATGGTCGTGGCCGCGCTTCTGCACGATGCCGTGGAAGATCACGGAGGGACACCGCGCCTCCACGATATTGAAGCGAACTTTGGCGCAAACGTTGCGCGCATGGTCGCAGGTCTTTCCGACACCTTCTCAGAAGATTCCAGCCATAAGGAATCGTGGCTTGATCGCAAACAGTCGTACCTTCACCGGCTGAGGGACGAGCCGGCCGATGTGCGCCTCATCTCTGCGGCAGACAAACTCAACAACGCGCGAGCCATGCTTGAAGACTACCGCGTGATCGGGCCCGAGGTGTGGAAGCGATTCAAACGTGGACGCGGCGATCAGCTCTGGTATTTTGACGAACTGGTAAAGGTGTTCAGGTCATTTGGCGAAAGCCGCATTGTCGATGAACTGGAGCGCGTGGTCGCGGAATTGCGACGCATGTCGAACAGTGAGCCGAGCTAAACACTGCGGTAGCCAAGGCAATCAGAATCAGCCAGGTCGCGGCTTCAGCGCTGGACGGCCCATGCGAGCCCGTCGGGGCCGGCGATGGGGATGCGGCCCACTTCCTCGAGCGTCTTCAGGTCGATGACTGCCACATAGCCGTCGCGGCCGCAGGCGACATAGGCGCGCGCGCCGTCAGGTTGCATTTCAATACCCCCGGAGCCATGCACATTCGACAGACGCTTGACCTCCTTGCGCGTGGCCGCCTCGATCACAACCAGCGCCGAACCGGGAGTCACCAGGACGAGCTTGCCGTCGGGCGTGAACTTCAGACGGTTAGCGCCGAGCACATTGGCAGCGAGCGTGGCCGCGACACTCTTGGTGGCCAGATCGATGACCGAGATGGTGCCATCCTGCGCGTTGGCGACCCATGCCTCATTGCCCTCGGGAGAAACGTCAAAGCCCTCAGAGCCGTGGCCCACCGGGATCACCGTCTCGATCCAGTCGCCACCAGGCGGCGGAGGCGGAGGGCCGCCCGGCCCCGGGCCCATTCCCGGAGGCGGTGCCATCCCTGGCACCGGGCTCATTCCCGGAGGCGGACCTTGGGGCATGCCCGCAGGATGTTCCGTTTTGTCTAGAACGGTGACGCTTGCCGAACTTACGTTGGTGGTGAGGATGCGCCTGGCGCCGGGGAAGACGTAGAGCATATGGGTGCGGTTCTGCCCGGTTCCCATGATCCAGTCGATTTTGGCTGTGGCAGGGTCGTAGCTACCGATGGCTTTGGCGGCTTCAGCCGTGAACCAGACTTTGCCCTCGATGAAGTCGAGACCGTGCGGGCCGCGCAAGGCGCCAAGTTCAATGGGTTGCAAGGCCTTCTGGTTGACCAGGTCGATAACCGCGAGCGTGTGGAACGCGCCGAATCCGTAGTTGGAGACGTAAGCGGTGCGGCCGTCGGCGGATGCGACAACTTCGTGGGGGTCTTCACCGACAGGGACAGTGGCGACGATCTTGAGAGTGACGGGATCGATGATGGACAGCGTGTGATCCTGCTTGGACAGGGCGAGGAGCGACGTCCGGGGCGTTGCCTGCGCACACGCGACGGCGGTGAGAGCCGCTGTAAATACCAAAAGCTGCAGTGACCGCAAACGCATGCGCCTTACCTCCTGAGGGGAAGTTGTCTATCGAGGGTTCGTACGCATGAATTGTACCGTTCGGGGCCCGGCTGTTTTGCACCTGTAGATGCGAGGCAAGCTGAGCAATAGACAGAGAGAGATTTGGCCGGGCCACAGAAGACCCGGGCCGGTTGGAGTGACGCAGATGAGACCGATTACACCCAGCCGATCACAGGAACCCGGATGCCTGGAAGGCGACAGAGCTCAGTGCCTGGTTGCCGTAGATGTCCCGCGCGCTTAGATCCCAGCTATAGACGGTCTGGGAAGTCAGAGCGAAGCCGGGCGTGAGGTCGTTGTTTGGATCGGTCGGATCAATACCCCAATTGAGAGACGTAATCGAACTTGAGAGCCCGTTGGAATTGGAGTTGGCGCCCGGAATCTGCCAAACGACGTTGTTGTTGGGATCATAGAGATAGAACGAGAAGATGTCGCTGGTATCGACCGAAGGGACATTCCAAAGGAAGGTCGGCTTCAGGCTCTCCTGATCGTTGGGCAGCATATTGGTCGCGACTTCATTGGCGCCGACCAGCGTGGTTGTGCCGTTCCATCCGGTTACCGAACCGGTGAGCGTTTCGGTGTCGGTGCTGGAGTCGCTGTAAGTGATCTTGAAGGTGTATGCGTCGCCGACATTGGGCGTGTTGCCGTTGAGAGGCACGTAATACTGGAATTGGACGTTGCCGCAGCCGTTGCAGTAGTTGCTGATGTCCACCGGGTTGATCACGTTCGGCCCCGACATGAGCGTGACGGCCACGGGCAGTTTATTTCCCTCGCGCACATCGAAGTTGAGGTTGTAGCCGGTGGATGAAGTACCCGCGTTGTATTGAAAGTATTGGGTTCCCACCGTCACCGTGCTATTGGCGGTTGCGAGGGTGAGGTTCTGCCCTGTAAGGGGACCGCTGATGGCGATCGGCGTGACGTTGTTCTGGCCGGTGTTCGTCACGTCGCCCGCGTCAATCAGGCCATCGTTATTCTGGTCGAGGATTTCAAACAAGACGTAGTCGTTGTTCGTGTCGGTGGGGACGTAGACAGTGAACGCATTGGAACTGCCAGGGCTTGCGATGCGGGTGCCGTAGACCGTGTTCGTGCTCTGGTTGTAGTAGCCCACGTAAAGCGGACCGGTAGGCGTGACTCCGGAGGGAATAGTGACGGTGCCTTGCACCTCGTTGCCGCTGGTTGACGCGCCGGCCGTGATGCCGATCGGCGTGCCGCTGAGATTGTAGACCTGCCAACCCGAAGCTGGGCCGGCCGCGTTGCGCGCCCTTGCTTCAACATAGTAAGTCTGGCCGTTGGTAAAGGGATTGCCGGTGACGCCCGCGGTTCCGTTATTGAGGATCCAGACGTTCGAACCAGTCCCGACTGCCTTGAAGTTGTGTGCTGTCGTGCCGGTGGCGAAAGTGGAATCGGTGCTCCACTGGACGTCGTACGAAGTGGCAGCTTCAACGCCGTTGGTGGTCACTGCCTTGTAGCTGATGGCCAAGCCCTGGTCGGTCGGGGTAATTGCATTGATGACCGGATTAGCGGAGGGCACAGCCGTCGGCGTGTTGTCAGCGATGGTGACGGATTGCCCGGTCAAATCTGAGCTGACGACGGCGACAGGAATGCTGCCCGAAGGATCGGATGTATTCTGAGCTCCGTTTCCGAGCGCGGTTAGATCCATCCAGGCTTGAAGAGTATAGCTGCCGGGAGGCACGCCGCGGATGGAGAACGATCCAGGAGTGAAGATGCTGGTTCCCAACCCGCCGGGGCCGCAGGGGGTTGCGGGGACGAGGGCAAGGTAGATTTGCCCGGTGTTGGATCCGCTGTATCCCACCGAACCGGAGACTGTGTAACCGAGTGCGACGGTGAAGCCGATTCCATTCGCATCGGTGTTTGAGACCGTAGCGGATTGGGTAGTGGGGTAGAAGACAGAACTCGGCCCGGTGATGGAAGGAGAGATGGTATAGCTTCCCGCGTAGACGCTTGGGAAGGTGAAGTTGCCGCTGCTGTCGGTGGTGGTAGTTTGGACGACCGTGTCGCCGGGTTTGGAAAGCAGAGTAACGGTGATGGTGGGCACGGCGGGAGTGCTTGTTCCGCAGGCGGCGCTCAGCGACACCTGGCCGGTGATCTGCGACATGCGGTAGACGTTGATGGTGTACGAAACCGTCTGGGTTGAACCCAGCGAGTCACTGACCTTGACGTTGGTCAGGTTCACCGTTTGAATGGCCGTGGGAGTTCCCGAGACCGATAGCGTGTTCGTTCCGTTGTTGGAGACGGAGAGGCCGTCAGCAACGGCGACCAGCGAGCCGGTGTTGGGGATGGAGGCACCGTTGATCGACCACGTGTACGGAGGCACGCCGCCCGATGCGACGATTGAACCGGTGTAAGCCTCATTGAGGGTTCCCTGCGGCAGTGTAGTTGGATTGGGAGCAGGCAGTGATACCGGTGTGGGAGTCGCGATGGCAATCGTGTAGCCGTTTTGTGTAACGGTGCTATGGGTGGACGTGTCCGTCAGCTTCACATTGAAGGTGACGGTGACGGGCGTCGATCCCGGAGTTCCGCTGATGGTCAGCGTGCCGCCGCTGCTCGCCGAGATCAGGTTGTCAGAGAGTCCAGTCAACTGCCAGGAATAGTTGCCGCTTCCGCCCGACGCTGTGATCGATCCGGTGTAAGGAATGTTGATGTAGCCGCCCGGCAGGGAAACCGGATTGGGCGCAGGCAGTATGACCCCGCTATAAACCGTAATCGCGTAGACATACGGTCCGACGGTGGTGCCACTCGTGGGGTCTTTGACTGAGACGCTGAGCGATACCGTTCCGCTGGCCGTTGGAGTGCCTGTGACGGACAGCGTGCCGCCGTTGGTTGACGTGGTCAAGCCGTCGGATTGGCCGGTCACCGTCCAGGCGTAGTTTCCGCTGCCGCCCGTTGCGGTCACGGTTCCCGCATAGGGCACGCCAACGGCCGCGATGGCTGGCAGCGTTGCGGGAATGGTAACGGGAAGCGCCAGCGGGCCGTTGACCTGAATACTGTAGGGCAGTGGGCTGGAGGTGTCGCCCACACTATCCGTGGCTGTGACACTAAAGTTGACCGTTCCAGCCGTTGTGGCCGGCCCGTTGATGGTCAAGGTTGCTCCGCTGGCTAGGGAGGTGAGGCCGTTGGATAACCCTGAAACGACCCAGGTGTAACCGATGCCGGTGCCACCGGAGACGGTAAGGGTCTGCGAGTACGCCTGTCCGGTGATTGCTAAGGACAAGGCGCCCTCGCCGGGTGTGACGATCAATGTGGGAGCGACGACGACGATCTGGTAGGTGTGTGTGCCGGAGTCCCCGTAAATGTCGGCTGCCCTGATCGTGAAGTTAAAGGTCCCGGCGGCCGTGATGGTTCCAGCAACAGCTCCGGTGGCTGCATTGAGCGTGAGCCCCGTTGGCAGTGCGCCGCTGATCACGGAGTACGTAAGCCCTCCCAGGCCTCCGCTGGCTGCCGCGCTGCCGGAATAGGTCTGGTTGTAACTTCCGGTTGCGGGCATGGTTCCAGCAAAGCTGATCGTCGGCGCCGGGGTGATGGCGAGCGTGATTGTCTTGGTTGCAATAAGCGCTACGGGTGTGCCGGAATCCTTCAATTGAAAGATGACGTTGGTGCTCCCGCCTGCCCCCGCCAAAGGCGTGCCGGAGACAAGACCTGATGGGGAGAGGGTGAGGCCGGCAGGCAAATTGCTGCCTGAAGCGACGGACCACGTATAGGGAGCCACGCCGTTGGTGCCAGCCAACTGGGCCGAATATGCGCTTCCCACCGCACCTGCAAAACCGCTGTTGGTGGATGTGACCGACGGAACCGGAGGGACGGTGATTTGGGCAGTCGCCAACCGGGTTTCTTCAAGCCGGGAGGTTGCGGTAACCGTGACGGTGACCGATGAAGATGTGGCGGTGGGCGCCGTGTAAGTGACTGACGTCGTGCTCTGATTGGAAAGTGAGCCCCCGCCGGTCAAACTCCACGAGACACCAAGATTGTTATTGTCATTCGCGACTGCGGCGGTCAGAGTCGTCGAATCGGACCCATCCACTGAGGTTGCGCCCGCTGATATCGACACACTCGTTGCGCCGCCACCAGAGGAGCCGGAGCCCGAGCCCGTATTGCTGGATTTGCCCCCGCACCCCGACAGAGCAAGCGCAACAATAAAGGGAATCCCAATGAGAGCTAGATCTCTCCGAATCACAGTGCACCCCAGGAGGGGAGTTTCAACTCCGGCAGCGGGTAAGTTACCGCCGCGATTCCCCAGCACTCTGATTATCTGTAGATTGGAGAAATGCTAAATACCACGAAAAAAACGGGTAATAGCACGAAAGTGTTACGTTTCCGACGCGAGAGTCGTACGCCTGCCAGGCGAAGGTAATCACGGAAAAGACTCTAAAGGTACCTATTTCAGACGCTCGTCGAGGAACCGCTTGAGGGCAACTGCGTTGTTGTGTTCGCTATCGTGGGCGGCGTAGACGAGGGTGACGGTGCCTTTGCGCGCCGCCTCCAGAATGGGCCCCCCAGGCGGCCGGGGATTGCTCAAGTTCGGCGAAGTAGAGCCGGCGGAACTCGTTCCACTGCGTAGGGTTATTGGGAAGCGCTTGCGAAGGTCGTTGCTCTTGGAGGCATCCTTTTGCCAGGCCTCGAGTCCCAGAGCGACCTTGGGTACGCTCCTTGGCCACAAGCGGTCGACCAGGGTTCGTACGCCGTCTTCGCTGGAAGCAGGTTCGTAAGCTCGCCTGATCTGAATCATGATTTTTCCTCTCGGTTAAACGGGCTGAGCAACGGATCCTTTGTGCACCTCGATCGATATACAAGGGGTTGGCAACCTTGGTTCCTGCGACGAGGTTTGTGGTCGCATCCACGATCTCAGGCGCCCTCGATCAACGCGCTCAGCCCTTTCATGTCCTTCACGACGATCTGGCGCGCATCCACCTCGAGCAAGCCTTCGGCCTGCAGGCGCATAAGGTTGCGGCTGATGAGCTCGCGCACGGTGCCGAGCTGGCTGGCCAGCTCCTGGTGAGTAGCCGGAAGCTGAAACTCGATGCCCCGTTCTGTCTTTTTGCCTTCAGTTTGCGCTAGTTTGAGCAGCGCTGAGATCAGGCGCTGGCGAATGGTGGTG